>JACKQG010005536.1_pt1 | contig 13842 bp, 10 predicted proteins | sample 8237621 | NCBI WGS metagenome assembly JACKQG01 (sample SAMN15677084, study PRJNA649215) | marine metagenome | biome: marine; feature: Black Sea; material: saline water; isolation source: suspended particulate matter (SPM) from the Black Sea western gyre | collected 2013-06-09/2013-06-10 | depth...
ACCTTTGACCAGGCTGGATTGTCCAGCTGACTCACAGCAGCTTATCTTGACGCACTCTCCATTTTGACACCACAAATATTAACTTTGACGATTGATGAAAGCACCCAACCTCAAATATTTGCCAAAAAGTGAAGATTTTTTTAGAATTTTCTATGTGTAATCGGATTAAGTATCCGGTGACGAAGAAATGTTTCAATGATATCATTCCTTTGAAAGTATTATTGAAAAATCAAGCGGGGCCTATACCAAATCAATCGGCATAAGCCCCGAGTTAATATAAATCTGTTATCATCTACACAATCGCACCCTATTGCTTACTGATCAGGTGGATACAGGCGGATATCGTCAAAGTACATTGTACCTGTACCGTCAGTAACCGAACTCAGGCCAAGAGTAATCGAATTTACATTTGCGAGATTGACGCCCTGATCGGCAAAGGCCTGCAGATCGATATTCCATTCGGTCCATTTGGTTATCGTTGCTGCATCAGGATCATCGTTATTGACTTTGGCGTTGCCGTTGAGGGCAACATAAAAAGTTTCAGCGGCGTTATCAGAATTACCACTGAACCAAATCGTCAGCGTGTTGACACCATTTGCCGTCCAGTCTTTATTGGAAGTTAATGTCAAAGTCGCCTCGGATTTACCGACAGCGTTGTCATAAGCCATAGGCATCGACTGCAAACCACTATGGACGATGCTCTGCTCGGCAAATGGAGGATTAAGGTTACCAACAACAGCACCGTTCGTTGTCGGGTTGTCGAATCCGTCTATCCAGGCGAGATATATCCTGTTGCTTCCGGGCTCACCTTCATCAATGTCATTGTAGCTTTCCATATCATCAATGATAAGGAAGTTGGCCGTGGTGAAGCTCCATAATGGGCCAGTCCACGGGCTATCGGAATTTGCGTTATTGGCCTCATTTACACGCCAGTAGTAAGTAGTATTCCACTCAAGCTCTCCGGGTTCATAGCTTTCGGAACCAAGATTGCCACTGCCTTTTAACTCCAGAGAGACTGCATCGGCGCCAAAATAGACTTCATGTGAAGCACCTAAGCCCGGTGCCCATGTGAGAACAGGTGTTTGTCTTATATCCACAGCGCCATTAGCCGGGTCAAGTGCCGCAACAGCACCTTCGGTCGTGAAGCTCCAGACGTTACCTTTGTGGGTTTCAGTAACATCAAACTCATCGACACGCCAGTAGTAAGTCTTGGCTTGTTTAAGCTCACCCGGGTTATATGTAGCAGCTCCCTGAGGCAGACCTCCTGCGGCGTTGCTGACTTCGTCAAAGTTGTCGCCAAAATACACGGTGTGCAGTTTAGCACCAAAACCGGGTGTCCAGCTAAGGCTGCCATTTACCGGGGCAGCTTCGCCAGCATCAGCCGGATCAGGGAAATATGCTGTCTTGGGTGGAATCATAAAGCTCCAAACATCACCTTTCCACGGACTGTTCGGCTCGGCGTCGTTGACTTCATCGATTCGCCAGTAGTAAGTAGTACCTGGAACGAGACCATCCGGAAAAGCAAATCCGGGGAAGCCTATAGTAACAAGCGTTGTGGTTTGGTTACCTTGGAATGTGCCTTCGGCTCCGCTGTCTACTTCATCGAAATTATCGCCGATATACAAGTCATGTGAGACTGCGAACTCTCCTGTGTGCCAGCCAAGGTTCACCCACGTTCCGGCATGTAGGACACCATCCTCCGGAGCGGGCCTCTCAGCCTTGGTGAACATCGGTTCGATTCCATTGCTGAGTCCCTCAATCTGGTGGGGCGTTAATGCCCGATCATATAAATAGACGTCATCCAGGATTCCATTGAAAAAACGGTCGTCCTTTCTGCCTCCTATTCTGAGAGACTCGTCGTTCAACAGTCCAAATGCATCCAACTGTGTGGTACTGCCAGCAGAGATTCCGTCAAGGTAGAACCCGACGAGACCACCTTCCTCAACCGAAACGGCCGCGTGGTGCCATTCCCCGGCAGTGATCTGGGATGTGGAAATGTAGAGGTTGTAGTCTGTGCCTTCCGATGTTTGGTGTAAGAACTGTATAGTATTGTCCTTTACTCTGAATTCATAGTTGCCAGGATAGTTATCTGGCGCTATACCGCTGGGTTGCTTCGTCACCATATGGTTTGGAGTGACTACATCAGGCGTGTTCACCCATAGAGAGATTGTCAGCGCATCTTCGATGTCCAGCGATGGATCATCGCCTACTATTACGATGTCGTCGGTGTTATCGAAACTAAGGGCGCCGCTGCCGATCCTCCCTGTCACCCATGCTGGATTACCCAGGAGGGTACCGTCGTTCCCAGAGGCGCTTGAGTCATATACGGTATTGCCAGAGCCCTCATCAAGCTTCCAGTGCGCCACCAGATCCGCTGAGGCATTACTTGCTATGCTCAGCACCAAAACAAAAGAAACTAAATAAATCAATTTCTTAAACATAATATTCCTACTTCAAAAGAGTTAAAGTCATAGTGTATTATGCTTTGGCCACACACCAAAACAAATATTATTTTCAGCAAAGGTCAATCTCCAACTTTCTAACTTATTATCAATCACAAAATTACCAATTATGGTGTTTGTGGCTGCAGAGCATAGAGACGAATATCGTCGAAGTACATCATACCCGTACCACCGGCGACAGGATTATTCTTATCGCCAAGGCCAATAGTAATAGAATTGACGTTGGTGAGGTCCACTCCCTGGTCGGCAAAGGCCTGCAGGTCGATATTCCATTCGGTCCATGAAATTACTTGCGCTGCGTTAGGATTGTCATTATTAACCACTGCACTGCCGTTAAGGGCAACATACAAATTCTCGGCAGCGTTACCCGCAGAGCCTCTGAACCAAATTGTCAGTGTGTTGAGACCTTTGAATGTCCAGTCACGATTGGAAGTCAAAGTTAAAGTTGCTTCAGATTTGCCTACCGCGTTGTCATAGCTCATTGGCATCGATTGTAAATCGCCATGGACGATAGTCTGTTCGGCAAAAGGTGCATTAGCATTACCTACGACTGAGCCGTTAATGGCCGGGTTATCGAATCCGTCCGCCCAGGCAAGATATATCCTGTTGGAAGCCGGGTCACCTTCATCAAGGTCGTTGTAGCTTTCAAAATCATCAATGATGAGGAAGTTGGCGGTGGCGAAGCTCCAGAGCGGACCTGTCCACGGGCTGTCGGCGTTGGTGTTATTGGCCTCATCAACACGCCAGTAGTAAGTGGTATTCCACTCAAGCTGTCCCGGGTTATAGCTCTTAGAGCCAAGGTTACCGCTACCTTTAAGCTCAAGTGAATCTGCATCGGTGCCGAAGTAAATCTCATGCGAAGCACCAAAGACACCCGGAGTCCAAGTAAGAGTCGCAGTCTGTGATACGTCAACATCGCCATTGGCCGGAACAGGATTTGAGACAGCACCTTCAGTTATGAAGCTCCAAACATTGCCTTTATAGGTTTCGACAATATCGAACTCATCGACCCGCCAGTAATAAGTCTTGGCCATTTTAAGAGTGCCGGGACTATAGGCTGCAGTTCCCTGCGCCTGACCACCTGTAGCACTATCTGCTTCATCGAAAGTTTCACCGAAATAAACAGTGTGCAGTTTAGCTCCGTAACCTGGTGTCCAGCTAAGCTTGACATCCACGTCTAAAGAATCTGCTCCATCAGCAGGGTCGGGGAAGTATGCTGTCTTTGGAGGAACGCTGAAACTCCAGACGTCGCCTTTCCATGGACTGTTCGGTTCGGCTTCATTGACCTCATCGATTCGCCAGTAGTAGGTTGTGCCCGGCACAAGACCATTCGGGAAGGGGAATCCGGGAAAACCGATTAAAAGAGTCGTGTCGGTCAGGTTACCCTGGAAGGAATCGCCGACACCGGCTTTCACATCTTCAAGGTTGTCGCCGATATATACATCATGCGAGACCGCAGAATCTAGTGCTCGCCAGCTGAGGTTTGTCCATGTATCAGTAATAAGAGAACCATCAGCCGGGTTCGGCCGATAGGCCTGCGTGGCCAGTCTCGCATTCAACGTTGGCGCACTGTAACCGCTGGTGCTTTCCTTTGAGGCGAATGCCAGGTTATGCGACGAGGAGGTGCCCGCTGTCCTGCGAAGCAAGATCGTAATCTGATTGTCGGTATCGCTGTTGATGAAATCGACCAGAGCGGGATCACTGAATGAAACGATATTCCCGGCCGGTATTGGATCGACAATGAAAGAACCCAACAGCGTCGCGTCCTCGGTGAAGTTGGAGCTTGACGTATCATTTCCCGGGGCGTTGTTCCAGGTGATGTCAGTCTCGGTCCATGTGTGATCCAGGGATTCCGCAAGTCCAAAGACCTCAACAGTAAAGGTTTGCGGGATTGTTCCACCGCCGCCATTGTTGTTCGTCGAAACCGTCAAATCAAGCGAAGCTTCCGAGATCGAACCGGCAATGTCAAAGCGGATATAGGCCTTGCGGTCATAGCTGTTGCCATTGGCATTCTTGATCGTGACGTTTGAATTGTTTCCGTAGTTAGTGTCACCATTCTCGGCACCCCTGACAAAGGTGTCAGTCGTTGCCTCGCCCGCCTGTGCACTACTTATCAGGCTCAGCACCGATACAACAAAAGAAACCAAATAAATCAATTTTTTAGGCATAACAGTCCTCCTTCAAAAAAAGTAATATTTATTGGAAAATTAAAAAATGCATAGATACCCACCTCTTCGAACATAATTTACACTAATATTTTCTACCAAATTATATACTTTTATTCAAGGGAAATTCCTGTGTCATTATCCACAGGCTCTGTAATTACTCATTCACGTATCCGATTACATCCGGATCAAGTTTTAATTACCAAAAGCCATTAGAAAAGGGCCTGTATCGAAACGAGACAGGCCCCAAATTTATAAATCAATTGCATCAACTGCAATTTTTTTATTGAGCCAATGCGTGCTTATTGTGCAGGTGGATACAGCCGGATATCATCAAAGTACATCATGCCTGTACCACCAGTAACCGAGCTAAGGCCAAGAGTAATCGAATTGACATTGGCAAGGTTGACACCCTGGTCGGCAAACGCTTGAAGGTCGATATTCCATTCGGTCCAGGAACCTCTCTGGGCTGCTTCAGGATTATCATCATTGACTTTGGCGGTGCCATTGAGGGCAACATACAGAGTCTCAGCAGCGTTGGTCGAAGCGCCTCGGTACCAAATCGTCAGCGTGGTGACACTGTTCACAGTCCAGTCACGGTTGGAGGTCAATGTCAAGGTCGCTTCGGATTTACCAACAGCATTGTCATAAGCCATAGACATCGACTGAATACCGTTGTTAACGATAGTCTGCTCGGCAAATGGAGCATTAAGGTTACCAACAACAGAACCGTTCGTTGCCGGGTTGTCGAATCCGTCTATCCAGGCCAGATATATCCTGTTGGAAGCCGGGTCACCCTCATCAAGGTCGTTGTAGCCTTCCATATCGTCAATGATAAGGAAGTTGGCCGTGGTGAAGCTCCAAAGCGGGCCTGTCCACGGGCTATCGGCGTTGGCGTTATTGGCCTCATCGACACGCCAGTAGTAAGTGGTATCCCACTCGAGTTGTCCGGGCTCATAGCTCTCTGAACCAAGGTTGCCGCTGCCTTTAAGCTCAAGTGAACTTGCATCGGCTCCGAAATAAACTTCATGTGAAGCACCTAAGCCGGGTGCCCATGTGAGAACAGGTGTTTGTGTTACATCCACAGCGCCATTAGCCGGATTAAGTGCCGTAACAGCACCTTCGGTCGTGAAGCTCCAGACGTTACCTTTATGCGTTTCGGCAACATCGAACTCATCAACCCGCCAGTAGTAAGTTTTGGCCATTTTAAGTGTGCCGGGAGAATAGGTCTCAGTTCCCTGAGGAAGACCGCCGGCGGCATTATCCACTTCTTCAAAGGCCTCGCCAAAGTAAACGGTGTGTAGTTTTGCGCCGAAACCTGGTGTCCAGCCAAGGGTTACATCAACACTTACAGATTCTGCACTATCAACCGGGTCGGGAAAATATGCTGTCTTTGGGGGAATACTAAAGCTCCAGATATCGCCTTTCCATGGACTGTTCGGTTCGATGTCATTGACCTCATCGATCCGCCAGTAGTAGGTTGTACCTGGGACAAGACCATCCGGAAAAGCGAATCCGGGAAAGCCAGCAACAAAGAATGTGTCGGTCTGGTTGCCTTGGAATGTACCTTCAGCTCCGGTGTTTACATCGTCAAAATTGTCACCTACATACACATCGTGCGAGGCGGCAAAAGCTCCCGAACCCCAGCTCACGCTCACCCAGGTATCCTCAAGGAGAGCACCGTCTTTCGGGTTAGGGCCTAAGGCGAAAGGCCATTTTCCGCCTGCGCTGTTCATGTCAGTCTGAACTTCAATCTCCGATAGGGCATGGTCATACATGCGCACATCGTCAATCTTCCCGACGAAGAAATAATTACTGTTGTTCAGGTCCTCACGACCGATGACGTGGACTGCACTTCTATTGTAGTTACCCTCCCAGACGTCTTGTCCCGCATAGGTCACTGGCTTCTCCTGACCGTCCCAATAGGCCCTGATGGTTGGGCTTGCGCCTTCCCACACAAAGGCGACGTGATGCCAGGATCCATCATACATTTCGCTGCCTATATCCGTATAGGCGGCTAAGCTGCCATATAGCACGTTTAATCCCAGGAATCCCGGGGTGGGGCCTCCTGTACCTGGTCGATAGTGGAGCTGTAATCGGAACTCCTCGTTGTTGTGAGAGGAAAATACGGCCTGACGCACATCACTGATGGCCGTATTAACCCAGGCCTCAACCGTTCCGTCCACAGGAACGTCTAATATGGGAGTCTCAACATAATCATCAATCCCATCAAACTCCAATGCACTACCCCCGACGCCGGGCACACTTTGGGCACCATTGATGGTGCCGTCGTTACCGTTGCTGGAAATGTCAAACGCTATATTACCGGAGCCCTCATCAAACCTCCAGTGTGCTATCAGTTCCGCTGAGGCGTTACTGAACAGCCCCAGTACCAGAACAATAGAGATTAAACAAATCAATTTCTTAGACATAACAGTCCTCCTTCCAAAACGGTTTACATTAAGCGATCCACAATGGCATTCGCTCTTCAATGCTTTCTGTCTGCGCCATAGAGCCCAGCGATCTATGACTATCTCCTTCATTTGAGCCCGAAAGGCAAGCAGAATCCTGCCCGGATTACCTCAAATCCACGGACTGCATCTTACAGGGATTTCCCATTTACACTTTGCTGAAACATTCCTACAAACTTCAATTCACATAATATCAAAATTTCATCTCAATTTCAACAATCCTCTGGCGGAACCAGCGAGTTATCTCGCAAAGGACGCAACTGCCTGATCCGGTCAAGGATTTCCCGAAAGAGCCCTTAACAAACCCTAAATATTGCCCCATTTTCGCGAGTTACAAAACGTCAGAATTCTTCGACAAGCCATCTTCTTTAAAAGCTGAAAAACACCCTGATTTCCAGGTGACATTATGACACCATTTTGTCACTACAAATGCTAATTTTATCTATATCAAGTCCTAAAAAATGTTAATTTTTTACTAAAATATGGATATTTCTTGAAAAATTTTCACTAACATCGGATTAAGTAAACGGTGAGAAAGAAATGTATTAATTATGTAATGTTTTTAGGTAATCCTCTTAATTCATTTCGTTTAGCTTTCTTATGAAACAAATCTCTTTTTTCGGGATAATCATATTAGAAAGCAGTTTTACTATTGGTAAAGGGAGATTTGTTATGGAACAGACAAAGAAAATAATTGTTTGGCTTGTGGCTTTTTTAGGTATAAGTTCTATCCCGGTGTTCGGAAAACCGTTTGCCGTTGGACCTTATTTGGGACAAACGCCGCCCGGCCCTATCGCAAAGGTTTTTGCCCCGGGATTGATCTGTAATACCGGAAAACACCCATGGGAAGCCAACGGGACTTTCTCTGCGGATGGCAACACCTTTTGTTTTAACCGGCGTAGTGGTATTTTCATCACAGAAAACACGGACCAAGGCTGGACAACTCCTGAGCTTATAAAAAGTACTCAAAGAAAGAAGTGGGAGCCCTGGTTGGGCTGTCTGTCTCCGGATGCCAATAGTATTTTCTTTACGAGAGGCGGATTGAAACCGGTGTCCAAACGCAATCTATATCGCTGCATTCGAACGCCAAGTGGATGGGCCGAACCACAGCAACTTGGACCGCCACTTAGCTCTCCGTCCCCCGAACTTACCTGCTCTATAGCAGCGAATAATAATATCTACATCCATCGTGGAGGAAGCGAAGGCGGAATGTTTTACGCTCCTTATGAGAACGATTCATGGCCCCGGGTTATCAATCTCCCATTGGGAGGATGCGATCCGGGACCTGCCCCGGATGAGTCCTTTATTGTAACTGCCTGCAAGGAGAAGAATATGCCAGGAGGGTATGGGCATTTCGACTTGCACCTGATCCTGCGAAGAGCCGAAGGAACCTGGTCCAAACCTCGAAATCTTGGCCCTAAGATTAATTCTGCGTATATTGAATTCGGACCGAGAATCTCCCCGGACAAAAAGTACCTGTTCTTCAACCGCAGCAACGGCTGGGATCCAAGGATCTACAGCGTGTGTTCGTATATCTACTGGGTTGAACTCAAGGAATATCTGCCCGAATCCTATAGATAGTCTGAAGGAATATCAAGCGAGTGAAAGAGAGATTTATTATGGAACAGACAACGAAAATAATTGTGTGGCTTTTGGTATTCTGGGCAGTAGGTTCTATGCAGGTGTTCGCAAAGCCCTTCGCCAAGGGGCCCTATTTGGGACAGACGCCGCCCGGGCCTGTCGCTCAGGTCTTTGCCCCCGGACTGATCAGCAATACACGGCCACACCAGTGGGAAACATGGGGGAGCTTCTCGGCTGATGGCAACACCTTTTGTTTTTACCGGAATTGGTATGTTTATATCACAGAAAACACAGACCAGGGTTGGACAGCTCCTCAGATAGTAAAAAGTATTCCATACAAGGTATGTTCGCCCTGTCTGTCTCCTGATGCCAATAGTATCTACTTCAATTACAGATACTATCCGTCCAAACGCTGGAGTCTTCGTCGCTGCATGCGCACGTCCAAAGGATGGTCTTTGTCGCAGGAATTAGGCCCACCCTTTAGCCGCGCGTTTGGTGGATTCTCTGTGGCAGCGAATAATAGTATCTATTTTAACGAACCAGGCAGTAATTGGTTTGCCCCTTTTGTGGGCAACACCTGGTCTCAGGCTATCAAGATCTCTGTAGTTCCTATAGTGGGCAAATACAGTGGCTGCCATCCGGGCGTTGCCCCGGATGAGTCCTTTATAGTATACTACTCCATTCGACCGGGAGCACCAGGTGGAACGGAAACGGACCTGTACCTGACCCTGCGAGGAGCCGATGGTACCTGGACCAAACTCCGGAATATGGGTCCTCGAATTAATACCAGGTATTTTGAATGGGGAGCCAGAATCTCCCCGGACAAGAAATACATGTTCTTCACCCGCAGTACCGGATGGGATTTGAATTCGAGTAGCGACACCTCCGACATCTACTGGGTTGAACTCAAGGAATATCTACCCGAATCCTATAGATAGTCTGATGTAATATCAGGCGAGTAAAGGGAGATTTGTTATGAAACAGACAAGGAAAAAAATTGTTTGGCTTGCGGCTTTTTTAGCAGTAGGTTCTATCCCGGTGTTTGCAAAGCCCTTTGCCGTGGGGCCCTATCTGGGGCAGACGCCACCCGGCTTCACGCCTCAGGTCTTTGCCCCGGGATTGATCTGTCATAACGGGCATGGTCGGTGGGAAACACATGGGCACTTCTCTGCAGATGGCAACACCTTTTGCTTTGCCCGAAGTCGGCGTGTTTTTATCACAGAAAACACGAACCAGGGCTGGACAGTGCCTAAGCGTATAAAGAGTATTCCATACAAAATATGGTCGCCCTGTCTGTCTCCAGATGCCAATAGCATCTACTTCGTGGCCCGATCCAGCACCAGATCGATACAGAACAATCCATCCAAACGCGCGAGTCTTCGTCGCTGCATACGCACGTCCAAGGGATGGTCTTTGCCGGAGAAATTAGGCCCACCCTTCAGCGAACCAGGGTTGGGATTCTCTGTGGCAGCAGATAATAGTATCTACTTTATTTCCGATCGCATGGGACCATACAGAAACCGTTTTTGGGTTGCCCCTTTTGTGGGCCACACCTGGTCTGAAGCTATAAATATCCCCGTGGAGAAGGACAATTTAAAAGGCTGCCATCCGGGCATTGCTCCGGATGAGTCATTCATGGTGTTCTACTCCATTAAACCGGGAGCACCGGGCGGAACAGAGACGGACCTGTACCTGAGTCTGCGCCGAGCCGATGGTACCTGGACCAAACCCCGGAATATGGGTCCTGGAATTAATACCGGGTATTATGAATTCGGGGCGAGAATCTCTCCGGACAAGAAATACATGTTCTTCACCCGCAGTACCGGGTGGAATCTGCGTCCGGTTAGTGATACGGGGGATATCTACTGGGTTGAACTCAAGGAATATCTTCCCGAATCCTATAGATAGTCTGAAGGCATATCAGGTGAGTGAAAGGGAGATTTGTTATGGAAAAGACAACGAAAAAAATTGTGTGGCTTTTGGCTTTTTTGGCAGTAGGTTCTATCCAGGCGTTCGGAAAGCCCTTTGCCGTGGGACCTTATTTGGGATAGAGTCCGCCCGGATCCACGGCTCAGGTCTTCGCCCCGGGACTGATCTGCGATACACGGCCACAAACGTGGGAGGCCTTTGGGACCTTCTCTGCCGATGGTAAAACCTTTTGCTTCATGCGAGGCCCGGGTGTCTTTATCACAGAAAACACGGAGCAGGGCTGGAAGAGTCCTGAGCTTATAGCAAGTATTCCATCGAAGATATGGGCGCCCTGGTCGCCCTGTCTATCTCCGGATGCCAATAGTATTTTCTTTACGAGAAGCTTGTTGAAACCGTTGAATAAACGCAATCTATATCGTTGCAATCGAACAGCACGTGGATGGGCCACGCCGCAGCAACTCGGACCGCCATTCAGTTCTCCGGCCAAGGAAATTACATGCTCTTTAGCAGCGAATAACAATATCTACCTCGGTTCCACACGCAAGGGGGCATACGGAAGAGGCATTATATGGGCGATCCCCTTTGAGGGAAACACCTGGCCCCGGGCCGAACATGTCACTTTGAATTTCCCGGGGGGCGATTGGGGCATTGCCCCGGATGAATCCTTTATAGTATTAACCGCCAAGGACCAGCCGGGTGGGTATGGGCACAGGGACATATATCTAAGTCTGCACTTGCCGGATGGAACCTGGTCCAAACCTCAAAATCTGGGTCCTCGGATTAATACGGCCTATATTGAACACGGACCCAGGATTTCACCCGACAAGAAGTACCTGTTCTTCAACCGCAGCAACGGCTGGAATACAAGGATCCACACGGGTAATATCTACTGGGTGGAACTCAAGGAGTATCTTCCCGAATCCTATAGATAGTCTGAAGGAATATCAAGCGAGTGAAAAGGAGATATGTTATGGAACAGACAAAGAAAAAAATAGCTTGGCTTGTGGCTTTTTTGGCAGTAGGTTCTATCGACGTGTTCGGAAAGCCGTTTGCTGTGGGATCTTATTTGGGTCAGGTATCGCCCGGGCCTATCGCTCAGGTCTTTGCCCCGGGACTGATCTGTGATACTCGGCCATACCAGTGGGAATCACATGGGCACTTCTCTGCAGATGGTAACACCTTTTGTTTTTACCGGCATTGGTACGTTTATATCACAGAAAACACGGACCAGGGCTGGACAGTGCCAAAGCGTATAAAAAGTATTCCATACCACTCATATTCGTGTTGTCTGTCTGCGGATGCCAATAGTATTTACGTCAAGTGCAGCCCGTTCAACAGATCCAAACGGAGGATATTTCCTAAGCCCAAAAGCTGGTGTCTTCGTTACTGCATGCGCACGAGCCAGGGATGGTCTTCGCCGCAGGAATTGGGGCCACCCTTCAGCGACTCGGGGGGTGGATTCTCTGTGTCAGCGGATAACAGTATCTGCTTTAAATCCAGAGGCGGTTTTTGGGTTGCCCCTTTTGTGGGCAACACCTGGTCTCAGGCCATAAAGATCCCTGTGGAGATGGGCAACTTAAGAGGCTGCTGTCCAGGGATTGCCCCGGATGAGTCATTTCTGGTATTCTACTCCATTAAACCGGGAGCACAGGGCGGAACGGAAACAAACCTGTATCTTACCCTGCGAGAAGCCGATGGTACCTGGACCAAACCCCGGAATATGGGTCCTGTAATTAATACCGGGTATTATGAATACGGAGCGAGAATCTCCCCGGATAAGAAATATATGTTCTTCACCCGCAGTATCGGATGGGATCTGGGTACGCTTTGTGACACGGCTGACATCTACTGGGTTGAACTCAAGGAGTATCTACCCGAATCCCATAGATAGTCTGAAGGGAATACAAAAAAGGCAAATGGCCACTATAAAAAGGAGATATGTTATGAAACAGACAAAGAAAAAAATGGTTTGGCTTGTGGCTTTTTTGGCAATTGGTTCTATCCCTGTGTTCGGAAAGCCCTTTGCCGTGGGACCTTACCTGGGACAGACACCGCCCGGCCCTGTCGCTCAGGTCTTTGCCCCGGGATTGATCTGTGATACTCGACCATACCAGTTGGAAGCCTGGGCGAGCTTCTCAGCAGATGGCAACACCTTTTGCTTTGCCCAAGGCAGAGGTGTCAGAGGTGTTTTCATCACAGAAAACACAGACCAGGGCTGGACAGTGCCAAAGCGTATAAAAAGTATTCCAACGAGTATGTGGGCGCCCTATGTGACTTCGGATGCCAATAGTATTTTTTATACCATCGGCGAGAGGCATCCGCGGATCAAACACTACGGTCTGTTTCGCTGTGACCGAACGTCCCATGGATGGTCCGAGCCGCAAAGACTCGGACCGCCACTCAGTTCTGCGAAAAAGGAAATAAAGGAAATTACATGCTCTTTAGCGGCGAATAACAATGTCTACCTCGCTTCCGGACGCAAGGGGGGAGACGGAGGATGTAGAATATGGTTCGCTCCTTTTGTGGACAACAAATGGTCCCGGGCCGTAAATATCTCTTTGAATCACCCAGGGGGCGATCCGGGCATTGCCCCGGATGAGTCTTTTATGGTATTCACCGCCAAGGACCTACCGGGAGGTTATGGGCATCGGGACCTATACCTGACCCTGCGTTTGCCGGATGGAACCTGGTCCAAACCTCGCAATCTGGGCCCTCGGATTAATACTGCCTATATTGAACACGGACCGAGAATCTCACCTGACAAGAAGTATCTGTTCTTCAACCGCAGCAACGGCTGGCGTCTACATATCTCCATCTCAGATATCTACTGGGTGGAACTCAAGGAATATCTACCCGAATCCTATAGATAGTTTGAATGAGCATCCAATTGTGAAGTTAAATGGGAAATCCTGGTTTATGAAATGAAATTGAATATGTCATTGATTCCAAAATCAATCCAGGAGGCAAACAATGACAAAGTCTTTTAACAAATCCAATCTAAATCGCAGGCAATTCTTAAAACAAAGTGGATCAATCGCAGCGGGTGCGGCCGTGCTCGGCAGTCTTCAATCCAGCGTCTTTGCCCGTGGAGACAGTACAATACGACTGGCACTGATCGGCTGCGGCGGACGCGGTACCGGTGCAGTTGGCAATGCACTTTATGTCCCGAACGGCGGGTTAATCAAGTTATATGCCACGGCCGATCTTATCTCGGAGAAGATGGAAAAGTCGCTT
>JACKQG010005537.1_pt1 | contig 13842 bp, 13 predicted proteins | sample 8237621 | NCBI WGS metagenome assembly JACKQG01 (sample SAMN15677084, study PRJNA649215) | marine metagenome | biome: marine; feature: Black Sea; material: saline water; isolation source: suspended particulate matter (SPM) from the Black Sea western gyre | collected 2013-06-09/2013-06-10 | depth...
CTAACGCCGGCCCGGGGGGCTTTTTCTTGTTCTGCCTCACGGGGTTGTGATTCATTAAATGCCAAAATGGCGCTACCTTACATCAGCTGTAAGGTGGTGAGTTAATAGTGGAAAATCGTACGCTGATAAAAACCGGGATCGTTGGTTCCGTCATATCAATGATATGCTGCTTCACGCCTTTGCTGGTTGTATTATTGGGCGGGATTGGGTTGTCCGCGTGGCTGGGCTGGCTTGATTATCTGTTGCTTCCGGCCCTGGTCGGTTTTTTAGCGTTAACGGGATTGGGATTGTGGCGACTGAAATCCAGTTAAACTCCACCATTACCTGTCCCCAATGTGGACATAGTGAAACCGAAATCATGCCGACGGATGCCTGTCAGTTCTTCTATGATTGCAAGGGCTGCGGAGTCGTGCTGAAGGCGCTGCCGGGAGACTGTTGCGTCTTTTGTTCCTACGCCGATGTTCCGTGTCCGCCCATTCAGGAAGGCATCTGTTGCTCCTGAAGGTGTGGGCTTAGGTGTTACCATCAATAACGACGCATTCATTTTCGATACGGATCCGCCCTTCGGCGATCAGGCGGACGGCTTCGGGGTAGATGATGTGCTCCTGCTCCAGTACTCGGGCGGCAAGGGTATCTGCGTTATCGCCCGCTTCCACGGTGACTTTTGCCTGTTTGATAATGGGTCCGGAATCCATGTCGGGGCGGACGTAGTGGACGGTGCAGCCTGAATGACTTTCCCCGGCTTCAATCACCCGTTCATGCACGTGCAGCCCCTTGTACGCGGGTAACAACGAGGGGTGGATGTTGATCAACCTGTCGAACCAGTGATTGACGAATTCATCACTTAAAATACGCATGAACCCGGCCAGACAAAGCAGGTCCACATCGAAGCGGCTGATGGTCTCGCTCAACGTCGCATCGAAGGCCTCACGGCTTTTGAAATCTTTATGGCTGAGGATCGTGGTCGGAATGTTCGCCTTTTTGGCGCGCTCCAATCCTTGCACACCGTCTATGTTTGAGACGACAAGGGCGATTTCTGCCGGGAAGGCGTCATCCGCACAGGCGTCAATCAAGGATTGCAGGTTCGAGCCGCGTCCCGATATCAGGATACAGAGTTTCAGCTTGGCCATGTGTCTTCAATGTTTGCGATTTCAACACCGCCACCGTCGCGGGCGACGACTCGGCCAATGGTGGTTACCATTTCGCCATTGTCAGTGAACACTTGCGCCAGTTCTTCGGCTTGCGACGGGGCAACGATCACCGCCATGCCGATGCCGCAGTTAAAAGTGCGGGCCATTTCGTTTTCGGCAATACCACCGGCCCTGGCCAACCAGTCAAACACAGGCGGTAGATCCCAGGCAGCTGCGTCAAGGTCGGCACCCAGGCCATCGGCCAGGACGCGTGGGATATTTTCAAGCAAACCGCCACCGGTGATGTGGGCAAGGCCATGCACGCCCCCTGCGGCAATCGCCGCCAGACAGCTTTTGACGTAGATACGGGTTGGTTCCAGCAAGGCATCGGCGAGGCTGGTGCCAGGCTGGAAGGGGGCATCGGCGCTATAGTCCAGGCCCGCGTGTTCTACAACCCGACGAACCAGCGAAAATCCGTTTGAATGCAGGCCGCTGGCGGCAAGGCCAAGAATAACATCGCCGTCGCTGACTTTATCACCGCTTATGATGGCGTCTCGTTCAACCGCGCCGACGCAAAAACCGGCCAGATCATAATCGCCTTTTGCATACATGCCGGGCATTTCGGCGGTCTCGCCACCAATCAAGGCGCAGCCGGAACGGCGGCACCCTTCGGCGATGCCCGAAACGATGTCGGTCCCGGCCGCCACATCAAGTTTGGCGGTGGCAAAATAATCGAGGAAAAACAAGGGCTCGGCACCCTGTACGATCAGATCATTGACGCACATGGCGACCAGATCGATGCCAACAGTGTCATGTTTGCCCGCTTCGATGGCGACTTTCAGCTTGGTGCCGACGCCGTCCGTGCCGGCGACCAGTATGGGATCTTTGAAACCGGCGGCCTTAAGGTCGAACATGGCCCCGAAACCACCGAGTCCCGAGGCAACGCCGTCGCGGGACGTCGATTTGGCCAATGGCTTGATCGCATCGACAAGGGCTTCACCCGCATCGATGTCAACACCTGCATCCTTGTAATTTAAGCCGTTAATGGCTTCCTCCCTGCTTCATCTATGCTAAGTTCCGCACTCACTGAGAAAGCAGAAGATACTTGATCTGGAACTGTTTGCAATGATCGATCCATGGTTGACCAAGTCAATTCGCACTTTTGTGCTTTTTGTTGGTTTGTTTGGCGCTTTCGGGAGCACCGGGCAGGCCGCCCGGAACGATGTTTTTATGACCCGTGGCCTGAAGGTTGATGTGACCGCCGCATCGACCGCAGAAGCCCGCGACAAAGCGTTGGCGCTGGGCGAGCGGGAGGCATTTCGCCAATTGCTTGAACGCCTGACCCTGCGTAGCGATCATTTTCGCTTGCCCGCTTTCAGCGCCGCCGAAATTGCCACTTTCGTGCTCGACTTTGAGGTTGCCGAGGAAAAGGCCTCCGCCGTGCGCTATCTGGCGACCCTGAACTACAGTTTCAAGGCTGACGCGGTGCGCCGCATGTTGATCGACCGGGAAATCCCGTTTGCCGAAACCACCTCCAAACCGGTGCTGGTGCTGCCCGTTTATCAAGCCGCCGGGGCGTTGCTGTTATGGGATGATCCCAACCCATGGCGTCAGGCCTGGGCCGGGCGGCCTGAAATATTCTCTTTGGTACCGGCAATTTTGCCCGGCGGCGATCTGGCCGATATCGCGACGATAGGTCCTGAGCAGGCCGTTGCCGGAGACGAGCAACGCCTGTCGGCGATTGCCGGGCGCTACGACGCCGGTGACACAATCGTAGCCCACGCGACCATGATCATGGATCGTGGGCGTCCTGATCTGGAAGTCTATGTGACTCGCTACGGAACCGCCCAGCAGGAACAGACGGTGGTTAAAAGTTTTACTTCCGGCGACCAGGAAACCCTCGACATGTTACTTGCCCGGGCAGCCGTCGAATTGACCCATCAGATCGAGGATAACTGGAAGCGTGATAATCTTTTACAGTTTGGACAGCAAGCGGTGGTCGCCGTTAAAATTCGGATTGGCGGGCTTGGCGACTGGCTCGATATCCGCAACCGGCTTGCCGGGGTCGCGGTGATTAGCAAAAGTGATCTGGTGCTTTTGTCCCTTGATGAAGTCAGGGTGAATTTGCATTACATCGGCGAGCCTGGACAACTTGCCCTGGCCCTTGAACAAGCCGATCTTGTGATTAACCGCGAAGGCGACGGTTGGGTATTGGAGTTGGGAAAATAATACACCGATTCCACGGCAAGGATATGGACCTGAACATCCCCAACATGATCACGTTGGGGCGCTTGATTGCCGTGCCGGTGACGGTGTGGCTGATCCTCAATGATTATATCCTGGCCGCCTTTTGGCTTTTCGTCGCAGCCGGAATCAGTGACGCTGTTGATGGCTATCTGGCCAAGCGATGGGACGAGGTCACCGAAATAGGTTCTTACCTGGACCCGATTGCCGACAAGGCCTTGCTGGTTAGTATCTATATTACGCTGGGTGCCCAGGGCTATCTTGAAAACTGGCTGGTGATTATGGTGGTTTTTCGTGACGTTATGATCGTCGGTGCGGTGATTTTGTTTCAGACCATGGTGCGGACTTTGGAAATGTCGCCGTTGTTTATCAGCAAAGTTAATACCGCGGCACAGATCGCCCTTGCCGCGCTGGTGCTGGGGGCGAGCGGTTTTAACATCAGTACGGGCCTGTTCATGGAGTTGATGATTGGTATAGTTGCCGTGACAACGCTTTTTTCGGGCATATCGTATCTGATCATGGTTTTAAATCTTGAGGATTTAAAATCATGAACATGAAAAAGGGGACACAGCGATGAGCGAAGGTTCCGGTGAGCACATGAGTGGTGATCGCAAGGCATTTTTCTGGATTGCCGGGTTCATTGCCTTTGCTGTCCTGCTTTATGCCTTGAGCAGCATTCTGGCGCCTTTTGTCGCTGGCCTGGCGGTTGCCTACTTTTTTGACCCTGTGGCCGACCGTCTGGAAAGGGCGGGCATCTCCAGGGGACTCGCTGCCGGGCTTGTGATTTTGGCGTTTCTGGGTCTCGCCGTTGTCATTCTGGTGCTTCTATTGCCGTTACTACAGGCCCAGATTCTGGGTTTGCTAACCACCGTTCCTGATCTCATTGAGTTGTTGCGTGAGCGCGTCCGACCGCTCATGGAACTTCTCTACGAAAACCTGTCGAGTGGTGAAATCGACGACCTGAAGAGTGCCGTCGAGGCTTTCGCCGTAGATATTCTGGCCTGGGTTGGCGGCTTGTTGAAAGGCGTATGGAGTGGGGGGATGGCGTTTTTCAACATCGTCTCACTGGTTGTGATTACGCCGCTTGTCGCCTTTTACCTGCTGCGCGACTGGGATCAAATTGTCGCCCGGTTTGACCACCTGTTGCCGCGCCGCTCCATTGACGTCTTCCATCAGCAGTTTACCGCCATTGACAATACCATTGCCGCGTTTGTGCGTGGTCAGGCCAGCGTCTGTCTGGTGTTGGCTGTTTACTACGCCATCGGGCTGACGTTGGCCGGACTCGATTTTGGCTTGCTGGTTGGTCTTGGCACCGGCCTGTTGGCTTTTATCCCCTACGTGGGTGCATCAATTGGCATGATCAGCGGTGTTGGTATCGCCCTGGCTCAGTTTTCAGACTGGCAATCGGTGTTGATTGTTGCGGCTATTTTTATTGCCGGGCAAACGGCCGAAAGCTACATCCTGACACCCAGACTGGTTGGCGGTCGGGTCGGTTTGCACCCGATCTGGATCATTTTCGCCCTTCTCGCCGGTGGTGCCCTGTTCGGGCTGACAGGCGTCTTGTTGGCGGTGCCCGTAACCGCTGTTATCGGGGTTTTGATTCGCTTCGGGGTCAGTCAGTATCTGGAAAGCCCGTTCTATGACGGCGGTCAAGCCGAGTGAGCACGACGCAGCTTCTTCTGAATTTTGAACATCGTCCGGCCCTTGAGGCTGAGGATTTTCTCGTCGCGCCCTGCAACAATGACGCCGTCGCCTGGATTGATCGCTGGCCGGACTGGCCGACGCCCGCGCTTTTCCTGCACGGTCCTGCAGGGTGTGGCAAAAGCCACCTGGCGCAAGTCTTTCAGGCCAGAACGAAAGCAGTCGCCATCACTTCAATGGAGCTTGCCCAAAATGATCCACCGGCTTTACTTGCCGGGGCCGGGGCGTGTCTGCTCGACGATCTGGATCAAGCTTTCGATAATAATTATTCGGATGGGCTTGAGGTGGCGCTCCTGCACCTCTACAACACGGTTCGGGAAGCAGGTGCCACGATGCTGATGACGGGCAGGGTGCCGCCTTCACGCTGGCCGTTGCAACTGGCCGACTTGTCGTCCCGGTTGAAGACGGCAACTGTCGCTGAAATAGGGCCGCCTGATGATGCCTTGCTGGCCGCTGTTCTGGTCAAGCAGTTCGCTGACCGGCAGCTTAAGATTGACGGCGACGTGGTTGCTTTTGTGCAACTCAGGATCGAACGTTCCTTCGTCGCTCTGGGGCAATTGGTTGACGGCGTCGACAAAATGGCGATGGCTGAAAAAAGACGCATTACGGTGCCCCTGGTTCGCCAGGTGTTGCATGACCTGAACAAAACTGACGAATAGAGGATCAAGCCATGGATTTGGGAATTGCCGGAAAAAAAGCATTGGTGACCGCCGCCTCAAAGGGCCTGGGTCGGGCCTGTGCGATGTCGCTGGCGGCTGAGGGTGTGGAACTGACGATTACGGCCAGGACCGTGGGTCCACTTGAGGAGACGGCTGAAGAAATTCGCAAGTTGACCGGTGCGACGGTTCACACGCTGGCTGCTGATATTGCTACCGAGGAAGGCCGCGAGGCGACTTTGGGGGCTTGTCCAAACCCGGATATTCTGGTTAATAACGCGGGTGGCCCACCGCCCGGCGATTTTCGTGATTGGGATCGCGATGTCTGGATTGCCGCCCTGGACGCCAACATGTTGAGCCCGATTTTCATGATCAAGGCGACGGTGGACGGGATGATCGAACGCAAGTTCGGACGCATCGTCAATATTACCTCTGGTGCCGTCAAGGCGCCGATTGAGGTTCTTGGCCTGTCTAACGGCGCGCGCACGGGGCTGACCGGATTTTGCGCCGGGTTGGCGCGCAAGACGGTCCGTCACAACGTCACTCTTAACGCTATTTTACCGGGACCATTCGATACCGACCGCCTGAGCGCAACCCTTGAAGGGGCGGCCAGGGCGGCAGGCAAATCCGTTGCCGAAATAACTGAAGAACGCAGGGCTTCCAACCCGGCGGGTCGCTTCGGCGATCCAGCGGAATTTGGCGATCTGTGCGCCTTCATCTGCAGCGCCCAGGCCGGTTACATCACCGGCCAGAACTTGCTGATCGATGGCGGCGGTTATCCGGGCACATTTTAGGAATTTATAGAGTGAATAGAAAAGTGACATATTTTCGTGGTGGCATCGTCGCCGATTTCACCATCCCCGAGGATCGTTTTGACGAATTTTCAGTCGGTATCGATCTGAAGGGCGATGGCGTTCAGATTGATTTCACCGCCACCGCTGATACCCAACTCGCGCCCGAGAACTAGTCCCGTCATCTGAGCAGACATGGCGTCAACTTACTGGGCTTCAGCGGACCGGCATGACAAATGGAATTTTTATCTGTAGAATCAGTGACATGAGTGATAACAAATTAAAAATCGGTAAAAAGCCAAAGACCCCGAACAAAGGTGCTGCGGTGGCCAAACTCGTTGATTCAGGCGCAGATGCCGACTGGAAAAACATCGAAATTGGTTCAAGACGGCGCTTTATCAATCGGGAGCTTTCCTGGTTGGCTTTCAATTCGCGTGTACTGGATGATGCCAACAACCCAAAACATCCACTGCTGGAGCGCTTACGCTTTTTATCAATTTCGGCAATCAATCTTGATGAGTTCTACATGGTTCGTGTCGCCGGCCTTAAAGGCCAGGTGCGCGCCGGTGTCGTCACTCAAAGCCAGGACGGCCTGACCCCGGTCCAGCAACTGGTTGCCATTCACCAGTCTGCAATGGCCCTGTTCACAGATCAGCAAACCTGCCTGAATACCTTGCTGGGAGAGCTGCGTGAGGCCGGTCTGACATTGCTGACACCTGGTGAATTATCCGATGATGACATGCAGTGGTTAGAAGAGTGCTTTATGGATCAGGTGTTTCCGGTACTGACGCCACTGGCCATCGATCCTGCCCATCCTTTTCCATTCATTCCCAATCTCGGTTTCTCGCTAATCCTGAAAATGCGTCGCAACCAGGATGACGAAGAACTTCGTGCCTTGCTACCGATACCGCGACTGCTTAACCGCTTCTTTCGGCTGCCAGGCGATGAAATTCGGTTTATTCCTGTTGAAGACCTGATCAGTCTGTTCCTGAACAAGTTGTTTCCAGATTTCACGCTCCTCAAGTCCGGCTCTTTCCGCATTATTCGCGATAGTGTGGTCGAGGTTGATGAAGAGGCTGAAGACCTGGTGCGGACTTTCGAGACGGCGCTTAAACGGCGTCGCCGGGGAAGCACGATCCTGCTTTCCTTCAGTCTTGATACGCCCAAGGAATTGCGCCAGCTGGTAACCGAAAATCTGGGGCTTAGCCCGGAAGATATTATTTACCGTGAAGGGCTTCTGGGGGTCGGGGAAACGCGACAGTTGATTGTCGATGAACGCCCGGATTTGTTATTTGAACCTTTCAATGCCCGTTTCCCTGAACGGATCAGGGATTTTTCCGGTAATTGTTTCGCTGCCATTCGCAAGAAAGACATTGTCGTTCACCATCCTTATGAAAGTTTTGACGTGGTGGTGCAGTTCTTAAGGCAAGCCGCCCAGGACCCGAAAGTGGTGGCGATCAAGCAAACCCTGTACCGGACCAGCGATAATTCGCCAATCGTCAATGCGTTGGTTGAAGCGGCAGAGGCCGGGAAATCTGTAACAGCGATGGTCGAATTGAAGGCTCGTTTTGATGAGGAGGCCAACATTCGCTGGGCTCGCGATCTGGAACGCGCCGGGGCGCAAGTGGTTTATGGTCTGCCCGACAAGAAAGTCCACGCCAAGGTCAGTCTGGTCGTTCGTCATTCAAGTAGCGGCAAGGGGATGCGCGCCTATGTGCATTTCGGTACCGGCAACTATCATCCTGATACGGCCAAGGTCTATACGGACCTGTCGTTCTTCACCAGCGATGAAGGATTGTGCCGGGACGCGGCAAAGATGTTCAACTTCATGACCGGCACGGCGCGCCCCGAAACCCTGGAGCACCTGTCGGCATCACCCATTGATATGCGCGACACGCTATGCAAGCATTTTGAAGAAGAAATTGAACATGCCAAGGCCGGAAGGCCAGCCACCATCTGGGCCAAGTTGAATGCGCTTGTCGATGTTGAAATCATAGACACCCTGTACCGGGCTTCTAACGCGGGCGTTAAAATTGATCTTGTGGTTCGCGGTATTTGTTGCCTAAGACCCGGAATTCCGGGGTTGTCGGAAAACATTCGGGTCAAGAGCATCGTTGGGCGATTTCTTGAGCACAGTCGTATCATCGCCTTTGGCAGTGGCCACAAGCTGCCTTCCAGAAAGGCCAGGTTGTACATTTCTTCAGCCGACTGGATGCAGCGCAATATGGATTGGCGGGTTGAGGTACTGATTCCGGTTGAAGATGAAACAGTACATGCCCAAATCCTCGATGAAATCCTGGTCGCCAATTTTAACGATACAGAACAGAGTTGGGCATTAGGTCCTGATGGTGACTATACGCGGATCATTGATCCAACTGTTGGTGAGGGGGAGGCCGATCAGCCGCCCGTTTCGGTGTTTAATGCTCATAAATATTTTATCAACAACCCAAGCCTTTCGGGTCGTGGTAGTGCGAGTGAAGAAAATGCAGAGACATCCCCGCATCTGGTGTTGAAAAAAACCTGATGGCCGGGGTTTCTCCTTTATTTGATGCCGATACTGACGGCCCCGGCAGGGTCGCCATTATCGACATTGGTTCGAACACACTTCGCCTGGTTGTTTATGATGCGCCGTTGCGTCTGCCAATTCCCATGTTCAATGAAAAAGCCCAGTGCGAACTGGGGCGGGGGCTTGCTGCCAGCGGGCGGTTAAATCCTGAAGGTGTTTTGCTGGCTATGAACAGTCTGTCCCGGTTTATCAATTTAAGCCATTCCATGGGTGCGGATCACTTGGAACTGGTGGCGACATCAGCGGTGCGAGATGCGGTTGACGGCCCCGATTTCGTCGCCGAAGTCAAACGCCGCTTTAATCTTGATGTTAAGGTTTTAAGTGGCCCGGAGGAGGCCCAGTTGGCGGCCATGGGATTGCTAAGCGGGGTCCCCCTTGCCGATGGGCTGCTCGGTGACCTGGGTGGTGGTAGTCTTGATTTGGTGGCGCTTGAAAAGGGCAGTTTTGGCGAGCAGGGAACCCTTCCCCTGGGGCATCTGCGGATGGCCGAAGCGATGGAAAAGGGGTCAGAGAACGCGGCCAATGTGATTGCCAATAGCCTTGCAGAGTTGCCGTGGATCAAAGAAGCGAAGGGCAGAACCTTCTATGCCATTGGTGGGTCGTGGCGTGCGCTGGCGCGCATTTTTATCAGTCAAATTGGTCATCCCCTGCATGTGGTTGATAACTTCACCCTGCGCCGGGATGACGCTCTGCGCTTAAGTAAAATCGTCGCAAGCCAAAGAATAGACAGTCTGCAACGCATTCCCGGTATTGCCCGTCGTCGCATGGAGACATTGCCAGCGGCGGCGATGGTTATGGATGCCCTTATCCGTACTATTGAGCCGCAATCCCTGACATTTTCAGGCTTTGGTATGCGCGAGGGGCAATTGCTGCAAATCCTTCCCGACAAACTTCGCGAGCAAGATACGCTGATTGATGCCTGTAAAAGCTTTTCTGAACGGGTCGGGCGTTTCGCTATTCGTGGTGGTGAAATTCTTGAATGGATGAACCCGTTGTTTGAAGGGGAAGCCATTGCAGAACGACGGTTGCGGTTGGCGGCCTGTTTGCTCAGTGATATCGGCTGGAGCGAACATCCTGATTATCGCGCCGAACACGCCTTTCACCGGGTGCTAAGAATTCCCTTCGCCGGTTTGACCCATCCCAACCGGGTTTTGATCGCCGAGGCAGTCTACGTTCGTTACAACGGCGACCCGGACTCGAAACTGGTGTCGCCGGTTCGCTCCCTGCTTGATCCGGGCCAGCAGGCCTGGGTTCAGGTTGTCGGGCTGGCTTTGCGCCTTGCCCACACCTTGTCGGGTAGCGCGCCGGGATTGCTGGAGCAAACACGCCTGAAAGTCAGTGACAGTAAATTGACGCTGGTTGTCCCGGAAGACAGCGAATTGTTCATCAGTGAAACTGTTGAACGCCGCTTGAAAACACTGGCGCGTTCATTGGGACTTAAGGGTGCTATCAGTTAGCTTTCTGGCTTCATCAGGGTCAGGTGCTTGTTTTTGATGACAAAGCCGACATCGCCGTTGCGCAGTTTCAGGGCGTCATCACCAAACAGTTCCCGGCGCCAGCCGTGCATAGCGCGTACATCGGCGTCCTCGCCGAAGGCCGCAATCAGCTCAATGTCGTTTGCCGAGGCCAGCAATTTCTGGGCGACGTCTCCTTCATCGCACTTCATTTTCAAAAGCACCCTGAGCAGATCGATAACAGGCCCCAGCCCGCGCGGCATATCGGGTTTGTGATCGGGTTTTGGGCAATCGGCATCATCAACCGCGAGGCCTTTTTTGACGGCTTCAAGCAAGCGCGCGCCGGCGGGACCTTCGGCCATTTTCCGGCCAAGGCCACGGGTTCGTTCCAGATCACCGACTGTCTTTGGCGTGTGATGGGCGATTTCCAGCAGTGCTTCATCCCTCAGGATTCGATTGCGCGGCTGGTCGCGGTTCCGCGCTTCGAGCTCACGCCAGGCAGCCAGTTCGCGCAGGATGGCCAGAAAACGCGGACTGGAACCCCGCGACTTTATGCGACGGAAAGTTTGATGAGGGTCAGGATCATAGGTTTCGGGAGCTTCCAAAATGGCCATTTCCTCATTGAGCCAGCTTTCGCGTCCGTTCGCTTCAAGCTTTTGGGCCAATTTTCGGTAGGCATCACGCAGATGGGTGACGTCAGATAAGGCGTAGGAAATCTGTCGATCGCTAAGCGGGCGCAATGACCAGTCTGTAAAGCGCGATGATTTGTCGATACGGGCTTTCGTCAGTTTGGCGACCAGGGTTTGATAGCCGACCGAATCGCCAAAACCGCAAACCATGGCCGCAACCTGGGTGTCGAAAAGCGGGCTCGGCAAGTGTCCCATCAGATGGTAAAAAATTTCAAGATCCTGCCTGGCAGCATGGAAAACCTTGAGAATTGACGTGTCATCGAAAAGGTCAAACAGGGGCGCCAGGTCAAGACCGGGAGCCAGCGCATCAATGGCCCGTGCGTCATCAGGCCCGGCAACCTGGATCAGGCACAAAACCGGCCAATAGGTCGTCTCGCGCATGAATTCCGTATCGACAGTGATAAATGGCGTTCCGGAAAGGCTCTCGCAAAAGGCGGCGAGGGCACCTGAGTCAGTAATCATAGGCATGTTGAAACGTATATAGGGAAAGTTGGTGAAGGAAAACCCCATGTGACTTAATGGTGGACGAATTGTTCTTTAATTGATGAAAAAACTTCAAATAGCATGAAAAACAGGGAAAAATCTGTCCGTAGAAGTGTGACATTAGTGCAAATGAAATAAATCGTGATGGCGAAAAACGCCTATTTAGGCTGGGCATTAGATTGAATCATGCCCATAATGCGCTCTGCGGGCAGAGAAATTAGAAGAATGCTGAAAAGCTCAATAAAAATGAAGGTCAGGGTAAAGGGTTTTGGGAGAGGTCTTTCGGTCATCGTTTGCACGGTGATACTGTCTGGTTGTGCCTTGCCCGTTCCTGTGCAAATTGCGTCCTGGGCCCTGGACGGTATTTCTTTTCTGGCAACGAATAAGTCAATCTCGGACCATGGTCTATCGATGGTCGCGCAAAAGGATTGTGCCCTTTGGCGTGGCTTGAAGGGTGATGAAATTTGCAATGAAAGCGATGATGCCGGAACCTTCGCAGTTGCCTCGGCGGATTCCCCTGTTTCGGATGAGCAACCGTCAGTGAAACCTCCCCAGTCCGGGCAAAGCGAGCTTGATGTTGCCTCCCTTGCCAATTTCGAAACCGCTGCCGGAAGTTCGCAAGTCGAACCAGCCGTTGTTTCCAGGCAGCAAGCAAATTCCAAAGTCGGCGAGCGCTTGATGATTTCCGGCAAGCGCATCTGGTCGGAACGCCTGGAAGCCGACCTGTATTTCGTTATTGGAAGTTTTTCCGAGCGTCAAAATGCCCGCCGGATGATTGCGAAATACAAGGAACTGGGCCCGGCGGTTATGGCTTCCCGGTTAGACGGGGTCGAGGTTTACAGGGTGGCGGTCGGGCCATTTACGGCTGATCAGAAAAGGCAAATGCGTCTTCACCTGAAGCAAATTGGTATTGGCAATGCCTGGGCCATGCGTGTCGATCATCGCGATTGGATACTGGCCAGCCCCAAGGCGCTTACAGAGCCTGATCAATCGGTTGCAGAGGTTCCCCAAGAGGCCAGGCCTGAGACCGTCGTAAAACCTGTTAAGACTGATGAAATTGCCGAAACCCCTGACGAGACGGAGGACGTGCAATCTTCAGAATATATCTACAGTAAAAAACATCACCTGGTGATCGGCAGCTTCTCGAGCGCTGAAAACGCCAGTCACTTTGCCAAAAGCAAAGCCGGTTTCTCACCCCGTATCATTTCGGTCGAGACAGCCGAAGGCTGGCGGCACAGGGTCGTTATCGGGCCTTATGCCAAAGCTGAAGGTCTTGATGTTCGTCGCACGCTTGCCCGGTCCGGTATTGACCATATTTGGGCCCTTAACCTGAAACCCGATGCCATCATCGGCGATATTCTGCTGGCCGATACGCCAGTTGGAATCGAGCCTGTTGATGAAGAAGTCGCTGAAATTCCAGTGATCGAACAACGCGATGATGTTGTCAAAAAAAGCATAACGCCAGCTTCTTCAGACGAGGATATGGGTTGGGGCGTCAATCTGGTTGAGTATATTTTTGATATGTTCCGTTCGTCTGATTCGACGGACGTTGTCGGGGTTATACCGGCGCTGGAAAGCTAGCCTGTCTTTCCATTCTTCAATAAAATCTTTCGGGTGATCGGGCTTGGCGGGTTCTCCTGTCAGGGCACCAATTGATTTATTGTAGTCCGGATGCAGTTCTGCCTGAAACGCCAGCATCTCATGTTCTTCCCATTCTATGATACCGGCAACGTACAGATCCATGCTCAGCTGCGCCATTTTACGGGGGCTCATCTGGCGGACGTCCATGGCTGGAATAGCCGGTTTGCGACTGACTGTGCGTTCCAGATCATTTGAGCGGTCGACAAGCGAACCACTTGCCACCACCGAGTTCGTTTTAACCGGAACCAGTGAACGCCCCAGGGCCAGGGGTTCAATCGGAACTATATTGGAATTTACGGCTACCTTCATTGCCGTCTCCGCACACGTATACCTGCAACAGGGTGCCCCGCCCGGTGTCCAGACGGGCGGGGCGGGGTTGCCACGGCACAGGAAAGCCCCCGAGGTTGGGAGGGGGGGGGGGGCGGCGCTTCACCTCTTACCGTGCCCCACTTCATTACATCACGCGTAACCGGGCACGCACGAGGGG
>JACKQG010005538.1_pt1 | contig 13840 bp, 8 predicted proteins | sample 8237621 | NCBI WGS metagenome assembly JACKQG01 (sample SAMN15677084, study PRJNA649215) | marine metagenome | biome: marine; feature: Black Sea; material: saline water; isolation source: suspended particulate matter (SPM) from the Black Sea western gyre | collected 2013-06-09/2013-06-10 | depth...
CTCTCCTCTCAACCCTTTCCAACCCTTCGGTGTCCTTTTTTATGAGTCAACACGGTCGATTGGCGTTGCCAAAGCTCGGTTTTTTCCTAGACTCGGCCGGTCACAATGAGGTTGGCGTTCGCCGCATCTTTTCTTGCAACGATAGCGCTTGGCCAAGCGGATGCTTGGGCCACGGAATCGCCGTCGCCATCACAGGTGAGTTTTTTCGAGGAAAAAATCCGGCCCGTGCTGGCGGCCAAGTGCTATAAGTGCCACTCCGAGCGTGCCCGCAAAATTAAGGGCAAGCTCAAACTCGACTCGCGCGAGGCGGTTTTGAAGGGCGGCTCCGAGGGGCCGTCGGTCATTCTCGGTAAGCCGGATGAAAGCCTGATGATCATCGCGATGCGGCACCAGGACGGCTGGGACATGCCGCCGGAGGAAAAACTGCCGGATGCGGTGGTGGCTGATTTCACCAAGTGGATCGCCGAGGGGGCGTATTTTCCGACCGCAGTGCCGGCCAAGGCGGATCAGGATTGGTGGGAGCTGGTTGACGCGACCAAACTACTGGCCAAGGACAAACCGGTGGAGCAGGCGGTGGATCTTTACGTTGGGGAGAAAATGAAGGCGGACGACGTCCGCCCGGTGGCGGCTGCAGACGATGCCACGTTCATCCGCCGCGCCACACTCGAATTGGCCGGGCGCATTCCAACGGGACCGGAGGTGCGCGACTTTGTGCAGTCGGCTGAACCGGACAAGAAAACCAAGCTGGTGGATCGGTTGCTGGCTTCGGAGAGTTTTCGTCGGCAACAGGTCTCGGAGTTTATCTGGTTGCTGAACCAAGGCCGGGATGATGGCTTCCGCGGTTATCTTGAAAAAGCGTTCGCGGACGACCGTTCGTGGGACAAGGTTTTCGAGGAAATTATACTCGCGAAGAGTGACACCGAGGAGGTGAAGGGGGCGGAGAAGTTTTATCGCAACCGCATCGGGGATCTCGATCGGTTGACGAATGATGTGAGCGTGAATTTCTTCGGCGTGAATGTCAGTTGCGCGCAGTGCCACGATCATCCGGAAGTGCCGAGTTGGAAGCAGGATCATTATTACGGCATGAAGTCGTTTTTCAATCGCACCTTTGAGAACGGCAACTTCATCGGCGAGCGCGAGTACGGCTTGGTGAGTTTCAAAACTACGGCTGGCGTCGAAAAGAAGGCGCGGCTGATGTTCCTCTCCGGAGCGGCGATCGACGAACCGGCCGCGAAGGAACCGGACCAAAAAACCAAGGAGGCGCAGAAGAAACAGTTTGAGCAGTTGAAAAAGGACAACAAACCGGTGCCGTCTCCGGGGTTCAGCCGTCGCGAGCAGTTGGTGCGCGTGGGGTTGAAGCCGGGTGAGTCCGGTTTTTTCTCGCGGGCGATCGTGAACCGGCTTTGGCATCGCTTCATGGGTTTCGGTTTGGTGATGCCGCTTGATCAAATGCACGGGGCGAATCCGCCGAGCCATCCGGAGTTGCTGGAGTGGCTGGCCCGGGATTTTGCAGGAAACGATTTTGATTTGCGTCGTACCATTCGTGGATTGATGTTGAGCGACACTTACGCCCGTGGCAGCCAGTGGCCGGATGGCGAACGGCCTTCGCCGGTCTATTTTGCCGTGGCGCGACCGCGGCCGCTGACGCCGAATCAGTACGGCAGCGCGCTGGTTTTTGCGGCTGCGGATCCGGAGGCGTTGGCTGTGCCGAAGACACCGGAGGACTTGGCCAAGCGCTTGGCTGATCTGGAGAAGCGGGGTGAGAACTTGGCCAAGCGATTTGATCGTCCGGACGACACGTTTCAGGTCAGCGTCGACGAGGCGTTGTACTTCAGCAACAGTGACCAAGTGCAAAACGATCTGCTGGGTGAGGGCGGTAAAATACTTGGGCGCATCCTGAAAACCGAGGGCTTGGCCAAGCGGCTGGAGGTCGCTTTTTTGAATACACTTTCCCGGAAACCGTCTCCGGAAGAATCTACGAAACTGAACCAGTATCTCGAGGCCCGCAGCGCGGACGAGAAGGGCGCCTGGCAGCAGGTGCTCTGGGCGTTGATGACCAGCTCTGAGATGCGTTTCAACCGTTGAACCATGACTCCATCGCATAACTTCTGTGGATCACACGAGCACGACATGAGTCGCCGCTCGTTCCTTGGCGGACTCAGCGCTGTGGGTGCCGGCTTGCTGGGCACCAGTGGCGCGGTCAACACCTTTGCCGCCGACGGCTTGAATGCCGCGCTCAAGAAAAGCAACAAGCGGGTGATCCTGCTATGGTTGGCCGGCGGCGCGAGCCAACTTGAGACGTGGGACCCCAAGCCGGGGGTGCCCACTGGCGGTCCGTTCGCGGATATCCCGACCGATATTCCGGGCGTTCACATCAGCGAGCTTATGCCGAAGATGGCCAAGCGAATGAAGCATTCCTGTATCATCCGCTCGCTCAACACCAAGGACGGGGGGCACGGTGGAGGGGCGGATCTGATGCTGCGCGGACGCCGCGATGAGCCGACGCTGAAGTATCCCGATCTCGGCGCGGTTGTGGCCAAGGAATTCGCGCAGATGGACAGTCAGGTGCCGGACTATGTGAATTTCTACACCAGCACGGAGGGGCGCGGTTCGGCCAAGACGACGCCCGGTTTTCTTGGTGCGCGCTACGGGGCGATCAACCTGCACGACGGTAAAAATCTTTCGCTGCCAAACATCGAAAAACTCGACACCATCACCAAGGGCGACCACGAGGCCCGCGCGAATTTGCGCAACTTCCTCAGCAACCGGTTCGATCAGGGGCGCGACTTGGCTTCGGTGAAAAGCCACGCTGCCGCCTATGCGCGGGTGCATGGGCTGATGAGTTGCGAAAAGCTGTTCGATATTTCTGACGAGCCGCAACACGTCAAGGACATGTACGGGTCAACCCAGTTTGCGGAGCAGACGATCATGGCCCGGCGTATGGTGGAGGCCGGCGTGCCGTTTGTGCGCGTCTCCCGCGCGTGGTGGGATAGCCACGGCCAAAACTTCGAAACCCACCTCGAGATGGTGCCGGAACTCGACCGCGTTTTGTCGGCATTGATCGATGATCTTAAGCAGCGTGGCATGCTTGAGGACACGCTGGTTGTGACCATGGGTGAGTTCGGCCGGACGCCGAAGATCAACGGGAGTCTTGGCCGTGATCATTTTGCGACCGCATGGAGCGCGTCGCTGCACGGCGGCCGGACGGTGCCTGGGGCGGTCTACGGCAAGACCGATGCCCAAGGCAACCGCGTGGTCGAGGGCGAGATCGGCGCAGGTGAAATGTTTGCCACCATCCTCGAGGCGGCCGGGGTCGACCACAAACGCGAGTACCACGTTGGCGCGCGGCCGATCCCGCTGGTTAACCCGGGCATCAAGCCGGTGACTGAAGTGATCGCTTAACCGGAGGCAACATGGACGCACAATTCAACACCAATTTTGTTTCCAAAAAGGAACTGAGCCACAAACACATCGCGTTCAGCATGGCGCGGATTCCCGGCTCCGGGCACTACTATCACGGTGCGTCCGACTCCGGTGTGTACCAGGTGGATCACGCCGCGGAAAAACCGGAGGCCAAGCGATTCACCGCCGAGGGGCATTCCAGTTACGTCCTCGGAATGGCGCTCAACTCGCGCCACCTGTTCACCGGCGGTTGGGACAAGAATTTGATCTGGTGGGATCGCGAAACAGGCAACGCCGTTCGTAAACAAAAAGCCCACGACAAATGGCTGCGCGGCGTGGAGGTTTCACCGTGTGGTAAACAGCTTGCCACCGTGTCGGACGACATGGTTTGCCGCATCTGGTCAACCGAGACCGGCAGCCTGTTGGCAGAGTTGAAAGGGCACAAGGCGCAGACGCCGACCAATTATCCGAGCATGTTGTTTTGTGCGCGCTATTCTCCGGACGGCTCCCGCTTGGCCACCGGCGACAAGGTGGGCCATGTGATCATCTGGGATACTGAATCGTTCAAGCCGCTGCAGACCCTTGATGCGCCCGGGCACTACACATGGGATCCCACCGCGCGGCGGCATTCCATCGGCGGTCTGCGCAGCATCGCGTTCACGCCGGACAGCAAGCAACTGTACACCGGCGGCATCCACAAGATCGGGAATGTCGATCACCTTGGGGCCAAGGCGCGGATCGAGATTTTTGATCTTGAGACGAGCGAGTCGCTGGCCGTGCTTAGTGGCGGCGACAAAAGCAAGGGACTTGTTGAACACATGGAGTTTCAGCGCGATGGCAAATGGCTGGTCGCCGGAGGCGGGGATCACAAGGGTTGGTTGATGTTCATCGACCCCAGCCAGCCGAAGATTATCCGGGAGGTGCCGTTGCCGATGCATGTCCATGAGTTCAACCTCAACGAAGTGGGCAACCAGATTTTCACCGTTGGCCACGAAAAATCGGTCCGTCTCGACCTGCAGGTCTGACGCCCGCTTGGCCAAGCGCAACCGAACTTGGCCGCCGTCATGAACCACGAACCGATCAACCTTGAGGCCAAGTTCGCTTGCTTCAGCGACCACTGGTCACCGCGTGTGGTCGCCGAGTTGAATGATACCCAGTTCAAACTGGTGAAGGCCGAGGGGGAGTTTGTGTGGCATTCCCATGCCGACACCGATGAGGCATTCATCGTCGTCAGCGGCGCGCTGGACATCGAGTTTCGGGATGGGTCTGTGCGGCTGGAAGCCGGGGAAATGTTCGTTGTGCCAAGGGGCGTCGAGCACCGGCCGGTCGCCCGGGAGGCGTGCCGGTTGATGCTCCTGGAGCCCAAAGGTGTGGTCAACACCGGGGATGCGGGTGGACAGTTGACTGCGGAAAACGATGTTTGGGTTTAAGCGAGCCGACTACTTCGAGCCCACCGGAGAAGCCAAGCGCTTGGCCAAGCGGCGCGTGATTCCGCTTTCGGCCTTCATCCTTCCACCTTTGCACTAGTTTTTCTCGGCGGCTTTTTTGGCGCGCTGCTCGGCGAAGAATTCGCGCAGGACGGTGGCGCACTGTTCCTGACCGACACCTCCGGTGATGGTGCAGTGGTGGTTGAGACCTTCGTGCTGCAGCAGGTTCATCGCGCCGCCGGCGGCTCCGCCCTTGGGGTCGGGCGCGCCGAAGACGACGCGGTCGAGCCGGCAATGGACCATCGCCCCGGCGCACATCGGGCACGGCTCTTTTGTGGTGTAAAGCGTGCACCCGTTGAGTCGCCAATTACGGAGCGCCTCTTCGGCGGCGGTGAGCGCGAGCATCTCGGCGTGAGCCGTGGCGTCATTGAGCAGTTCCACCTGGTTGAACGCCCGGGCGATGATCCGGCCGTCATGCACGATCACCGCGCCGATCGGCACCTCCTCCGCGTCCCACGCCTTCATGGCCTGGCGCAAGGCCTCGCCCATGAAGTAGTCGTCGCTGTTGAGGTCGATGATCGGCTCGTCAGACATGGTTTGATTCTTCGGTGGTCCAGTCGAAGGCGTCGCCCTCGAGGCAGTGGCAATGTCCGGAGAAAAAACCGCCGCGATGCTGTTGGAACAGCGGCCAAAGTTGTTCGCGGTCGGTGCGAGGCACATCGAGCTTGGCCATATCGGTGTTGTCAAAAAAACCGAACCGGCCCTCGGGGCAGGGCGGCGGCAGCTTGGCCAAGCGCGGCAGAACCTCGAACAGAAAAATGTACCAATGCGTGCTGCCTTCGTAGCCGTCCTCGCTGACGAGGCCGGTGAGGTGAAGGTCGCTGGGGCGGAGGATAAGGCCCATCTCCTCGTGTGCCTCGCGGCAGGCGCAGGCGTACGGGGACTCGCCGCGGTCGGCGCGCACCTTGCCGCCGGGCGGGCTCCATTTGCCGAGGTTCGGTTCCTGCGCGCGCTCGAGCAGCAGCAACCGGTCGTCGTTGTCGAAGCAATAAAGCAGGGTGGCGATCTTGTGGGGCAGCACCATCGGCCGCGACTCTGCCGCGAAACCGTCCCAAGTGGCAACAGGCAATGGTTTTTTTAGAAACCGCGAATGGACGCAAATAATCCGGGGGAAGTATCAATGACAATCCTGTTCATCCTGCATATCCATGATTGTTTGTTCTCAATTAACATGGATGGACAGGATGGACAGGATGGACAGGATGGACAGGATTCGGGGGTGGATTTTAGGCGTGGCCGGGTGTTAGCTTGGCCGTCTTCGCGCTGCGGCGCATTCCTGATGGGGCAAAACAGAAAAGAACGGGTGAAGCGGCCCAGCCGTCCGAAGCCGGTTGCGGCGCGGCCGGTTGAGTCCGACCCGATGCCGGCCTGGCTGAAGACGGACAAGGCGCTCGCCGCCGGGGAGTCGTTTTTCCGGCCGGTAGATTGGCTGGCGTTCGGCATCACGACGCTGGTGACACTGCTGGGCTATTGCCTGACGCTCTCGCCGGACCTGACGCTGGAGGACAGCGGCGAACTGGCGGTGGCCTCGATGTACGCCGGCGTGCCGCACCCGCCGGGGTACCCGGTGTGGACGCTGTACACGTGGCTGTTCACCAAGCTGGTGCCGTTCTCGAACATCGCGTTTCGCGTGGCGTTGTCGTCGGCCGTGGCGGCGGCGCTCTCGAGCGGCCTGCTGGCGCTGCTGACGAGCCGGGCCTCGTCGCGGATGGTGGAGAGCATCGACTGGTTCAACGGGATCGACACGCGCTTGGCCAAGCGCCTGGCCGTGGTGAGCGGCTGCGTGTCGGGCTTGATGCTCGGCTTCAGCGGGTTCATGTGGAGCCAGGCGGTGATCGTGGAGGTGTACACGCTGAGTGTATTCTCGCTGATGGGGGTGCTGTGCTGCCTCTACCGCTGGACGCAGGACACGGCGCGGATGCGCTACCTGTACTGGATGTTTTTCTGGTTCGGCATCTGCCTGTGCAACCACCAGACGCTGGTCGTCGCGGCGATGGGCATCGAGACGGTGATCCTATTCGCGCACCCGCGGCTGGGCCGGAACCTGTTCACCGTCAACGCGCTGGTTTACCTGCTGGCGCTGGTGCTGATGGCGAGCGGTTCGATCGAGCTGTTCAGCGGCAACACGCCGATGCAGGTAATTTTCCACATGCTCGGTTTGAGCTTCATCGCCGTGGCCGGGTTGCTGTGGATGGCCACGCTGGCCCAGGACGGGAACCGGGGCGGGACGGACTGGCGGGAGGAACTGCGCGAGGGACGCAAGGTGCTCTGGAGCGGCCTGGCCTACGCGGGTGGCGCGGCGTTTTACCTGTACATGCCGCTGGCCTCGATGACGAATCCGCCGCTCAACTGGGGCTATCCGAGGACGTGGCTTGGGTTTGATCATGCGTTCAGCCGCGGGCAGTACGCGCCGACCACCCCGACGTCGTCGTTCGAGAAATTCATCGACCAGATCGGGATGTATTGGGAAGGGGCGTTCGACGAGTTCAATGCGCCGTTCCTGTTGCTGGCGGTGCTGCCGTTTGCCCTGTTTTTTCGGATGCGCAACCGCGAGCGTGGCTGGATGGTCGGCTCGTTTGCCATTTACGTCTGCCTGGCCGGGCTGCTGCTGATCCTGCTCAACCCGACGCCGGACAAGCATGGCGCAGACATGACGCGTGTGTTCTTCGCGGCGTCGCACGTGATGCTGGCGATGTGGCTTGGGCTTGGCCTGACGCTGTTTTGTGCGCTGGTTGCCCGGCGGTATTTCGAGACGCGCATCGCGCTGGGCCTCGGGCTGGTCGTGGCCGCCGCGCTGGCGATGGTTGACTGGTCCACCGAGCTGGCAGACACGCAGTTTTTCCTGAACCATTGGACGCGGGCGTTTGCATTCTGTCTCGTTGTATTCCTGGCGGCGCTGTTCCTGGTGCATCGCGAGGGGCGGGGTGAGGACCGAGGCAAGGCACTCTCGCCGCTGATCGTGCTGACTGTGCTATCACTGCTGCCGGCGTGGTCGGTGTTGTCGCACTGGGGCAAGAACGAGCAGCGCGGGCACCTGTTCGGGTTTTGGTACGGGCACGACATGTTCACACCGCCGTTCACCGAGCAAAACGGGGAACCGATCTATCCCCCGATGTCGGAGAACGCCATCCTGTTCGGCGGCACCGACCCCGGCCGGTTCAACCCGACGTACATGATTTTCGCCGAGAGTTTCACCGACCCGGCCAAGCGCCGTGACCCCGATTTTGACCGCCGCGACGTCGCGCTCATCACGCAAAACGCCCTCGCCGACAGCACCTATCTTGACACCGTCCGCGCCCATTACCAGCGCAGCGAACAGATCGACTGGAAGCCGGAAAACCCGAGCTACATCCCGTTTGCCTCCGGGGCGAAAAACAAGCTGTTCGGCTGGCTGGTTGGGACGAATTTCCCGTCCGGTCTCTCGGGCGTGATCGACCGGTCGATGGTCGGCACGGGGGCGGACTGGGAGGTCGACCGCCGAACAAGCGGTTCCTATTTTGCGCCGGAACAGATTTTGAAACCGAGCGCCTTGGCCAAGCGCCTTGGCCAAGCGGACGCGCTTGGCCGGTTCCTCCTCGGGAAACTTTCCGACGACGGCCGGGCCGCCTGCGCCGAGCCGCCCTCCGACGACATCCTCCGGGAAACCTTGGCCGACGATTTCAACGCAATCGTCACCGGCGATCCGATTTGGGATGACGCGGCGTTTGCGGGCGTCGAGTTTTCCGCCACGACGCTGGCGTTGCGCGGGCAGGTTGCCGCGCTTGGCCAAGCGGAGCCGAGGCGCGTCGAGGAGAACGGCCGGTACATCCGCTGGCGGCAGGCGCGCGTGCGGCTCAACCGCCGGCTGCTCGACGAGCTGCTGTCCGGCTTTATCGCGCCGGGCCAAGCCGGACTGTACCCCGACCTTGAGTTGAACGTGCCGACACAGGTTGAAGCCGAGATCGCGTTTGCGGAGTATCTGCAGGAGGCCGACGCCCGCGAGCAGGCCGGGGCGCTCAAGCCGGGCGAGATCGTCAACCGTGTCGGGGACAGGATTTCCGTGTCCGGCCAGGTGTCGGTGATGCAGATCAACACCAAGCTGGCCAAGCTGTTGTTCGACAAAAACCGGGAGCGCGACTTTTTCATCGAGGTCAGTTTTCCGCTGGAGTGGATGTACCCGCATCTCACGCCGTACGGGATCATTCTCAAGCTCAACCGCGACGAGGTGCCGGAGATCACGGACGAGATGATGCGCAAGGACCGGCGCTTCTGGGCGCAATACCAGTCGCGGCTCACCGGCGACTGGATCACCGACGACACGAGCATCAAGGAGATCTGCGACTGGGCCATCAAGACCTATAAGCGGTGGGATCTTGACGGCTTCACCGGCGCCCCGGCGTTCGTGCGGGACGAGGCGGCGCAGAAGGCGTTCGGCAAGCTGCGCACCTCGATCGCCGACATTTACCGCTGGCGCATCAACAACTACAAACTGGCCATCTCCCAAGAGGAGGATACGGCCAAGCGCGACGCGATGAAACAGAAGCAGGACCGGATGACGCGCGAATACATCTTCGCGCTGAAGCAGGCGTGGGCGTTCTGCCCGCACAACCCCGAGGCACTGTCGCACTTCACCCAGTTGCTGTTCACGCTGGGGTATGATGAATTCAAGGCGGGTGACAAGGCGGCGGCGACGGCCCGGCGCGACGACGCCATCCACTTGGTCACCACCTACGAGCGGTTTGATCCCGAAAGCCCGATCATCAAACACCTCGAACGCAGCATCCTGCAATTCAACAGCAGCCTCCAGGGCAAGCCGTTGGCCACTACCGGGCCGGGGCTGGGGCTGGGCGATCAGGAAATACAGCAGATCAACCAGCAACTCGTCGGCCTGAAACAGCGTCACGCGGCGAATCCCGACGATCCCAAAGTGACGCTCGAGCTGGCTGCGATCTATCTGCGTCTCAAGCAGACCGAGCAGGCGCTCAAGCTGCTCGACGCACTGGTGCAGCAGCCCGGCCTCGAGATCAGCACCCGGTTCACTGTCGCGTCGGTCTATCAAAATTTAGGTCAGGGAACCAAGGCCGAGCAGCAAGACAAGATCGCACGCGATGCGCTACGGCAACTCGAGGCCAAGCTCGCGGCCGCGCCGGGGAACTTCACGCTCGCGCTGGATTTGGCGACGACGCACGTGCAGCTTGGCCAAGCGCAAAAAGGAGTGGATGTCATGGCGCGGGCCGTGGAGCAACCGTCAGTCAGCACGACCAACCTGCTGATGGCCGCCCAGTTTTTCAACCACCTCGGCAGCCAAGAACAACTGGAGGCGGCGCTGGTAGTGCTGACGCGCAAAATGCCGGACAGCCCGGAGGGATGGTACGACCTCGCGGCGGTGCAGGCGTCCCAGCGGGACCGAACGGCGGACTCGTGGGCCACCCTGGCCAAGGCGCTCGCGCTCGACAAACAGCGCCGGGCCACCAATGCGGCGGCGGACAACATCCACAAGCGGGTGGTGAACGATCCGCGCTTCACCGACGTGCGCCGCCTGCCGGAGTTCAAGGCGTGGCAGCCATAAAGCACTTGGCCAAGCGCGTTCTCCCCGTGGAATAGACGGAGGCATTCAGATTTGGGCGTTCCTTGTTCGATATTCGTTATTCAAACGGCCGGGGAAAAACCAATATCGAACACCGAACAAGGAATGTCGAAGGGCGAACTTATCAACTCCCTCTCCCAGCGGGAGAGGGCCGGGGAGAGGGAGAACGCAATCGATGATAACCGAACGCCTTACTTTTGCCACGGAGTTTGGACGGTTATCGGCATCAACAAAACGCCGGAGCTTTCACCCTCATCCGGCCTGCGGCCACCTTCTCCCTGAGGGAGAAGGAATCAGGCGGAACGCGCTTGGCCAAGCTCCCTCCCCCCGTGGAACAGGCGGAGGCATTCAGATTTGGGCGTTCCTTGTTCGATATTCATCATTCAAACGGCCGGGGAAAAACCAATATCGAACACCGAACAAGGAATGTCGAAGGGTGAACTTATCGGCTCCCTCTCCCAGCGGGAGAGGGCCGGGGAGAGGGAGAGCCCCGATTTTCCTCTCTGGGTATCTTCGACTTTGCTTCCTCTGCGTTTAACAGAATCGTCAAGCCGGTTTGCGCTTGGCCCAGGTGAGGCCGTCGAGGTTTTTCGTCCCGGCCGGGAGGATGTAGCTGGCGGCCAAGCCGACGGCGAAACAGGTCACGGTGCCGATGGCGCCGTAGAGCAGGCTGTGGGTTTCGGTGTGGAATTTCACGTACCACAACACTCCGGTGGCGCCGATGACGCCGATCCACGCATGGACGCTCGCCGTGCGGCTCGTGAAAACGGCCAGCGTGAACAGGCCGCCCAGCGTGCCGAGGATCAGGCCGATGTAACCCATCAGCGTTTCCCAAAGGTTCTTGTTGTCCTGCCCGGCGATGATGAGCGCCGAGACGGTGCCCAACACGCCCAAGGCGAACGTGATCCACTTGGCCAGCTTGAGCAGCCCAGCCTTGTCGGTTTTTTTGCCCGAAAGAAAATCGGTGGTCACGGCGGTGGCGATGGAGTGCATGCTTGAGTCGAGGCTCGACATGGCGGCGGCGAACACCCCGGCGATCACCAGCCCGGCCAGGCCCGGCATCTGGTGAATGATGAAGTGCGGGAAAATCTGGTCCGGCTTGGCGATCGGCCCGAGTTGTGCCGGTTGTTGCTGGAAGAACACAAAGAGCGCCGTGCCGACGCAGAAAAACAGCAGGGACGCGGGGATGCTCAACAGGCCGTTGGTCCAGATCGCCTTGGCGGCGTCTTTCTCGGTGGGCGTGGTGAGGTACCGCTGCACCACCGACTGGTCGGTGCCGTAGCTGAGTATCTGGGCGAAGATGCCACCGATGACGATGACCCAGATCGTGTCGAAGCCGCTGGTGAATTTCCACTCGGTCCGCACCAGGTCGAGCTTGCCCTGCTCGTGGGCGGTTTGAAAAATGGCGCTCCAGCCGCCATCGACCTGGCCGACAATGATGAGCAACGCCACAAACGCGCCGCCGAGCAGCACGACCGTCTGCAGCACATCGGTCCAGATCACCGCCTCGATGCCGCCGAGCACCGTGTAGAGCGTGCTGAGCACCCCCATCGCGACGATGCACCCTCGCACATCCCAGCCGGTGACCGCCGACAATGCCATCGCCGGCAGCAGGATGACGATGCCCATCCGGCAAAGCTGGAACACCGCAAAGCTGGCGCTCCCGAGTTTTCGCAGGCCGGCGCTGAAACGCATCTCGAGATATTCATACACGGTGGTGATGCCCAGCCGCCGGTAAAACGGCAGGAAACAAAAGACGATCAGCGGCACCATCAGCGGGATGGTCAGGTTGAGGACGAGCCACGTCCAGTTGGTGCCGAACGCCCTGGCCGGGATGGAGAGGAACGTGATCGCGCTGAGTTGCGTCGAGAAAATGCTCAGGCCAGCCGCCCACCAGACGACCCGTTTGCCGGCGACAAAAAAGTCGTCAATCGTCTTGCTGCGGCGGGAGAACCAAAATCCCATCCCGACCAGCACGCCCATGTAGCAACCCATCACCCCCCAGTTCGCCGTGCCGAACGCCTGCCCCGGCGCCGCAAGCCCGACCTTCCAGATGTTCGGCGTGCGGATGCCCGGACTGCTCTCGCCGGAGGGGATGATGATCGAGCCGTCCCACGGCACGGCGGTCGTCGTCACGTGGCTGCCGATGGCCACCCGCTCCGTTGCCCCGGGCGCGGTGGCGCTGCGCGACCCTTCCGGGAACCCGGCATGGCGCGTCCAGCGATCGGTCACCGTGTTGTACAGCAGCACATCGCGGCTGAAGCCGTCGTGGGCGTCCTGGATTTTTTGCTGCTCCGCCTTGAGCGTGGCGGCCGCGGCCGCGTTGCCGGCCGCCTCGGCGGCGGCAACCTGCCCGGCCAGACCGGTGAGCGTGATGAACCGCTTGCCGTTCGCGCCGCCGAACACGAGCAGGTGATTCGCCCCGATCGGTGCCACCGTCCCGGCCATCACGCAGCGGGGCAGGGCGTCGCCGCTTGGCTGGATGCCCTGGAGCTTTTTCCAGCCGCCGCCCTTGGGATCGAACTTGTGCGCATCGCTGTGCGGGTGCCACCGCCCGCCGGCGTCCTTCATTCGGCCGCTGAAAATGAAGAGGCAGTCGTTGACCCCGTCTTGTTGCGCGCTGGCGAGCAGATGCGTCCGCGCCGGGCCGTCCCACGCCGGCAGCGCGGCCCACTCGAACTCCCCCGAGCCGCGCTTGGCCAAGTCGAGTGCCCAAAAGTTTTTCGTCGCCCCCGCGCCGCTGTCGCCCCCGGCGACGTAGACAATGTTGCCAACCCGCGCCCCGGCGGCGGCCGTCGTGGCCAAGGGCAGCGGCGGATAATCGTCATCGACAGTGATTTGCCCGTCCGCTTGGCCAAGCGCGAACACCGCCGCCGACCGATGCGTCTCGCCGCCCTCCCGCCATTCGCCGCCGAGGCATAGCACCCCGTCGGCGGTCGAAACGGAGACCCCGTAGCCGAGCGCCTGCGGGAGCTTGGCCCCGGCCTCGGCGATCGAGTGGCCCGTCCCGTCGCGCGTCACGACATGGATCGTGTCGTGATACACCTTGGCCGGCGTGCTTCCGTCGGCCAGCGGTCGCCACGGCACACCGTCGGGAAAGTTCGCGCCGCCGGCGATGATCAGCGCGTCGTTGTGCACGCCCACGAACGGCCCGGCCACGCCAAGGCCGCCGGGCAGGCCGGGCAACGCCTCCCAGTTGAGATCGCGATCGGCGGCCGGGAGAGAGGCCGCGCCCATCGCCAGTAGAGCGGTGATTCGGAGAAACATGGTTGCTTGGGGTCGTTCCCGCTAACGGCGGCGCATCATGGTTGTCCCGCTTGGCCAAGGCGAGCCGTTAGTGGGACGGGGGCAGGGGGAAGGGGGAAGGGGGAAGGGGGACGGGGGG
>JACKQG010005539.1_pt1 | contig 13834 bp, 12 predicted proteins | sample 8237621 | NCBI WGS metagenome assembly JACKQG01 (sample SAMN15677084, study PRJNA649215) | marine metagenome | biome: marine; feature: Black Sea; material: saline water; isolation source: suspended particulate matter (SPM) from the Black Sea western gyre | collected 2013-06-09/2013-06-10 | depth...
GCATTCAGTACGGCATGTTCCGAAGCCTCACGCAGGCCGCTGCCGCCGAGCATCATCATGTAGGTGAACGCCCGCACCATGATGCCAAAATGACCGTGGAAGGCTTTGACGCGCCCGATACTTTGCTCGGGGGTCACGAAGCCGTAAAATGGCGGCTCTTCATCCGAACCTTCATCCAGAACGGCTGCAATTGGGCCGGGTAAGAAGGGGGCCAGTTCAGCCGTGACACCTACGGGGCCAGAGCCAGGGCCACCGCCGCCGTGGGGGGTGGCGAAGGTCTTGTGCAAGTTGAAGTGCAAAACATCTACGCCACAATCGGCAGGGCGCGAGATGCCCATCATTGCATTGAGATTGGCCCCATCGCCATAGACTAGGCCACCGGCCTCATGCACCATCTCACAAATCAGTTGGATATTCTCATCGAATAGCCCTAACGTGTTGGGATTGGTAATCATGATCCCGGCCAGCGTGTCGTCGCATTCGGCCTTGAGGGCTTTCAGGTCTACGTTGCCGCGCGCATCCGAGGGAATTTGCACAACCTTTAAATCGCTCATGGCCGAAGTGGCCGGATTGGTGCCGTGAGCTGAATCGGGGATCAGCATTTTCTTGCGTTTGTGATCGCCGCGCGAGCGATGGTAGGCGTTGATAATCAGAACGCCGGTCAGTTCGCCGTGCGCGCCTGCTGCAGGTTGCAGCGTGATGCCAGAGAAGCCGCTGATAGCGCCGAGCCACTCTTGCAATTCATACATCAGGCCGATGGCGCCTTGCACGGTTTCAATCGGTTGGAAGGGATGAATCTGGGCGAAGCCGGGCATGCGGGCAGTGACTTCGTTGATTTTGGGATTGTATTTCATGGTACACGACCCCAGGGGGTAGAATCCGGTATCAACACCGTGATTCAACTGCGAGAGCCGCGTGTAGTGCCGCACCACATCGATTTCGGCCATCTCCGGGAGGGGTAAATCCTCACGCAGCAGCGCGTCCGGAAGTGGCTGTACAGGGACATCCGCCTCAGGGAAGTAGGCTCCCTGCCGTCCGGGGGAAGAAAGATCAAATACAGTTGGCTCAGGCATTGGAAACCTCCTGGAGGGCGCTAATGAGCAGATCGATCTCTTCGCGGGAATTCATTTCAGTTACGGCGATGAGTAGGTGGTTTTCCATGCCGTCGTAGGCGCTGCTGAGTTCAAAACCGCCCAAAATATCATAATCGAGCAAATCTGCGTTAATTTCCTCAGCCGATTTGGGGCAGCGCACGGTGAATTCATTGAAAAAGGGTTCGTCGAAGGCTAGTTCAAAGCCGGGCAATGACGCAATTTGCTCAGCGGCGTAGTGGGCTTTGTGGTAGTTGAGTTCAGCTACCTGACGCAACCCATTTTTCCCCAACAGGCTCAGGTATATTGCCGCGGCCAGCGCCAGCAAGCCCTGATTGGTGCAGATATTGGATGTGGCGCGCTCACGGCGGATATGCTGTTCGCGCGTACTTAGTGTGAGTACGTAACCGCGCTGGCCGCGAGTGTCGGTGGTTTCGCCCACAAGACGCCCAGCCATTTTACGCACGTATTTATCTTTCGTGGCGAAAATGCCCAAATAGGGGCCGCCAAACGAAAGCGGGATGCCCAGGCTTTGGCCTTCGCCAGTGACGATGTCGGCGTCGAATTTGCCAGGGGGGCTGAATATGCCCAGCGCAAGCGGGTTGACATGGATGGCGACCAGCGCGCCAGCTTCATGCGCGGCCTGGACAAGTTGCGTGTAGTCGTAGACGCGGCCAAAGAAATCTGGATATTGCACTGAGACCAGGGCGGTGTCTTTGTCGATGAGTGCCATCAACGCTTCAGGGCCAGCCTCGGGGGGAGTATCTTCGCCAATAAGCTGGATATTCGCACCTTCCACATAGGTGTGGACTGTTTCCCGGTAGTGGGGATGCAGCCCCGGGGAGAGTACGATCTTCGCGCGGCGCCCGCGGAAGTTATGCCAGGCCATATTGACAGCTTCGGCCACGGCGGTCGCGCCATCATAATGCGAGGCATTGGAAACATCCATGCCGGTCAGGGCTGCGATCATGCTCTGATATTCAAAGATGGCTTGTAAAGTGCCCTGGGAAATTTCTGGCTGGTAGGGCGTATAGGCGGTATAGAATTCGCCGCGGCGCAAAATTGAATCGACTACAGATGGTGAATAGTGGTTATACGCGCCAGCGCCCAAAAATGAAATCAATTCGGCGGTTGTTTCGTTGGCCTCAGCAATCTGCGTGAATTCGGCCAAAGCTTCCATTTCGGTGATGCCATCGGGCAATCCCATTGTGGGGAAGAGATCACAGGCGGGCAAATCTGTGAAGAGGTCTTCCATGCTTTTTACGCCAATCGCGCGCAGCATGGCTTCCCGGTCGGCATCGGTATGCGGTAAGAACATTGTGGCTCCTTTGATCAGGCGATTAGGGATTAGGCGCTTTGGTAATTTGTAACCGGATGCCTAATTCCTGAAACCTAACTACCAGTTTAGTGATCCCGCTCCATAGCCGTGTAGGCGTCAGCGTCCAGTAGATTGTCAAGTTCAGCAGGATCGCTGAGTTTGATCTTGACCATCCAGGCTCCAAAAGCATCGCCATTGACCGATTCGGGGGCGTCGGGCAAGGCTTCATTGACAGCGATGATCTCGCCGCTCACGGGTAGATATACATCCGCCGCCGCCTTGACGGATTCAACCGTAGCACATGCATCGCCTTTGGCAACCGTATCGCCTTCATCTACCAGATATTCAACGAAAACAATATCTGAGAGTTGGTCCTGGGCATAGTCGGTAATCCCGACTTCGCCTACATCACCGCTAACACGGATCCATTCGTCATTCTCTGTATATTTCAAATCTTTGGGGGCGTTCATAAGCATCTCCTTATCAGAAAGTTGATTTGTTAAAATTGACTGACATCTCCAGCGCTCATGCACTGGGGTGGCGAAATAACGAGTGGAAAACGCTATTTCGCATAAAAAAAGCGCACGCGTGAACACTCAGCGTGCGCTCTGTCGTAGACCTGAGAGATTCGCCGTTTTAGCGGCTTGCCCCGTCGGTGTCGTGCAGGATACCTGTACGACTTTCCAGAGTGTACTCAAGAGCAGGGTCCGTTTACCTGAGAGTTTCATCCGGCGGCGTTTCGCCAGATTTGCCCCTTCGGTGCCCGATGCTGTACTTAGCTCGAGACTCTCCCCTGCAATTGGTTATAAATTGCGAATGAGGTTTGAACTTACTTTGTCTGCCCGTAATTATAAAGCACCAATCGAAAAAAGCCAATAGAATTGTTTTTGAACAAACGACAAAAGAAGTGGGACGCGGATTATAAGGATAAAAACGGACAGAATTTTTATTTTTGGCTAAGCGCCACATATAAAAAAGCACGCCTGCTGGCGTGCTTTTTTATATTCACGTAAACGAGGCGATTATACCCAGCCCTGTTTCTTGATGAAATCAGATAATACTGGCAGTTCGGTATATTTTCCGCTATATGAATCAAACGCAGGCCATAAAGTAACAAACCACAGCAGTGGGGCGCAGATGGCGCCAACAACTGTAATCGCGAGGAGTACCATCACAACAAAGATGGCTACATTCAACGCCAGGGATTGAATGGCATGGTATTTGATAAATGGGCGCGCTTTTTTGTCTTCCATCAAGATCGCAATTAGCGCTACGATTGGCAGCGGGTAGCCCAGGGCAGCCCAAAGTTTATCGTCACTGGTAATTTCGTTCATGGATATGCCTCCAAAGTGGGTTAAATCGGTTTGGATATAATATAAGTATCTCTTCGGGATTGTACATTACTCTGGTTTTCTTGACCAGATGCTCAGGTACTAAAACACCAGAGGCCCGTTTGAGTTGTGCCATTTACCATGCCAAAATAAACAGGATCGTGAAGATTGTGCTTACAGCGAGTTGCCGGAAACCGATTTGGGTGGGTTTAGCGCCCACCGCGGGATTCAGTGTTCCCCACAGGGTTTCGAGCCATTGGGCCAGATAAGGCAGAAACAGCCAGGGGGACAGGATTCCCATCAAAGACAGGATCACTACCCCCAGAAGGTTGAAACTCGTATACAAGAGGGCGCGGCGTCCCTGTGAAAAGCGGACTCGTACCGGGGGTGATTCGGTCCATTGACGCTGATCCAGTCTCAAATAAGCATACACAATCGAGGCTGCCGATTGCAGCCAAACCAACGCCCACAGCCACCACCCGAGGGAGTTGGCCGCACCCACACCAACCCAATAGGCTCCTGGCGCGCTCAGAGCCAGCACGCCGCTGGCAACCACCTCCACGCCGATCTGACGTCTTTCTGCCCGCCGACTAATGAGGAAGAGATGCCATACGAATACGGGCACGCCTGGCACAGCCAGCCAGAGTACATAACCAAAACCGCGTACGACCAATCCAACGACCGTTAGCAGGCCAATTGCGGCATAGACTACTATCCAGAAGCGCGCCGCGGGCAAGTCGCTGCGCGGTCGGCGGCCAGCATAGGCTTTGACTGCAATGATGATCGGCTGTCGGATGAAAAAACCGGCTAGAGCGGCGAAGATGAGATACAGTGAAATGCTGGAAAAATTTTCTCCGGCGAAGATACCAATCAGCAACGGGCTGAACAAGAAAACCCATGAGCCGTGTTCGCTGGTAAGCGCGATATGGCGTTTGAAGTATTGTTTCATAGAGGTATACTATACGCCATAAAGCTAAAAAGGAGATTAAAAATATGCATAAAAATGATCGTTTGGACGGAAAAGTTTGCATGGTGACAGGGGCTACGGGTGGCATTGGCAAAGTGACCGCCGAAACACTGGCGCGCCGGGGGGCGCATGTGGTTGTGGTGGGGCGCAACCCCGCAAAATGCGAAGCGGTTGTGAGCGGCATCCGCGAATCTGGTGGTCAGGCCGACGCCCTGATAGCCGATTTGTCTTCACAAGCTCAAATCCGAATTTTGGCGGAGGCGTTTGGGCAAAAATACCCGCGTCTGGATGTGCTGGTCAATAACGCAGGAAACTTTTTTATGCGGCGGCAACTCAGCGAGGATGGCATCGAGATGACCTTTGCCCTCAACCACCTTAGCTATTTTTTGCTGACCAATTTGCTGCTGGATCTGCTGAAAGCCAGCGCGCCGGCGCGCATTGTTAATGTGGCCTCAGGAGCGCACCGTGGCAATGCGTTGAATTTTAACCGCCTTCTAGGTGAAGGCCTCTATATGGGCTGGGTGGCCTATGGACGCTCAAAGTTCGCTAATATTCTGTTTACCTATGAACTGGCTCGCCGTTTGGAAGGCACCGGAATTACAGCCAATGCTTTACACCCTGGACTGGTAAACACCCAAATTGGCAGCCAGAATAACGGGTATCTGGGTAAACTTTTTCAGTCATTGGTATTTGGTCGGGGAATTTCCCCTGAAGAAGGCGCGCGTACGAGCGTATTCTTGGCAAGCTCACCCGAGGTAGAGAATGTGAGCGGGGCCTATTTCTACAGGGAAAAAGCGGTCTCTTCAGACCCGCATACGCATAATCTCGCTGATGCCGCGCGGCTGTGGCGTATTAGTGCGCAGATGACGGGGTTGGCGTGATGCTGTTAAAAAAACAGCGCACAAAAATTATTGCTATGGGAAAGCAATTTATGGCTGCCGGGCTTGTGCATGATGGGCAGGGCAATCTTAGTATATATGACTCGGCCAGCGGCTATATCGCGATTACCCCTAGTGCAGTTCCCTACGCGGAGCGCGAAATTGAAGATATTTGTGTGGTCAATTTGCAGGGGGAGTTGATCGAAGGTCGCTGGTTGCCTACCAGCGAAATAGCTTTGCATCTGATCTTTTATCAACAACGCAACGATGTGCAGGCTGTTGTTCACACACATGCCGCCTTTGCCACCGCGTTTAGTATTACCGGGCAGGCCGTTTTACCCATACTGTTGAATGAATCGGCGATGGCGCTGGGTGGGCCGGTTCCGGTTGCGCCCTATGGCCGGCCGGGGACGCAAGAATTGGCGCAGTTGACTTGTGATGCAGCCAAGGATGGCAACGCGGCGATTATGGCGCATCATGGCCTGGTAACGGTGGGGAGTTCCCTGAGGGAGGCCTACCGGGCTACGCTGGCAGTGGAGGCCACCGCCCAGGCTTTATTCTACGCCCGCGGCATGGGTGGCGTGGTGCAGGCTTTGGACGATGATGAAGTGTTCTCCCTGTATGAAATGGGAAAGAATTATGTGCCGCAAGAGGTGCAACGCGCTTTGAAGCGATAATTTGGACGATGTCCCAATTGTATGAAATAGAGCTGCGATCCACCAGCTATTTTGCGTTTGGGCTAGGGCTTATTCTCGAACCAGGCCATAACGCAACGCCAACACAGCCGCCTGGGTGCGGTCGGAGACGCCCATTTTCTTGAAAATCTCACTGGTGTAGTTGCGCACCGTGCCATCGCTCAGATAAAGCTGCTGGGCAATATCGGCGTTGGACAACCCCTGGGCTAATAACGTCAAAATATCCAGCTCGCGCGGACTGAGTTGTAAATTTGTCGGTACGGTGCTGACAGGTGTTTGTTCGCGATAGCTGGCGGTAATTTTGCCAGCAATATTGGGATCAATGAAAGTTTGGCCTGCCGCGGTGCCGAGGATAGCGGCAATTAAATCATCGGGTGGGGTGTCTTTGAGCAGGTAGCCCGCCGCACCGCTGCGGATGGCATCGAAAAGCCATTCGTCATCATCATAGGTGGTCAGCACCAGCACATGGGTTTGGGGGTATTTTTGGCAGATTTTACGGGTAGCCATTATGCCGTTCATAATCGGCATTTTTAAATCCATCAACACCACATCGGGCTGAAGGTGCTCCAGCAGTTCTAATGCTTCTGAGCCATCGTGAGCTGTACCCAGCACTTCGATTTCCGGGCTGGCGCTCAAGATCGTTTGCAACCCCTCACAGACGATGCGTTGGTCGTCGCAGATGAGCACGCTAATCATCGGGAATCTCCAATGTCACCTGAATATGGGTGCCCTCTTTGGGGGCGCTGCTCACCTCCAACGCGGCCCCCAACCCTGCTGCACGTTCGCGCATCCCTTTCAGACCATGCTTCTCTCTCAGGTCCAAATTATCAAATTCGCCTCCGCGGCCGTCATCCGCAATCAATAGAACCAGAAGATTGTCGACGAACGTCAGCGAAATCGACACTTTTTCAGCCGCGGCATGTTTGACGATATTCTCCAGCGATTCTTGTGCGATGCGGTACAGAGCTTGTTCGGTATCGGGCGGCAAATCGGGCAACTGGTTTTCGATGTCGATATGTGTGGCAAACCCGGCGCGGGCAGCCGCATCGTGAGCCAGATTGCGAATAGCGATATTCAGCCCTAAATCTTCAATCGGTTTGGCGCGCAAATCTTTGAGCGCGCGGCGGGTGTCGTTGAGGCCGGTGCGCGTATTTTTTAGGGCGTGGTTGAGCATCTGGCGTGCCTCGGGGCTGGCATCGCCCAATACAATTTTGATGGCTTCTAGATTGACCGCCAACCCGCTAAGGGTGTGTGCCAGGGTGTCGTGCAACTCGCGCGCCAGTCGGTTGCGTTCGCGGCTGATGGCGAGCTGCTCCAGCGTGTTGGCGTGCTGGCTCAAGCGAAGATTGGCGCGCAGCAATTGTTTGCGCTGGGCGCGTTGTGTATCGATCAGCCGGGTGACGATATTCCCCACTGTGCCAAAGGCGAAGGCCCGGATGAGCGGCACACCCAAGATGGGGACGGTATCGAAGTTGATTTGCGTGATGCGCGGCAACAAAACCCAGTATTCGACAAATGTTGCAAATAGAATATAGGTTACTACATAGCGGAAACGGTATTGCCAGGCGATGAGTCCCAACGGTACCACCATAATGGGGAAGAGCAGCCAACTGCGCATGATAGTGTCGATGGCCTTTTCTTGCGGAGCGGCTAAATAGATCAGATTGCTAAAAATGGGCACCACGGTGGCGGCGATCAGCGCCAGGGGGAGATAGTATTGCTTGAGTTTGCGTTGCAGCCAGCCCCAATAGAGATAGCCCAGCAAGATCAGGTTGATGCCAAAATTTAAATAGGATTGAATTTGGGGAAAGGTATCGCCCGCGCCGGTTTGGATGGCCGTATACAGCGCCAGGGCCGCAAAATACACCATCGCAATGCTGGTGAAATAGCGAAATATGCGTAATAGTCCGGGTTCAATGGGGCGTGGCTCCATAGAAACATCATATCACAGGCAATAGCAAATTGTGTCGCCCGATGATGGGGGATGAATACGATATGACACGCGTCATCTGATATTTTGACGGGTGTCATCCCGGTGGTGGTACCTGGCATCTGTGCGTTTGGGCGGAACTTGCTAAGATTGGGGCTGGATCGAGTGTCCTGTGAGAGGTTTGCCTTTATGGATTATGCAATTGAAGCCCGAGATATATCGAAGCATTACGGCAGGCGCCATCCTCGGCTGGCGCTTGATCGGATAAGTCTATCCGTTGGCGAGGGGCAGCTTTTTGGCCTGATCGGTCCTGATGGGGCCGGGAAAACGACCATGTTGCGGATTCTTTCCACGGTGATGGAACCATCTTCTGGTCAAGCCCGGGTAGCTGGTTTTGATACTCGGAAAAATGCCGAGAAATCCCGCCCGCTGATAGGCTATATGCCGCAGGCTTTCAGTCTGTACCCGGATTTGAGCGTCATCGAAAATTTGAATTTCTTTGCCGACATCAACGGTGTGCCTCATGCGCGTCGGGATGAACGAATCGTTCAATTGCTGGAATTTGCCCGCCTGGATCGTTTTCAACAGCGCCGCAGCGCGCTGCTTTCGGGCGGAATGCGCAAGAAGTTGGCCCTGGCCTGCGCGCTGGTGCATGATCCTAAGGTATTGCTGCTCGATGAGCCAACCACAGGGGTGGATCCGCTTTCGCGCAGAGAATTATGGGAAATACTGGCGCAAGTGGTGTTGCAGGGTGTGACTGTACTCATCAGCACGCCCTATATGGATGAAGCCGAGCGCTGTCATCAGGTTGCCATGCTCCATCAGGGGGAGCTTCTATCGCGAGGCTCCCCGGCTGATCTGGCGCGCAATTTGCCTTTTGAGGTCATTGAGGTCAAGGCGCGCCCCCGTAAAGCGATGCGCGCTATTGTAGAACAGGCCGATGGCGTTGCCGATTGGCGGCCTGTTGGTGATCGCTTGCGTTTGTCGGTGCAGAAGGGCAACGGGAACGGCAATGCCAAACGGATTCTTAAGAATTTGCAATCCCAGTTCAAGCGTCAAAACGTGGATGTGCAACTTTTGCGTCCATCCAAGATCAGCATGGAAGATGTCTTTGTATACCTGGTTGGGCAACAGCGAGGCAATCATTGAATAACTATACTCACGCTGTCGAAACTCATCAGTTGACGAAACACTTTAGCGATTTTGTGGCTGTGGACGCTGTGGATTTCGCAATCCCAAAAGGTGAAATCTTTGGCCTGCTCGGCCCAAATGGCGCCGGAAAGACAACCACCATTCGTATGCTATGCGGCATTATGAAGCCATCCGCAGGGACAGCAACCGTTTTAGGGCATGATATCAGCCGTGACCCGGAAGCAATCAAAAAACAAATTGGCTATATGTCGCAGCGCTTTTCTTTATATAACGATCTGACGGCTTTCGAAAACTTGCAATTCTATGCCGCTGTGTATTCAGTACCGCGCAGTGAGCGGGCAAAAAATATTACCGAGTTGATTGAAATCTCAGGTTTAGCGGATCATCGCAACGAATTGACACGCAATCTGTCGGGAGCCTGGCGGCAGCGTCTGGCGTTGGCCTGCGCCATCGTCCACAAACCGCCGATGCTCTTCCTCGATGAGGCCACCGCCGGGGTTGATCCGGTTTCGCGGCGCGAGTTCTGGGATTTGATCTACGACATGGCTGGGCAAGGCGTCAGCGTTTTGGCGACCACGCACTATATGGACGAAGCCGAATATTGCAACACCATCGGCATGATGTATCGCGGCGAGTTGATTGCCATCGCCGAGCCGGATGAACTGCGCGCCAGTTTGCCCGGCACGTTAATCCAAATGGAATGCGATCCAATCGACCGCGCTCAGGCGATATTGGATGCGATGCCCGAAACCCTGGAGGCTTCTGTGCATGGCGCGCAGTTGCATATCACACTGACCGATGCGAAATCCATAAAAAAAATTACTCGCAATTTATCCCGCAATCAAATTCAGGTCAGTTATATCGAAGAAGTGCAGCCCTCCCTCGAAGATGTATTCATTGCCCTGGTTTCTGAATATCGTCTCAAGGCAGAGCAGGATTCCGACGTAAATGGACAAGATATGACTGATGCAAATGCAATGGAAGAAATTCGGAAATAGAGGTGTGCAGGGTGCATAGCACCCTGCACACCTCTATTTCCGGTATATTTTTCAATGAACAGGGAGTAATAGTAATACTATGGAACGATTATTTACAATCATGCGCAAGGAGTTATTTCATATCTGGCGCGACCCGCGCACAATGGCGATGCTGTTGCTGCTGCCGGGTTTGCTTCTGGTTTTGTTGGGCTACGGCGTCAATTTTGACCGCGAGCACACCCCAATGGTTATAGCTGATCTCTCGAAAACTGATGCCAGCCGCCGTTATATCGAGAACTTCACTGCCAGCGACGATTTTGATATCACCTACGATGCCCTCAGTGAGGATGAAATCCTGTCCTTGATCGATGATGATCAAGTCGATGCGGGTTTGCTTATCCCGGAGAGCTTTGGCCGCAAGGTTGCGGCTGGTGAGACGGTGCAGGTACAGTTTTATATCAATGGGGCCACCGACCCTGGGGATGTTCAGGCTATCCGTCTCAAGTTGAGCAGCATCAGCCAGGTGGCAGCTCAGAACATCCTGGTGGAGCAACTTCAGCGCACACCGCAGGGCGCGCTGATCCAAATGCCTGTGGACGCCCTCGAAAAAACGCTCTACAACCCCGATAGCGACAGCAAGCTCTTCATGATCCCGGGGCTGATTCCTATCATTCTCCAAATTCAGGCGCTGATTCTGAGTGCGCTGGCAATTGTCAAAGAGCGCGAGCAAGGCACGATGGAACAACTCATCGTCACTCCGATCAAATCCTGGGAATTGATGCTCGGCAAAATCATCCCCTACTTGCTGGTTAGCATTTTGAATCTTTTTGCTTTGTTGTGGTTAGGCGATCTGTTGTTTGGCGTGGGCGTGGCCGGGAGTTTTTGGCAGCTTATTGGGCTGAGTGTCGTTTTTATTATTGGCTCGCTGGGGATGGGGGTCTTAATTTCCAATATTTCCCAAACGCAGATGCAGGCCATTTATCTGGCGATATTCCTGGTGCTTATCCCGGCGATCATCCTCACCGGACTGATGTACCCCCGCGACGATATGCCCTGGTTTACCTATATTTACAGCGAATTGCTTCCTGTGACACACTTTCTGGAAATTACACGCGGCATCATGCTGCGCGGAGTCAGCGCCGCCTCGGTTTGGGCAAGCACCCTGCCGCTGATCGGCCTGAGTCTGGTCTATTTCGTCGCCAGCGTGCTTGCCTTCCGCAAGCGGATCGTATAGGAAACCATCATGAAAAAACAAACTATTCTACTTACGGGGGCTTCCGGCGAAGTTGGCTTCGAGGCCTTCAAGGAGTTGTACAACCGCCGCGAGCGTTACAACATTCGCTTGCTGAACCTGGATCGCAAATTTGAGCGGCAGCGTTTTGCGCCCTATAACGGGCAGGTTGAAATCGTGTATGGCGACTTGCGAAATCCCGATACGCTACAAAAAGCTGTACAGGGTGTGGATGGCGTGATCCATGCCGCGGCGGTGATTCCCCCGGCAGCAGATGCCAACCCAGAGTTGGCGCGCGCAGTCAACGTGGGCGGGACTCGCTCGTTGGTGGCAGCCCTCACCGGGCAGAATCCTGCCGCCCGGCTGGTGTACACCTCATCCATCTCTGTGTATGGAGACCGGGTCAATAACCCGCAAATCCGCGTGGGCGACCCGCTTGAACCGAGCGATGGGGATGAATACGCCAGAACCAAAATTCAGGCTGAAGAGTTGATTGAAAGTTCGGGTCTCAAGTGGACGATTTTGCGGTTGAGCGGCATTCTGACGGAGCGATTGCATATTCAGCCCCTGATGTTTCACATGCCCCTGAATACCGCCTTGGAATGGTGCCACGCCTCGGATGCTGGCTATGCTCTGGTGCAGGCTCTTGAGCATGAGGGCGTATTTGGGAGAATTTTTAATCTGGGGGGCGGGGCGGCCTGTCGCATCTCGGCGCGCGAGTTTATCCACAAGATGCTGCCAATTTTTGGCGTTAATGAGGAGGCGCTGCCCGAACAAGCTTTTGCGACCCGAAATTTCCACTCCGGCGATTATGCCGACGGCGATGAGTTGGATGCGCTGCTGGATTTTCGCCGCAAAACGCTGGTGGATTATTTTGAGATGGCAAAACAACGCATTTCGCCTGCCAGCCGCGCCCTGGTGCGGGCGATTCCGAATGCGCTTGTACGAACCTATTTCAAAGCCATTTCTGATCCATTAAAAGCTATCCGTCGCGGCGATGCCGAACTCATTCGCCGCTACTTTGGCTCGCTGGATGCATTTGAATTAAATTCCCCATGATTTGTATAAAAAGATGGAGGTAGTTCGATGAAAAAAAATAACACAAGTATTTTGGTTGTTCTGTTCGTGATGCTCACGCTGGGCGCTTGTAGCGCATTTCCCACCGCTCAGGCCGCCGAAAATGTAATTGAAGGCTCGGGGCATGTTTCGGCACAGCAGATCAAGATCGCTTCAGAACTCGGCGGCAAAGTCGTTGAAGTATTGGTGAGCGAGGGTAATGAAATCCAGACTGGTGATATTCTATTCCGCCTGGACGATACAATCTATCAGGCACAATACCGTCAGGCTCAAGCGGGTGTGGCGGTGGCACAGGCAGCGGTCGAAACGGCGCAGGCGCAACTGGATGCTGCCAATCTGCAATCTGAACTGGCGCTTCAAGGGGCGCGCTTGCAAGACTTGCAGGCGCGCAATGCTGCCTGGTTAGCTCCCTTGCCGGATGAGTTTACGTTGCCGGTTTGGTATTACCAGAAGGCCGAACGCATTCAGGCTATAGAGAATGAGGTTGAAGTTGTGTACAGCGCGCTGGTTCAAGAGCAAGCCGATTTGGCTCAGGAATTGCAGGATGCCAGCAACTCCGATCTGGTAGCTGCAGAAACTGCTCTGGCGGCGGCGCAGGCGGCTTATCAAATTGCCCTGCAAACCCATGCCCAGGCAGCGGCTTCAAATGAGAACGAAATTGTGGAGCAAATTGCCCAAGATCAGTTAGATACCACTCTGGCCGATCTGGAGCGCGCCCAGCTTGACTACGATCGCATACTATCGGCAACTGCCAGCGCCGATATACTGGATGCGCGCGGACGCGTGGCGGTAGCCCAGTCGCGTTTCGACAACGCCCTCGACGCGCTGACTCAGTTATTGAGCGGCGAACAATCTTTACTAGTGGATGCTTCCCGCGCCGCGGTCGATTTAGCTGAAGCAGGTCTGGCGCAGGCAGAAGCCAATCGGACTGCCGCCGAAGCCGCCTTACAAGTGCTCGATGTACAGCTTGCCAAAACGGTTGTCTACGCGCCGACTTCGGGTGTTGTGCTAACTCGCAGCCTGGAAATTGGCGAGACGATTGCGCCGGGCGGCCCGGTAATGGAAGTGGCGGATCTGGCACAAGTGGAGTTGACCGTTTATATTTCCGAAGACCCCTACGGGCAGGGAAAACTGGGGCAAGATGTCGGGAGCCTTGTTGATACATTCCCCTCCGAAGGATTTATTTG
>JACKQG010005540.1_pt1 | contig 13833 bp, 11 predicted proteins | sample 8237621 | NCBI WGS metagenome assembly JACKQG01 (sample SAMN15677084, study PRJNA649215) | marine metagenome | biome: marine; feature: Black Sea; material: saline water; isolation source: suspended particulate matter (SPM) from the Black Sea western gyre | collected 2013-06-09/2013-06-10 | depth...
TGATGAAGCAGGCTTGCAGGCAATTCCACATGTGGAAGCAGGTTTATTCTGGTTTGATATTATTGCCCAGGTTTCCACGCTGCTGGGTCTGCTGGGAACTATCTTTGGTCTGGTAGCATCCTTCGATGCTCTGGCCAATGCACCCGAAGCTGATAAGAGCCGCCTTCTTACAGAAGGTATTTCCATGGCTATGGGAACCACAGCCTACGGTCTTATGGTTGCTATTCCCACCATGCTTATCAAAGGTGCTCTTCAGGCACGAGCCGATAAAATTATCAATGATATTGACGAGTATAGTGTAAAAACGATAAATCAGATAACCTACGCTATGAAGGATTAGTATTATGGCATACGGTCCATCCAAAAACAGGACGGGATCTCAGCACGAACACCGAGAACCTAATCTTATTCCCATCATGAATCTCTTTATAGTTATCATACCCATGTTGATGACCATTATGGTCTCTGTACATCTGGCGATGATAGAAATAACATTACCTTCTCAGACTACTGGCAGTGGCGGCAACGGTGAAGAAGCAGAAGAACAAATGGAAGAACCACCTAAAATAATAACTCTAGCCCTTTTCCCGGATCGTTTCGAGATCATGGTAGAAGGCGTTAAAGGAGTTACTGAGATTCCACAGTTGAGCCCGGGTCGACATGATTTTGTTACTCTTGATAAGAATATGGCCGAACTTAAAATAGCACACGCAAAACAGGGCACAATAGAAGTACTACCTGATCCTACAGTAAGGTTCGATACTTTACTACGTTCGATCGATGTATGCAAGAGCAACGATTTCCCGAATATCAAGTATCTTACAGCTTTAACCAAATACTACCGAGCAAAATAGGAGCGTGATATGAATCGAGCATCAGTGAAAGTAGATAGATCAGCCGGTAGTTCCGGATTTGCAAAACGCATGCGCGGTAACAAAACAAGGGATCTTAATATTACTTCCCTTATTGATATTCTGACAATTCTACTGGTTTTCATGATCAAGAACATCTCCATGGATGCCAGCCAGAAAAATGCTCCCGAAGGTATGCTACTGCCCACAACGATAACCAAGAATGAGCTGATCGAAAGCGGGAAAGCTGTTTTCGTAAAGATCTACACAGATAAAATCCTCTATGGAGCAGAAAATTTTCCGGTCGGATCGCTGCAGGATTTTATCAGCCGGCAGGATACCAGACAATCTCTTCTCAAGTTATTGCATATGGAAGCAAGATCGATAATGGCCATGAACAGCCAACCATGCCTGTTGATCCAGGCGGATAAGGATCTGCCCTGCAGATATATCACGGAATTCATAAAATTCAGTGCCCAGGCTTCATTTGCCAACATCTATTTTTCTACTATCCACTCCGAAAATAAAGAAGAAGTGCTGGGTATTTAAAAAAGAGGTGGCTATGGTAGAAAAAATATTAAATTTGAAGCTTAAATATAAGGATAAAATCCTTGATATTGCCAGGCAGAAAAGAGATTTCAGCAAATCTTTTATAATCGGAAGTAATAAATTTATCTTCTGGCAGATTCTGGATAAGGCTTTTCCTGACAAGTATTCACTTATCTCCAAAAGCGGCTCCTCCTACAGGCTGAAACTGCGCGAGGGTATGGATATAACGATCAAAAAGGACAATCAGGAACTGACAAAAGATGACCTGCGGAGAGCAAACCTGCTGAAGGGTAATACGCTGACTCTAGATCAATCTACTATTGGGGCAGTAACTTTTGGGGGAGATTGGAAGATAGAGTACAATTTCATAGAACCCTACAGATATGTGGCTACCAGGGAAGAATTGACCGTTGCCAAGCAGTTTGCCAAAGCCAGTCCTCTTTCACCGCAGGAAAAATTTACCAGGATTTTTGTAACCCTGGGTGTGCTGGCTACCTGGATAGGTCTTTATATTGCAGAGAGTAACTATGTGCCTCCCGTGAGATTAGATTTCGCAGAACGTCTGCTAAGGATCGAAGAATATGCTACCCAGGTTGAAGTAGGAGAGGTAGAAGAAGTGGTCGGTCCCACCGAAACCGGACCAAAAAGCCGGGAAGAGATGGAAGAGGAAGTTACCGAGCAGGTCGAACAAGCTCAGGCCATGTCATCTAAGGAATTTGAACAAGAGTTCGGACTTACTCTGGGAGATGGCATAAGCGGTATGCCCGGCGGAGAGGGAGTCGGTGATTTCAGCAATGAACTTCTGGAAGTTACGGAAGTAAGTGAAATCGTTGTTGCCGGTACGGGTCCCGGAACGGGCAGTGGACCGGTAGCCACCAGGGGAGCCAGTGATCTGGATGTAGCCGGAGCCGGAGGATTTGATCTGGAAGGAGTAGGAGACGGACTGGGTGATATTGGTGGTCTGGAAGGTCTCGATCTGGGTGGAACCGGTGGTTTTGAAGAGGTTGACCTGGCCAGTCTGGGCGGTGATGTAGGAAGTTACAACGTTACCAAAGTAGAGAGTAAAGCTCAATTCCAGGCTGTTAAAAAGCGTTTTGCCGGTATCAAGATGGTGAAAGAGGGAACCATCAAGATCGAAGAGATGACTCCTGAAGCAAAAACAGAACTGGCTAATATCGATAATGTGGTGAGCACCTATAAGCCGCAGATCACCAAACTGTTCACCGTGGAATCGATGATAATGGATATGTACGGCACGATCGAATTTTCATTGATCATCAGTGCTTCGGGTAGGGTAGAAGCGGTTGATATGGAAGTGGCTGATGGCAGCTATTTCACAGATAACTTTCTGGGAAAATGCCGTCAGATCATTCTCAACTGGAAAATTAAAGTAAAAGAACCCATTGGTTACAGTTTCCGTATGAAGTTCTATAAATAAAATCATATTAAATAAAAGCCCTCTTTGCTGGAGGGCTTTTTTTATGCTTATGAAATATTACGAAATCGCCTTGCCCATCAGAGTTGAAAAACTTTATGTATACAAAACCGAAGAAGATATCCGACAGGGTTGCCGCGTGCTGGTTTCGTTGCAGAATAGTTTCCATACGGGTATTGTCTGGCAGGAAGCTGCAAAATTGGATGAAAACCTGAAATACAAAGATATCCTGGAGATTATCGATGAAAATCCCAAGATCTCTCATAATCAGCTGCAGTTGGCCCAGTGGCTAAGCAACTATTATCAATGCGGTCTGGGACAGACTCTGGCTGCTATGCTGCCTTCCGGATTCAATGTCCAACTGCAGCAGCAGGTAATAAAGATAGCAGATAAACCTTTCTTGGATTCTGACGGAACACCCGAACTTATCCTGAATCAGTTAAGTAAATTGAACTGGCTCAATATTTCTGATCTGAAAAAGAAACTGAACATCAAAGCAACGGTCTTTAATTCCTGGCTGGAAAAACTGGAAAATCAACATATCATTGCCATAAAGAGAGTTTATGATGCCAGGATAAAAGAGAAGCTGGCAAATTTTATTATCTTGAACCGGGTTAAAGAGATTCTCCAACTAACAGAAAAACAAAAAGCAGCCTGGGAACTGATCAAGCAAAAAGGAACTGAGTTCCCACTCCAGGAAATTGTCGATAAAGTCAGCCGCTCTATTCTGAAAGCACTGGAAAATAAAGGTATTCTGCGTATTGAACCGCGGGAGGTGAGAGAGGAATATTTTATTATTCCCTCTGAGCAAAAACCAAAAAAACTCAAATTGACAGACGAACAAAAAGAGGCTGTGCATAAAATAAACAGCTCTATCCAGAATGATAATTTCCAGACTTTTCTGCTCTATGGCATCACAGGTAGCGGTAAAACCGAAGTCTATATTCGAGTTATCAGAAAGTGTCTGGAAAAAGAGAGAACAGCCCTCATGCTGGTACCTGAGATCTCGCTGACCCCGCAGCTGGTGGAACGCTTTTATAATGCTTTTGGTCAGGATATCGCCATTTTGCATAGTCACCTCAACGAGCGTCAGCGCTGGCAACAGTGGAATAAGATAAACTCAGGGGAAAGCAAAATTGTTATCGGAGCCCGTAGTGCTATTTTTGCTCCCCTGGAAAATATCGGCATCATCATCGTCGATGAGGAACACGAAAATACCTACAAACAGGATAAAACTCCCAGGTACAATGGCCGGGATGTTGCTATTGTTCGTGCCCGTTTGTCGAACGCTGTCGTCATTCTGGGCAGTGCCACTCCCTCTCTGGAGAGCTGGCAGAATGTGGGAAACGGCAAATCTATTCTTCTGCAATTGACCAAACGTCCTTTGACTTACGAACTTCCCTCCGTGCAGATCATCGATCTGAAAAAAGAAGAGGATCCGACCACGCATTTTTCCGCTATACTCAAGGAGAAGATCGAAGAAAAACTGATAGCCGGGGAACAGATCATTCTTTTTCATAACAGAAGAGGACATTCATCTTTTGTGCAGTGTATTTCCTGCGGCAAGCTTTTTCAGTGTCCGCACTGCGAGATCAGTATGAATTTTCACAGCAGCTCGCAGGAGCTTATCTGTCACTATTGCGGTCACAAGATCGATCTTCCTCGCAAATGTCCCGAATGTGGCAGCTTTATGTTCAACTTCGGAGCGCCAGGCACCCAGCAGATAGAGAAACATTTGCATTTGCTATTCCCGTCTGCCCGTATCCTGCGCATGGATTCTGATTCTACCCGCAGGAAAGACAGTTACGATTCCATGTTCGAGCGTATGAAAAAGGGTAATATCGACATTCTGCTTGGTACCCAGATGATCGCTAAGGGATTGGATTTTGCCAACGTTACACTAGTCGGTGTTATCTCAGCCGATATCGGCTTGAATATTCCCGATTTTCGGGCGGCGGAAAGGACCTTTCAACTTCTCACCCAGGTGGCGGGTCGCAGTGGCAGGGGAGAAAAACCGGGTGAGGTTATCATTCAAACTTATAATCCCGAGCATTATGCTATTACCTGCGCTACCCGTCAGGATTTCGTCTCCTTTTCCAGGCAGGAGCTAGAACTCCGGAAGCTTCTAAAATATCCGCCGACTTATCGCCTGGCACGCTTCTTATTTGCTCATAAAAATGAGAAATATCTGCGTACCCAACTGGTGAAAAATGATCACATAATTGAAAGACTGAAAAAACTATTTAAACCTGAAAATCTCTTTGTGTTGGGTCCCGTGCCAGCCCCTTTTGTCAAGCTGCAGAATAACTATCGCTATCATATCATTCTGAAGGCAGATTCAGTGCAGACCCTTTCCAGAAGTGTGAACTATCTGAAAGAGAACCTGAAGCTGGGTAGTACCATCAGGTTGTCTATCGATATCGATCCCTATGGGCTTCTCTGATCGGTATCTCTTTAGAAACAGGGATATAGAATATGAAAATGAATATTCGTTCGTTAGAATTCAAAAACAATAAATTGTTCTTAATAGATCAGAGAGTATTACCACAGCAATATAAAAAATTTATCTGCAGGAATTTTAAAGATGTTGAATTTGCCATTACCGATATGGTGGTAAGAGGAGCTCCCGCCATCGGAGTAACCGCAGCTTACGGAATTGTGCTGGCTGCGATCGAGTTTATCGATCTTCCTCCCAAAGATTTTTTCAAAAAAATGCATCTGGCCTGTGATCTTATCAACAAGTCCCGTCCTACTGCCGTCAACCTGATGTGGGCGATAACCAGAATGAGTAAACTGCTGATAGAAAGCAAGACTCAAAAAGAGATATTAAGTGATTTGAGAAAGGAAGCAAATATAATAGCAGATGAAGATATACAGACAAATAAAAAAATGGGGCAATTGGGAAATTCGCTTATCCCACAGAAGGCTACGATCCTTACTCATTGCAATACAGGCGCTCTGGCAACCGTGAAATACGGCACGGCACTGGGAGTTATCCGTGCTGCTGTTGCATCCGGCAAAGATATTTTCGTCTATGCAGATGAAACCCGCCCCCGTTTGCAGGGCAGCAGACTTACAGCCTGGGAACTGGTTCAGGAAGGCATTCCCGCCAAACTGATAGCAGACAGTGTAGCCGCCACTCTGATCCGCGATGGCAAGATCGACCTGATCCTGGTAGGTGCGGACAGGATTGCCACCAATGGTGATACTGCCAATAAGATCGGCACCTTCATGCTCTCTGTAATGGCCAGGGTTTACCGGATTCCCTTTTATATAGTTGCTCCCACCACCACCATCGATTTTTCCAGGCAAACAGGAACTGAGATTGAGATCGAAGAACGCTCTCCCCGCGAGGTTACTCATATCATGAATGTGCAGATCGCACCTGACAACATCGATATTTATAATCCTGCTTTCGATGTTACACCAAACGAAAATATCACAGCTATTATTACGGAAAAAGGCATTATTGAAAAACCTTTCAAAGAGAATATTCTGAAATTAAAATAAGGAAATTTATATGTTATTTAAAAAAATACGAAATGAGATCGTAGATATGGAAAGAGAGATAGCAGTCTCCGGTTTTAACCTGGGAACCTGGGGGAATATCTCTATTAGAGCAGATGAATATCATATTGCCATTACTCCTTCCGGGGTTGCCTACCGGGCCATGAAAGCGGAAAATATAGTTGTTGTAAATCTGAACGGAAAGACAGTGGAAGGCGACAAAAAACCATCTATCGAACTGCCGTTGCATATTGAAATCTACAGGGCGAAAAAGAGAGTGAAGGCGATCATTCATACTCACAGCGTCCATTGCACAGCCTTTGCCATAGCCAGAAAACCGATTCCGGCAGTGTGTGAAGATATGGTTCAGATCGTGGGTGGCAGAGTGGAAGTTGCCAGCTATTTCCTGCCCGGCTCACAGGAACTGGCGCAGGCAGCAATTGCAACCCTGCAAGATAAAAGTGCCTGCCTGCTGGCCAATCACGGGTTACTTACAGTTGCAGACAGTTTACCAGAAGCATACAAGGTGGCACAGATCGTTGAAAAATCTGCGCAGGCGGTAATTTTAGCCGAAACTTTGGGTGGAGCGGTGGAATTATCTCAAGACGATATCGATTTTATGCGTGATTTCTATCTGCATAAATACGGACAGAAATAAAAGCACGCTACTTTGATAAAAAATTAGAATTCAAACTCTAATCCAAATATCGGCAGTATCCCCCACTGATAGATCGTATCCTCTTCATTCCGAAACTGGTTCTAGTAATAGGTGGCAACATTCTTCTGATTGTAAACGTTCCAGACACTTATATAGAGCACGAGATTCGATCTGTTAAAATGAAAACGCCTGTCAAAGCGGATATTCAGTGAGTGATAATCCGGATAGCGTTCATCATTTATCCTGTTCTCATCGAGAATACCTATGTTCATCTGCTGCGATGCTACCGTATCGAACGGAGTATAAGGAACTCCTCCGGCATAGATCCAGCGCAGACTGAATTCCCATTTATAATTCGGTTTGTATCCGCCTTCGACGCTGAAGATAAAACGATTATCATAAACCCTTTCTTGCCAGTTTTCATCAGAATCTTTATATTGTGATCTGAAATATGTACCACTCATTAGTCCGTAATAATCTTCTGCCAGTTTTTTCTGCAGCATCACCTCGATGCCGCGTGTTTGTGCTTCTCCATTGTCTGTCAGTTGCCCGTGATGGGAAAAATAACCGTAGCGATAGTAGAGTTCATCGATAAGGAACAAATCTGGTTGGGTCGGATCAAGTGGGAAATTTGAATAATCTTTCTGATAAACTTCCAGCGTGAACTTCGTATCTTTTGTAAGAAGGTGTTCCAATCCCAGAATATAGTGGATCGCTTTTGTATCTTTAAGATTTTTATTTTCTTCGTTCTGAGCAAGCAGGATGGAAGGAAGATTTTGATAGAAAATGCCAGTGGAACCATTGAGTTTTGTTTTATCAGCTAACTGATAGGAACACGAAAATCGGGGTGAAATATTTATGTTCTCATTATACGAAAAATAGTCAGCTCTGATGCCTAAAGTGGTAGAAAGATTTCTCATAGGAGTAGAAATATAATTTACAAAAATGCCTGCTTTAAGAGAAGCGATATCATCGTACAAGACGAGCGCAGCTACCGTATCCCCGAAGGCATCGACATATTCTGCATAAAAATTATCGTATGCATCGATAAGATGTTTTGCTTCTATACCGAATTCAAAAGAGTATTTTTCGTGCAAGCGAAAGTAGTTTACATTTCTTAGTTTGAAGCTTTGTTCAAGTGAGTTATTTTCCACGAGAAGTTCTTCTGTACCTGCTTCATAGTTTTCCTGTATGAACTTGCTGGCAGTATAAGAAAACGAAGTATTTGAATAGCCACCTTTTTTCCACAGCATTCTCCAATTGAGACCGAAAGTATTTTCATAAGTATCCTGGTTGCCAAAGTATTGCATCTGGTTTTCCGCGGCAGACTCCTGAGTGGAACTGGAATGATCATCTCCGCAAATTGCCAGAGCGGTTATCTTGTGTTTCAAATTTATTTCATAAACCAGTTTTCCCTGGAGATCACCATAAACTGGTGCAATGTCGGTTCCCAGTTCGAATGTATCAACCAGGAAATCGATATAACTTCTGCGGGCAGAGATCAGATATTTGACCTTTTTCTTGAAAAGAGGTCCTTCCATGATTCCTCCGAAACCGCCAAAATTCAGATCCAGCTGTCCGTCAAATTCAGTGGGGTTGCCTTCCCGAAAAGTCATAGCCATTACCGATGAAAGCCTGTCTCCATAGATGGCAGAAAATCCACCGGAATGAAAAGTTACATCCTGGATGAAATCCACATTCAAAAGACCGATCGGTCCGCCGGAAGAACCCTGGGTGGGGAAGTGGTTGATATTGGGAATTTCGATGTTATCAATAAAGAAAGCATTCTCCACCGGGCTTCCACCACGTACAACAAGATTATTGGACTGGTCATTAATCTTGGCTACGCAGGGCAGACCCATCATTATGCGGCTTACATCTCCACCAGAACCGGGTGCCCGCCGGATCTCCTCGTAGGAAAAATTGATAACACTCGTGGGCTGCTCCTGGGTTTCGGAAAAATATTCCTCGTTCTTTACCGAAATGCCTTCAATAACTATAGGAGAGATTTTCAGTTCGGCATTTAATGCTGTGGAACGGTTCGATTTGACAATGACATCGGTTTTGGAAACAGGCTTGTATCCGATAAATTGAAAATGAACCGTGTAACTTCCTACCGGAATATTCTCGAGGATGAAATGTCCTTTGGCATCTGTCAAAGTTCCCTTTTCCAGCATCGGAATCAATACATTTACTCCAGCCATTGAAGCTTTCGTATCCTTATCCGTTATGGCTCCGAAGATCCTTCCTGCTTTCATCTCTGTGGCAGATAAATTAATATTGATTAATATCAGCATTATGATGCTGATCATAAAAATAGTTCTTTTCCTCATTTTAGTTACTCTTAAATTTATAATAAGAATTATACAAAATTATTTAAACCCCCTTTTATTCCCCCTTCCGAAGGGGGATCAAACGGAAAAAATTCTTAGAACTCCCCTTTATAAGGGGAGATTAAGAGGGGTTATCCGGTCTTTATTTTTCATGTATTTTAAAATACTGGTTTATCAGAAAGTGTATATACTTCTCCCGCTTTTGGGAATCGGTGAAATCCATTTCGGGGAATTTGCTGAACAAGCCCGGCAATATTCCAGGCAAGAAGATAGCAGAAAACATTTGAATTACAATGATCATAATGTCTTCCTCGCTTTTATCGCGGAAAAGTGGTTTGATCTTGCTTCGCAGATCTTCCAGGAAAATCTGGAATTTTTCTACGAAGATTCCATTATAATTGCTTTTAATAAAAGGATCATAAAGGTGTGCCTTGGTGATACCGGGATAAGTAATTGCGCCTTCCAGGGTCGTTTTGAAATAATCCTCTAAAGCACTGGAAATATCCTGATCACCATCAAAATGATCTGCAACATTTACTACGAAAACTTCCTTCAGGGTTTGAGCGAGAGCCAACTTGACCAGGTTATCCTTTGAACCGAAATGATAATTCACTGCCGCCACATTTACCTTTGCCATCTCTGCTATCTGGCGGATGGTTACCGCCTGAACTCCATTTTGTTCAATACAGTTTATGGTTGCTAAAATGATGTTGCCTTTGACCTCTTCGCTGCTCATATTTCCTCCTGAAATTAAAAATATCAAACACTGATTTAAAACACGTGTTTGAATTTCTTGAGTGGTGATTTTTGCGTCAAGAAGTTTCTTCAATCGTGCATTAATATAAACTGAGGAAACAAATTAATAATCATTTGACTTAAACCAAACACTAAAAAAAATAATCCCTATTCATTTAATAGCCTGATGGGTGGGCTGTTAGTGGTTTTTTAACTTGACGGGAAAATCTATAGTAAGGAAGTGATAAACAGAATATTTGGAGGATGTATGGATTATTTCTTAACAGAAGAGCAATTGGAAATAAAGGAAATAGCTCGCAAAGTCGCGGAAGAGAAAATCAAGCCCCTCAGGGCTAAATATGATGAAGGACATGAATTTCCCTGGGAAATCGTGGATGTATTCAAACAGACAGACTTATTTGCAGTGCTGGTTCCCGAAGAATATGGCGGCATCAGCGGCAAGGTGGTTGATGTAACGATCATAACAGAAGAATTCAGCCGCATTTGTGGCGGTATCGGTCTTTCTCTGGGTGGCTCCGGTCTGGGGATGTATCCTATTTTGATCTCCGGTAGTGAAGAACAGAAACAGAAATATTTACCTCTCATTGCCAATGGTGAAAAACTGGCAGCTTTTGCCCTTACAGAAGCCAATGCCGGCTCAGACGCCGGAGGAATTGAAACTACAGCAACTAAAGATGGAGATTTCTTCGTCTTAAATGGCACTAAGCAATGGATTACTAATGGCGGGGAAGCAGATATTTACACAGTATTTGTCCTTACTGATAAATTAAAAGGTGCTCGTGGTGCTTCCTGTTTCATTGTGGAAAAAGGCACGGAAGGATTCTCTTTCGGCAAGAAAGAAGATAAGATGGGTATTCGCGGTTCCATTACCAGGGAATTGATTTTTGATAATTGCCGTGTTCCCAAGGAAAACCTGGTCGGTCGGGAAGGTAATGGTTTTATGATCGCCATGAAAACCCTGGATAAATCACGACCCATGGTTGCTGCCCAGGCTGTGGGAATTGCTCAGGGAGCTTATGAAGAAGCAGCCAGGTATTCCAAGGAAAGACATCAGTTCGGCAGACCGATCTCATCCTTCCAGGCTGTTCAATTCATGCTGGCCGATATGGCAACCCAGATCGAAGCAGCACGTGCCCTGGTGATGGCAACTGCCCGCATGATAGACGCCGGTGAAAAAAGATATGCCAAGGAATCTGCCATGTGCAAGGTCTTTGCTTCCGATATGGCCATGAAAGTTACCACAGATGCTGTTCAGATTCTGGGTGGTTACGGTTATATGAAGGAATATCCGGTAGAAAAAATGATGCGGGATGCCAAGATCACTCAAATTTATGAAGGCACCAACCAGATCCAGCGCTCTGTGATCGCTTCCAACCTGCTCAAGGAATTTTAGTGCCCAAATTGTTGGTACATATTTGCTGTGCGCCGTGTTTTGCGGCGCCTTATTTTCATTTGCAGGAGAAGGGATTCGACATTCATGGCTTCTGGTTTAATCCAAATATCCATCCCTACCAGGAGTATAAAAAACGCCTGGAAACACTGCAGGATTTTGCTGAAAAAGAGAGCATTCCCATAATATATAAAGATAAATATGACCTGGAAGATTTCCTGCGTAAAGCAGTTTTTCGTGAAAGCGAGCGCTGCCGCATGTGCTATTATGACCGGTTGAAATATACGGCTATCGTGGCTAAAAAAGGCAATTTCGATTACTTCACTACTACGTTGTTATATAGCAAATTTCAAAAACATGAGATGATAAAAGAGAGCGGGGAATCACTGGCTAAAGAGTACGGTGTGAAATTCTATTATGAAGATTTCCGTCAGTACTGGAAAGAGGGGATCGAGCTTTCCAAAGCAAGGAAAATGTATCGCCAGCAGTATTGCGGCTGTATTTACAGCGAGAAGGAAAGATACCTCGGGAATCTGGAAAGCAGGCATTAGAACAAAATGAGTAAGTACGGCAAAGTCTTGGCGAAGAAGGAAGAGTCTATTTGATAGAAGTGATTAATAAAATCTTCAGATTCTTCGAGAGAAAGATTGAAAGTCATACTCAGAAAGACGAAGATTTTTCTGTCACTCTGAGGATGAGCTGACAGAGGTAAACAACGAAGAGTCTATTATTGGAATTAGATAATGTGTATAAAGATTAACGGTAAGGTTCAGGTTGCAAACCTGAACCAGCTTTAACTGCCAGTGAGGTTATGATGAAAAATGTACGAACTTTTAGAAAAATGAAACAAGAAAACGAAAAAATAGTCATGGTCACAGCTTATGATTATCCATCCGCAAAATATGCACAGGCCGGAGATGTAGATATGATCCTGGTGGGTGACAGCCTGGGCATGGTGGTGCTGGGCTATGAAGATACCCTGCAGGTTACACTGGAAGATATCATCTATCACACCAAAGCGGTGCGCAGGGGTGCTCCCGATACATTCATCGCAGCCGACATGCCTTTCATGTCCTTTCATTTAAGCCTGGAAGAGACCAAAGAGAACGCTGCCCTGCTCATTGTAGAAGGCGGAGCAAATGCAGTGAAACTGGAAGGTGGAAAACCCAGCCGGCTGGATGCCATCTCGGCCATTGTTGATTGTGAAATACCGGTGATTGCTCATCTGGGATTGACTCCTCAATCGATCAATGCTCTGGGTGGTTATGTGGTCCAGGGGAAGAAACAGATAGATCATCAGCTTATTCTGGAGCAGGCCAGGCAGGTGGAAGAAGCCGGAGCGTTCATGCTGGTTCTGGAAGGAATTCCTGAAAAACTAGGCAAAGAGATCAGCGAAGTTCTTGCCATTCCCACCATTGGTATAGGTGCCGGCAGATTCACTGACGGACAGGTGCTGGTTTATCATGACCTTCTGGGCATGTCGGATATCCAACCTAAATTCGTGAAGATATATGCCAACCTGAAGGATGAGATTGTGCAAAGTATTAAAAAATACAGTACGGATATTAAGAACAAGAAGTTTCCAGAAGAAAAACACATATACAAACCAATAACAAAGTAGTTAAACCGGGGAGATTAAATTTCCCGAAAATTATGTTGACACTGAAATATCAAGGCAATTTAGTGCTTTTCGTAAAAGTTAAATAACCCGGAGGGAAGCATAAGGTATTTGCGCTGATTTATTAATTTCAGAATAAAAGTATAGCGGAGGGTTATTTTGAATCAGTTAAGAATACTCTGGGTGGATGATGAAGTTGAACATCTGAAACCTTTCATAATCTTTCTAACCGAACGCGGTTACAACCTTAAAACAGTTTCCAATGGTGCCGATGCCATCGAATCTGTGCTCAATGAAAAATTCGACCTTGTCCTGCTGGATGAAATGATGCCCGGCCTGGACGGTCTTTCCACGCTGCGTGAGATCAAGAAGATAAACAATGCTTTGCCGGTGGTGATGGTAACCAAAAGCGAAGAAGAAGGGCTGATGGAAGATGCCATTGCCGGGCAGATAGCAGATTACCTGATCAAGCCCATCAATCCAAACCAGATAATCATGGCCATCAAGAAGATATTTCAAGCCGATGAGATCCGTAAAAGTAAGATCGGGGAAGAGTATGCACAATTCTCTGCCGCCTTGAACCAGAAACTCTTTTCCACTCCGGGCTGGGAAGATTGGTCCGACATCTACCAACAGATCTGCCGCTGGGATCTTACACTGGATGAGATAAACGATCCTGCCTTGAGCCAGATGCACTTCCTGGAAAAACTCAATTCCAATTCCGAATTTTCCAATT
>JACKQG010005541.1_pt1 | contig 13831 bp, 11 predicted proteins | sample 8237621 | NCBI WGS metagenome assembly JACKQG01 (sample SAMN15677084, study PRJNA649215) | marine metagenome | biome: marine; feature: Black Sea; material: saline water; isolation source: suspended particulate matter (SPM) from the Black Sea western gyre | collected 2013-06-09/2013-06-10 | depth...
AGCGCGAGGCGCAGACGGCGGCGGCGCGGTGTGTCCTTTCCCTACCCACGGCAGCCAAGGGGAATTCGTTCTACGCGGCCATCAAGTGGGCCGAGAGTGATGTGGAAGCGTTGCCCGATGCGCCTGTTCCCCTGCACCTTCGCAACGCGCCTACGAGTCTTATGAAGGAACTGGGTTACGGCAAGGGCTACGAATACGCCCACGGGCAGGCCGACGCGGTAGTGGATCAATCGCATTTCCCCGATGAAATAGGCGCGCGGCGATACTATCACCCTAGCAATCGCGGATACGAATCGCGGATTCGAGCCTTCTTGGAATGGCTGGAAGAGCAGAAGGTCGAGCGCCGGAAGGAGGGCGAGTGATCATTCGTCACCTGCTAGCGGCCGATATCTCCGAGGCCTTAGCCATGTGGAAGAGGGCCGGCATCACGCTGACCTTTGGAGATGATCCCGCGAGCCTGGAGCGATGCTTCCAGCGAAACCCCAGCACAAGTTTGGTCGGCGAGATCGATGGGAAACTGGTGGCCACGGCCATGGGCACCTGGGACGGCCGACGTGGCTACCTTTGGCACCTGGCCGTGGAGCCGGAACTCCAGGGCCGCGGCTTGGGCCGCAAGATGCTGGAGGCCCTGGAAGAGGCTTATCGCAAGATGGGCATCCCCAAAGTCACTTTTCAGATTGAAACCAGCAACCGCGAGGTGCTGGGCTTCTACCTGCGCATGGGCTATCACACAAGAGACGATCTCGTTTGTGTGAGCAAAGTTCTTCAACAGTCTGCCGAGGAGGAACGATGAGCCGCAAAGAGTGGTGGGAGAGTTTTTTCCGGGGCGCGTGGCTCGATGTGCAAAAGGGCCGCGACACGGCCGAAATCGTGGATCCCGCGGCGGGCTTTATCGAGCTGGCCCTGGCCCTTGAGCCCGACGCGCGAGTGCTGGATGTGCCCTGCGGCGAAGGGCGTCTCAGCAGAGCCATGGCCCGCAAGGGTTTCCGCCCAAGCGGCCTGGACATCACCGCAAGCCTTCTTACCCAAGCCCGAAAGCAGGCGAAGGCCGAGAAGCTGGACATGGAGTTCAAACAGGGCGACATGCGGAGGATCCCCTGGCGAAACCGCTTCCAAGGCGCTTTCTGCTGGTGGGGAAGTTTCGGATACTTCGATGACGCGGGTAATCTGGCCTTTCTGAAGTCGGTTCATCGCTCACTCAAACCCGGTGGACGTTTCCTATTAGATGGCCACTGCGCCGAGACCCTCTTCCCATCCTTCGATGAACGTCAGTGGGTGGAAGAGGGAAACACCACGGCTCTACTTGGAAACCACTACGACGCCAGCACCGGTCGTGTGGAAATGGACTGGACTCTGATCAAGAATGGGCGGCGCAGCCGACGTCACAGCTCTATTCGCATCTACACTTTAAAGGAACTCAGCGAACTTGCCTGGGAGGCGGGCTTCTCGGAAGTTCACGCCTTCGGCGGGCTTTCGGGCGAGGCCTTCGAATTAGGCGCGCCGCGTCTACTTCTGCTGGCAGAGAAGGCTAGAAACGCTCGTTAACCGAATTTAGTTCTTTGTTATTAAATCAGTTATCGATTTCCTTCCTTTCGGCCCTCGCCAAATGGGAAGGCCGAGGCTAAACTACTCTGCCTTCCGGACGAGGCTCAAATTTAAAGGATAGGCCCCTTCAGCATGATTCGGCTCCGAGATTTCATCATTCGGGGAAGCCTTCTGGCGGTCCTTCTCGCGCCCATCGCAGTGGCCGAGAGCAGCGACTCCGAGCTTCTCAGCCCCGACAGCAGGATCGAGATGGAAAGCGAGATCACTCGCCTTCAGTCTCGCATCCAGCGGGCGCGCCTGCATTGGCGTGCGGGGATGACCTCGATGATGCAACTCGATGAGAGCGCTCGGCTAGCTCGGCGTATGCCCGGCCCCCTGACCCTGCCCGCCGCCGGTCGCAGAACGCCTTTCCAGGAGCGCGACTTTACCGGAATGAGTCTGCCTCCTCGCCTGGATTGGCGGGACCAGGGCGGCAATTTCGTGACCCCCCTTCGAGATCAGGGCGATTGCGGCGCCGGATGGGCCTACGCCAGCACGGCGGCCCTGGAAAGCGCTTTCCTTCTGGGCATGAACGCCGGCGCCCTGGAAGACTTCGACCTTTCCGAAAACCAACTCATTGAGTGCATGGGCGAGTACGGCTTCGCGGCCTCATGTGAAAGCGGATGGACCAGCGACGCCCTCTGGTTCGCCGAGAACGTGGGCCTGTTGGAGTCCTGCTGTCTTCCCCCAGGCGTTCAAGTGGATGATGCCTGCGCCGGCGGCCTCTGCGGCGCGGATGAAAGCCGTCGCTACCGCTTCGCCGAATCCGGCGTGGTCTGCTATCAGGGCGATGTCGCAGCCATTCGTCGAGCGCTTCTCATCTTTGGCCCTCTGATCAGCGCCATGAAATCCTTCCCCAGCCTGGACGCCTACAGCACCGGCATCTACAGCCCTCTCCCGGGTGAAGTCGCCGACGGTGTGCAGAACCTGCTCATTGTGGGATACGACGCCCTCGGCCGGGCATGGCTGGTGAAGAACAGCTGGGGCGATGATTGGGGCGAGGATGGCTTCGCCTGGATTTCCTGGGATGGGCACACCGGCCTGGGCAACGACTGCCACTGGGTGCGCTTCGATCCCCTCAAACGCGGTCCCCACGCCTCCTTCGCGGTGAGCACGAAAAGCCCGCTCACCAGCGCGGCCTGTCGCTTTGAGGATCGCAGCGTGAGTTCCACCGGCGAAATTGTTTCCTGGGAATGGGATTTCGACGGCGACGGCAGCATGGATGCCACGGGTCCAGGTCCCCACGAGTTCGTCTTCGAAAATTCGGGCCGCCTCAGCCCCCTGCTTCGCGTGATCGATTCTCAGGGCCGCGAGGATATTGAGAATCCTCTCGGCCTGTTAGAGGTCAGCTACGATGGCCCCCGATGGGTGGTGGACGCGACCCTCGGTAGCCCTTACGGCGAGGGTTCGCCCGCCCAGCCATTCCTGCGAGTGCAAAGCGCCCTGAACGCCGCGGCGGCTGGAGACACGGTGCTGATCATGCCCGGCATCTATCAGGGTGTGCTCAACAGCGATCTACAATTGAAGGGCTTTCCCATCGTGCTGCGCGGAGTGGGTGAACCCGGCGAAGTGATCTTGGACGGCGGGGACGAGTCGCGCATTCTCACCATTTTGCCCGGCGATGGCGCGGGCCCGACTCTGGAGAACTTGGTCTTTCGCGGCGGAGTGCACGCTGCGGGCGGAGGTGCGGTGCTGGCCGCCGGTGCAACGGCGCGATTCGCCGATTGTCAATTCGAGGGCAACCGCGCCCAGGGAGAGAGTTCGGGCGGCGGAGCCATCTGGAGTGATCGCGCATTGCTCTTCGAACGCTGCCTGTTCACGAACAACTTGGCCGCTGGCCCAGGTGGTGCAGTGCGCGCCCAGGGCGTGCTCGGACTTTCGGCATGCCGATTCGAAGCGAACGCCAGTGCTGCCGGCGGTGGTGCTTTAGCACTGGGGCCCGGCGCAATCCTGGACGTGGTCAATTCGGTCTTCTTCGGCAACGAAGCCGCCCGAGGGGGAGCCATCCTGGGTGATGACTCACGCGCCCGCCTGGTTCACCTGAGCGCCGCTTCCAACGGCGCTGAAGAAGCCGGCGGATTTCTGTATTGGACCGGCGGTCGTGTGGAGCTGGCCAACAGTATTCTTTGGGGCGATGAAGCGCCCATGGACGCCGAGATCTTTGCCCATGAGGCCGAGGTGGATCTTGGTCGCTGCCTGATTTCCAGTGCCGATGGGATTTCGGATCTCTTGGTTGGCGCGCCGGCATTCTCCGATTTGCCCGCGGGCGATTTACATCTCATTGAGGGCAGTGCCGGTTTGGCCGCAGGCGAAGACCTGGGAGTGCCGGTGGATATAGATGGGCGCTCGCGTCCCAATCCCGTGGGTAGCGCGCCGGATCTGGGCGCTTTTGAAGCCGAGGGAACAAGCAGCGCCGCCGGCGAACCTGCGCCCAGGGCCTTCACTTTCGAGGGGATCTATCCCAATCCATTCAATCCGTCCACGACCATTCTCTTCCGATTGGAAGATCCCGCCGAGGTCAAGGCCGACGTCTACCATCCCAACGGGCAGTGGGTGTCCACTCTCATGGCCGAGGAAATGGGTGAGGGCTCGCATCGCCTATCCTGGACGGCAAGGAGCGAGGTGGGCGAACCCCTGGCCAGCGGACTTTTCCTTGTGCGCATCGAGTGTCGCTACGCGGATGGCCGCGTGGAGAGCGATTACCGCAAGGCGATTCTGGTGAAGTAGGCTCGTGACCTTTCCTCGCGCTCCGGAAAGTCGCTTCGCTTTCTGATCGGATTGCAGTCAGCGATCGTTCAGCGCTTTTCCCGTCATGGGCACAAAGCGGACAGGGATCACACTTCGGCGCAGCAACTCCCCATCAACTTTGCGCAGGGTCACCAGTTCTTGGCTCCATCCACCCACCGGTGCAACCAGTACGCCACCCTCGGCAAGTTGATCCTTGAGCGGCTGGGGGATTTTCCGAGGAGCGGCGGTGAGAATGACCGCGTCGAAGGGCGCGGCCTCGGGCCATCCTAAATACCCATCTGCCACCCGCAGATTTAAACCGTCGTAGCCCGCGGCCTTGAGATTGGCACGTGCCAGTTGGCCCAGCTCGGGAATGATCTCCACGGACCACACTTCCGCACCTAACTCGGCCAGCACCGCGGCCTGATACCCGGAACCGGTGCCGATTTCGAGAACTTTCTCGCCGGGTTCGAGTTCGGCCAGTTCGGTCATGAGGGCCACGATGTAGGGCTGGCTGATGGTCTGATCCTCGCCGATGGGCAGGGGGCCGTCGCGGTAGGCCTCGTCCTCGAAATCGGGATCCACGAAAAGGTGCCGAGGGACGGCACGCATTGCTGCAAGCACCTGCTCATCCTCGATCCCGCGGGCCTGAATCTGCTTCTCAACCATACTTTGACGCATGGCTTCCCAGCCGCCTTTCTCGATTTCCGCCCCGGTCGCCGTCAGGACGAAGGGGGCCAGCGCGCAAAGAATCAGGGTTCTCATCATGGCATCATCCGTATCATTTTAGCTCATTTACACTGCGGATGCGGGGGCCTCTGGCTCAATTGACCTAGAGGTCCGAATTCGTTACTCTGCAGTGTTGTATGCAGCCCCGAATCCCTGGAGGTTTTCCGATGAGATTGCGCGCCTTGTGGACCGTTGTGGCCCTACTGGCCCTGTTTGCTCTTCCGGCTTTGGCCGAACCTGGTGTCCCGGGAGTGCCCGCATCACTCGGAGGACCGGGTTTTGAAGAATGGCTGGCGGGAAGCGGCGAGACCGGTTGGCAAACCGGACAGGCTGGAATCACCGGCAATCCCAAAGCGGTCAAGGGCGGTAAGCTGCGCATGGCCATGCAGGAGTTCCCCGCCACGCTTCGCACCGAAGGTAAAGACGCCAACAGCGCCTTTATCACTTCGGTCTCGGGCTTGGTCTACGAATCGCTGCTCTCTCTGGACAGCAATACCCTTGAAACCGTGCCGGTCCTGGCTACCCACTGGAAAATCTCCGAAGACAAGATGACCTTCAGTTTCCGCATTAATCCCGAAGCACGCTGGGCCGACGGCGCACCGGTGACCGCGGACGACGTCGTGGCCACCTGGACCCTGTTGGTGGACGAGGGCATCCTCTATCCCTACACGAATCTTCTCTATGGCATGTACGAAGAACCCGTGGCCGAGAGTCCTTATCTATTCCATGTGACGACGACGGAAGAAAACTGGCGCCACTTCCTCTACTTCGCAATCTCCATGAAGATCATGCCGGCCCATGTCATCGGCGGCCTGGACGGCGGCGAATACCTCGAAGAGTTCCAGTTCGACATGGTCATGGGCTCGGGGCCCTATGAACTGTTGTTGGACAATGTGGACAACGGCCGTAGCATCGTCATCACCCGCCGCGACGACTGGTGGGGAGCCGACCTTCCGGAGAACACCGGCCTCTACAATTTCGACGAGATCGAATGGACCGTCATCATGGACGAGCGCCTCTGGCTCGAGAAGTTCAAGAAGGGCGAGCTGGATGTCTACGTGGTGAGCCGCGCCAGCTGGTGGGTCAACGAATTCAACTACGATGAGATCGAGCGGGGCATTTGCCTCAAGCGGAAGATCTTCAACGAAGACGTTCAGGGCATCAGCGGCTTGGCTTTCAACATGCGTGAGTGGCCCTTCGACGACATTCGCATCCGCAAGGCCTTCGCCCATCTCTACGATCGCGACAAGCTCATCGAGAAGCTTTTCCACAACGAGTACCTGAAGCTCTACTCCTACTTCCCCTCCAGCGTTTATGAAAACCCCAACGTGGCCAAGTATGAGTACGATCCGGAAAAGGCCAAGGAGCTGCTTGCGGAGGCCGGTTACAAGGAACGCAATTCCGATGGTTGGCTGGTCAATGAGAATGGCCAGATTCTCGAGCTCACCCTCACCTTCGACTCGCCCAGCTGGGAACGCATCCACACGGTTCTGCAGGAAGGCCTCCAGCATGCGGGTATCAAGCTGAACCTGAAGCAGCTTACGAGCACCACGCAGTTCCAGAACAACATGGATCACAACTTCAAGTTGGCATTCCAGAGCTGGAGCGGGCTCTACTGGCCCAATCCCAATAGCTCTTTCCATTCTGACAATGCCGAAGTGACGCCGTCGACCAACATCACCGGAGTGGCCGACGCCTATATCGATTCCCTGGCCTACATCTATGACAATGAGTACGACCACGATAAACGTGTGGAGCTCATTCGGCTCATCGATCGCCGTCTCACCGAACTCGTGCCTTACGCCCTGGCCTGGTACGGTCCCTTCAATCGCGTAGTCTACTGGAACAAGTTCGGCTACCCCGATGGTTTCCTCAGTCGCACCGGCGACTGGCTTGCCATCCAGTCTCTCTGGTACATCGATCCTGAACGTGAAAAGGCCATGAACGAAGCGATCGCCGATCCGAATAAGACGCTCCCCACCGGCGAAACCAACGACACCTATTGGCTGGAAAAACTCGGGAAGATGTAGGTAGAGGAGAATGACAAGTTACTTCATCCGCAGATTTCTGCTGATCATACCCACCTTTCTGGGCATCACCATTCTGGTCTTCACGATCATGCAGTTGGTGCCCGGCGGTCCGCTTGAACAGGAATTGCTGAAGCTTCAAGCGGGCATGATGATGTCGGGAGAGGCGGGCGGCGGCACCGCCGGCGGCGACATGGCCAGCGGAGGCATTGAGATTCCGCCGGACGCAATGGAAGAGATGCGCCGCTTCTACGGCTTCGACAAACCCATTCCCGTTCGATATCTCAGGTGGCTGGGCCTGTGGCCCCGCGAGATGGAGGGCGTGTCTCTGCGCCCGGGGCAGTGGAAGAAGCTCATCAAGGGAGTGGATGTTCGAGTCGTGGAAGAGCCCGAGGGCTCGCGCGACTTCAACATCGAGTATGACTTCACGAAGTTGAACGAAAAGTGGCAGATCGCCGAAGTGCTCGACACTCCACCCGGAGGTGAGCAGGAAGTGGTCATCGCCTGGCTGAAGTTCAAGGGCTCATGGGTTCGAAAGATGGAAGACTCCCTCACCGTGCGTCCGGGCGAGTGGATCGAACTTCCCGGCGACGTGCGGGGCAGAGCCCTGGAAGCCCCTGAAGAGGAATACGGCTATCGTGTCGAGCTGGACACCAAGCCCCTGGAAAAGCGCTGGAAGGTGACCAGCTTCGAGGAGCCCGATGAAGAGGGCGGCGAGCCCAAGGTCATCGTATCCTGGACCAAGTTTAGCGGGCTGCTCACCGGCGACCTGGGCAAGAGCCATGTTTTTGCCATGCCCGTGGGGAAGGTCATCCGCAAGCGCTTTCCCGTTTCCATCTACTTCGGACTCATCGGATTCCTTCTCAGTTATCTCGTATGTATACCCCTGGGAGTCTTTAAGGCCATCCGGCACGGCAGCCGATTCGACATGGCGACCAGCGCCATTGTCTTCCTGGGCTACTCCATACCGGGATGGGCATTGGGCGCGGTACTGCTCGTAATGTTAGGGGGCGGTAGCTTCTGGGAGGTTTTCCCACTCGGGGAATTCAGAAGCGCGGGTTGGGATGAATTCACCCTCTGGCACAAGATGACCGACCAGGTGCATCACACCATCTTGCCGGTGATCGCTTACATGGTGGGCAGCTTCGCCTCGCTCACCGTGGTCATGAAGAACTCGCTCCTGGAAAACTTGGGACAGGACTACGTTCGCACGGCCTTCGCCAAGGGTCTTCATGAGCGGAAGGTCGTATTCGTACACGCCTTCCGGAACAGCCTCATTCCCATCGCCACGGGCCTGGGCCACTTGCTGAGCCTGATCCTGGCGGGCAGCTATCTTATCGAGAAGGTTTTCAACATCCAGGGCTTCGGACTGTTGGGCTACACGAGCATTTTGAAGCGGGACTATCCGGTGGTGCTTGGAATTCTCGTCATCGGATCGCTGCTCAGACTTTTCGGCAATATCTTCAGTGATATCCTCTATGCGGTCATCGATCCGCGCATCAGGTTTAAGTAGGAGGGCGCGATGACCAAGAATACGAAAAAACAGAACCAGACCGTCAGTGTCAGCATCTTCCGAAAACGCCTGCGGAAGTTCCGCACCTTCAAGCGCGGATACTATTCCTTTATCGTTTTGCTGACCGCCTATGTGATTTCATTTTTCCTGCCGCTCATGGTGGGCAACAAGCCTCTCCTAGTGACCTACGAAGGGAAGGCCTATTTCCCTCTGGTGAATTTCTACCAGAGCAACGAGTTCGGCATGGAGGGGTCGGAAGAGCCCAACTACCGAATACTGCAGGAACACTTCAAGGCGAAGGACAAGGGCACGGTGATCATGCCGCCCTATCCCTATCATCCCAATGAATCCCTGCTCGATATGCCGGGTGAGCCGCCGCATGCGCCGAGCAAGAGTCATTGGTGCGGAACCGACAACCGAGGGCGCGACGTGTTTGCGCGACTGGTCTACGGCTTCCGCATTTCCATCAGCTTCGCCCTGATCACGACCTTCTTCGCCTATACGGTGGGCATCACCATCGGAGCCATGCTTGGCTACTTCGGCGGGCGCTTCGACATCATCATGCAACGCTTCATCGAGATTTGGAGCTCGATGCCCTTTCTCTACACGGTGATCATCGTCAGCTCTATCCTACAACCGAACTTCTTCCTGCTTTCGGTGGTGCTCATGTTCTTCGGCTGGATGGGCATGACCTACTACGTCCGTGGCGAGTTCTATCGCGAGAAGGCCAAGGACTATGTGGCCGGCGCCATCACCATGGGCGCGGGACATCGCGAGATCATCTTCCGTCACATTCTTCCCAACGCCCTGCCGCCGGTGATCTCCTTCGCACCCTTCGCGGTGGTAGGAAACATCTTCGCGTTGGTGGGCCTCGACTTCCTGGGCTTCGGGCTTCCGCCTCCAACTTCTAGTTGGGGGCAGTTGGTGCAGCAGGGCATGGACGATGTGACCACGGCCTGGTGGCTGGTGCTCACGCCATTGTCCGCGCTCTTTCTCACGCTTTTGATGGTGGTCTTCATCGGGGAGGCCATTCGCGAGGCGTTCGATCCCAAGGTCTTCTCGAGGTTGCGTTAGCATGAGTGAAAGAAAGAAACTCTTCGAGATCCGCGGCCTCGTGACCCAGTTCACCACGGAGGCCGGCGTGGCCCGAGCCGTGGAGAACGTGGACTTCGACATCTTCGAGGGCGAGGTCCTCGGCATCGTCGGAGAATCGGGTAGCGGAAAAAGTGTCACGGCTCTCAGCCTCACGCGGCTCATTCCCAACCCTCCTGGTGAGATCACCCACGGTTCGGTGATGTACCAGGGACGCGATCTTCTGAAGCTCAGCTACGAAGAGCTTCACAAGATTCGGGGCAAGGAAGTGGCCATGATCTTCCAGGAGCCCATGACCAGTCTGAACCCGGTCTTCACGGTGGGCTACCAGATTCGCGAGATCATCGAGTTGCACGAGAACCTGAGCAAGTCCGATGTCAACAAGCGGGCCATCGCCATGCTGGATCTCGTAGGTATTCCCGACGCGGAAAAACGCCTCGACGATTATCCGCACCAGTTCTCAGGCGGCATGCGACAACGCGCCATGATCGCTATGGCCATGGCCTGCAATCCTGCACTGCTCATCGCCGACGAGCCGACCACGGCTCTGGATGTGACCATCCAGGCGCAGATCATCGAGCTGATGCTTACGGTGAAGGAGAAGCGGCCCGAAGCGGCCGTGATGCTCATCACCCACGATCTGGCCGTGGTGGCCGAAACCTGTGAACGCGTCATCGTGATGTACGGCGGACGCATTCAGGAGATGGCCGAGGTGACCGAACTGTTCGAGCGGCCTCTGCATCCATATACCCAGGGTCTGCTCAAGAGTTTGCCGCGGCCAGGGCAGAAAAAAAGGCGTTTGGAGACCATTCGCGGAATGGTGCCGAGCCTTTTCGAGATGCCTGCTGGTTGCAAGTACTGTACACGCTGTGATCTTGCCGAAGATCGCTGCTTCACCGAGGAGCCCGATCTGGTGGAGATTCATCCCGGTCATCAGGTTCGCTGTCACCTGGTTAAAAAGGAGGTGTAGGTCATGGCCATGAAGAAACCCATTCTCGAAGTCAAAGACCTGCGCGTCTACTACCCCATCTTCGGTGGCGTCATGCTGCGAAAGGTGGCCGAGGTGAAGGCGGTGGATGGGATCGATTTCCACCTGGAAGAGGGGGAAACCCTGGGGTTGGTGGGAGAGTCGGGCTGCGGAAAAAGCACCGTGGGACGCGCGATACTCAACGTGCTCTGGACCACGGCGCCCGACGTAGAAATCAGTGGAGAGGTGAACTTCTACCGCGAAGGTCAACCCACGAATTTGGTGGGCCTGAATCGCAAGAAGATGAAGCCCTTCCGCCGCGACCTGCAGATGATCTTCCAGGATCCCTACTCCTCGCTGAATCCGCGCATGTCCGTGGGCCAGATCGTCAGCGAGCCCTTGCTGCTGCATCGCAAGGACATGGGCAAGAAGGAGCGCATCGAACGCGTGGCCTGGCTCTTGGACAAGGTGGGCCTGAGCGCCGAGCAGAGCAATCGATATCCCCACGAGTTCAGCGGCGGTCAACGTCAGCGCATCGGTTTCGCACGGGCTCTCGCCACGAATCCCAAGGTGATCATTGCCGACGAGCCCGTGAGCGCGCTCGACGTGTCCATCCAGGCGCAAGTGATCAACCTGCTTCAGGATCTGCAGGACGAGTTCGGTCTTACCTATATGTTCATCGCCCACGATCTAAGCGTGGTGGAGCATATCAGCGATCGTATTGCGGTGATGTACCTGGGTAATATCATGGAGATCGGCAGCGCCAAGGATGTCTACTTCAACCCCAGCCATCCCTACAGCAAAGCTCTGCTTTCGGCGGTGCCCCTGCCCGATCCCAACCGCGCCAACAAGATTCAGCGCATCCTGCTGGAAGGCGATGTGCCCACGCCCATCGCCAAGCCATCCGGTTGCGCCTTCCGCACGCGATGCCCCATTGCCAAGGCAGAATGTGCGCAGGAAGTGCCCAAGCTGGTTGAGGTGGAGGAGGGGCACTTCGCGGCCTGTCCCTACCACGAAGAAATGTAGGAGCTCGTGATCTCCTCTCACGCTCCGGCTCGCGGACTCGCAAGTCGCGCCCCGAGGAGTCACTTCGCTCCAGTTTCGAATGCCACTCGGAGGGCCCCCCCGGACCCTCCGAGTTTGCTGTATAAAGTGTTGTCATATTTTGGGATATGCCTAATTACCATGAAGTACTAAATTGGCTCAAGTTAGTAATAGCTTGACATTTCGCGCTAGTTGTCGATTATTTACTAAGTACTGTCAAGTTAGTAATAAGGAGGTGGTGTGCGTATCCCTCGAAAACCACCGTTGATGGAAGAGCTCAGGACAGGGGTCATGGAGCAGTACGGGTCTGGTCCGGGAATCGGTTTGATATTCTCCCAAGGGTCAACGCCCGGCGGGAAATACCTCCATTGGGATGACCTCCTCTATAGAGATCCACCTGAAGGATTGGACCACAAAGCATGGTGGTTGGGCATTAAGATGTCACGAGCAGGTCGGCTTGTGCCAACTCCCTTGAAGGACAGTCAGGGTCAGGTTGTTCAGTTTGGAGTTACCGACAGGGCCCAAGAGATTCTGCATTTCGTCGACAAAATGGCGGCGGGTTCCATTGAAACGCCTGAAGAGCTGATGAACCCGGAAACCCGCGACTTTTATATCTCTAAATCGGTAGCAGAGGAGGCTATTAGATCTAGCCAATTGGAGGGGGCGGCCACCACACGCCTTGTAGCGAAAGAATTGCTTCAGACCGGTCGGCCTCCTAAGGGTAAAGCCGAACAGATGATCTACAACAACTATCAAGCAATGCTCAGCATAAGAGACTTGAAAGGCCAGCCCTTAACACCCGCGATGGTTCTTCACCTTCAAGAAGTTCTGACAATCGACACACTCAAAGACCCTACAGCTTCCGGAAGACTCCGGAGAGCAGATGAAGACATTATTGTTAGTGACAGGAATTCCCAAGCAACTTTGCATGTTCCCCCTCCTGCTGAAGAATTGGATTCGAGACTCATCAGACTCTGCGCTTTTGCCAACAATGAAACAGGTCTTCAATTCATCCACCCAGTCCTTCGCGCCATTCTTCTTCACTACTGGCTTGCCTATGACCATCTTTTTGTCGACGGAAATGGGAGAACGGCGAGAGCGCTCTTCTATTGGTCTATGGCCTCACAGGGATATTGGCTTTGCGAGTTTTTATCCATTTCTCGACTTCTGCATGCGGCTCCCGCAAAATATGGCCTGGCATTTTTACACTCAGAAACCGATGACAATGATGCGACTTACTTCATTCTCCACCAATTGGAAACTCTGCAAAAAGCGATCTTCGATTTGCATGCATACCTTGAACGCAAAACCTCTGAAATGGCTGAGGCCAGGGAGAGACTGGCCTCAAATTCAAAACTTTCTAAAGCTTTGAATCATCGTCAGGTCGCCTTGATCCAGCACGCGATTCGCCACTCCGGTTATTTGTACAGTATTGAGCAGCACAGGCGGATTCATGGTGTGGCCTACCAAAGTGCTCGTACAGATCTATTGAATCTCGTTGAGCTCGGGCTTCTCATCCGTCAAAAGAGTGGGCGACGGTTTATTTTTCGAACGGTTGAGAATCTGGAAGCTAAGCTTCGAACCTAGGATCGTTCGCTCAAACTTGTGCTAAACTTCTCCTATGAAGATGGGATCGCCAAGACCACCGAGGAGGAGGCATGCGAATCCTATTGATTGCCGCTATGTTAGCTTTGCCTCTGAGTGCTGGGGGCGAATACTGGTGCTGGGACGGTGACTTCTTCGAGCTGGAGCTCGTGGATGCGGATCTTCAAATCACGCATTTCGCCGATCTGATCAACTGCTGTCCGGATCCCATAACTTTCGAAGTACATGTGGGCGACGCGACCATCTTCGTGGTGGAGCATTGGGAAGATCCCTGCGATTGCGAGTGCTGCACCGACATCAAGGTGACCCTGGCAGATGTGCCTGCGGGTCCGTGGATCATCAACTACAGTTGGTTCGATATCGAAATTTGGGACTGGACCTTCGAGAGCTTCCAGATCGAGGTGCCGGATCTGGGTCAGGGCTACATACCGGTTCTCGGTGAGATCTGGGATTCCGATTGCCTGGATCCCACTAGCCTTCCCGGCTTTGGGGAGCTTCCCAGCTGTTGGAGTTCGGTGAAGGTGCTCTACCGCTAAGTGGCCG
>JACKQG010005543.1_pt1 | contig 13827 bp, 12 predicted proteins | sample 8237621 | NCBI WGS metagenome assembly JACKQG01 (sample SAMN15677084, study PRJNA649215) | marine metagenome | biome: marine; feature: Black Sea; material: saline water; isolation source: suspended particulate matter (SPM) from the Black Sea western gyre | collected 2013-06-09/2013-06-10 | depth...
CGTCAAAGGAACGCCGCTTGATCATGTTCCCATACACCACATTTGACTATAACTCACACGCTCACAATGAGGGTTTGTTAAAAAGTCTTTTTTTTAAGCAGGGATATTTTCTCTGCTTGTTAGTTTTTATGATAACCCGGATTTCAGAGGAGTTTTATTTGTTGTATGAAAACTGAATTTAATATCGCGGTATTTCCCGGTGACGGAATTGGGCCGGAAGTGGTCCAGGAAGCTTTAAAAACTCTCAAGATAATCGAGTCGAAACTCGGTTTAAAAATAAACCTCAATGAGGCACCGTTGGGAGGCGCAGGCTATGAAGCCACCGGGCACCCTTTGCCGGAAGCATCTCTGAAAGCGGCGCAAAATGCCGATGCCGTCTTGTTGGGAGCAGTCGGGGGGCCGAAATGGGAGAATATTGATTTTTCCTTGAGACCAGAACGGGCTTTATTGGGTCTTCGCTCCAGCCTGGGGATCTACGCCAATCTTCGTCCTGCAAGTATTTTTCCAGCTTTGGTGGATGCCTCCACTCTGAAGCGTGAAGTGGTAGAAGGTCTGGATCTTCTCGTTGTGCGTGAGTTGACCGGCGGAATTTATTTTGGTGAACCGCGTGGTGTCGATACTCTTGCGGACGGCACACGAAGGGGATTCAACACTCTGGTTTATACCGAGCCTGAAATTGAGCGCATTGCCCGCATCGCTTTTGATGTGGCCCGCAAACGCAACAAGTCTGTTTGCTCGGTGGATAAGGCCAATGTTCTGGAGGCGACCGGTTTCTGGCGTGAAGTGGTGACTAACCTGCACTCGGATTATTCGGATGTGAGTCTTTCACATATGTATGTGGATAACTGCGCCATGCAGTTGGTGAGGAACCCCAAACAATTTGATGTGATCCTGACGACAAATATGTTCGGAGATATTTTAAGTGATGAAGCTTCCATGCTGACAGGGTCAATTGGCATGTTGCCTTCTGCCAGCCTTGGTGAAAAGCATGCCATGTATGAACCGATACATGGCAGTGCGCCGGATATTGCGGGCCAGGAGTTGGCTAATCCTCTGGCGGCAATATTGTCGGTAGGAATGATGTTCAAGTATTCTTTGGATCGTGAAGAACCGAATGCATGGATAGAATCTGCCGTTGAATCGGTATTGGACAAAGGGGTCAGGACGGCAGATATAATGTCCGATGGGATGAGGCAGGTTGGTACAAAAGAAATGGGTGACCTGATTGCCGAAGAGTTGGAGAAATAAATGTTGGCTAAGAAAGATGCATACAATATCGCGATCGCTGGTGCCACAGGTGCCGTGGGAAGAAAAATGCTGGAAATTCTTGAGGAACGAAAATTCCCTGTTGCCAGCTTGAAAGTTTTGGCATCGGCAAGATCGGTGGGGCAAGCCCTGTCGTTCAATAGAAACTCATTAGCTGTTGAAGAGCTGAACGAAAACTCGTTTGAAGGGATGGATATTGCCCTTTTTTCGGCAGGCGCCGGTGTGAGTCACCAGTTTGCTCCTTCTGCGGTGAAGTCCGGTTGCATTGTGATAGATAACAGCAGTGCGTTTCGCATGGACCCGGAAATTCCTCTGGTGGTACCAGAGGTGAACCCGGATGCTATTGGCGACGACCCTGGCATCATTGCGAACCCCAACTGTTCAACCATTCAAATGGTGGTGGCGTTAAAACCGATCCATGACAGGTTTAAAATAAAACGTGTTGTGGTTTCTACTTACCAATCCGTTTCCGGTTCCGGTCAAAAGGCCATTGATGAACTGAAAACTCAGGTTAAAAATATCCTCGGCGGAAAACCGGTTGAGCATGATGTGTATCCTCATCAAATAGCATTTAACTGTATACCACATATAGATAATTTCCTTGATAGTGGTTACACAAAAGAAGAGATGAAGATGGTGAATGAGACCCGGAAGATTCTCGGTGATGAAACGATTCGAATCTCACCCACCACAGTTCGAGTGCCGGTATTTTATTCACATTCTGAATCATTAAATGTGGAAACTGAAAGGCCTGTCAGCGCGGCGGAAGTTAAGGAACTTTTGTCCAGGCAACCTGGTGTTCGAGTGGTTGATAATCCTGAAACCAACGAGTACCCGTTGGCGATTGATGGAGAGGGCCGGGATGAAGTGTTCGTCGGCAGGATTCGTGATGATATCTCCTGTGAGAATGCCATCAATTTCTGGGTGGTTTCCGATAACTTACGCAAAGGGGCGGCCCTCAATGCTGTTCAAATTGCAGAATATCTTGTTCATAGTGCAAAGGGCTGAATATCCCTAAAGCAGCTATCCTGCTTGACATTTATGCCCCTTAAGTATATAAAATATAGTACCTTATGGTATTTGGGCCTGAGCCCTTTACCCAAAATCAATCCTATTTGATACAGGTTCTGTTATGGCTGAAGATTTCATACCTGAGAACCCACAAGGTTCCATACCCACAGGAAAAGCTGGTTTTGATTCGAAAGAATTTAGGGAACTCGTTAAGCTCGCTTCTCACGAGCGCAAAAACCTGCAATTGCTGGTGGAATATTTTGAGAAGAAGTCGGGAGAGCTGGAAGATAAAAAAAGGTCTTTTGACAAGCTGAGTGGCCAGGTGCCTGACGCGTTAAGAAAGCTGGATACGCTGGACGTGCGTTTTGAAGAAATTAAGACTTTTGATGTCCGGGTGCGTGACTTTCAACGTGTTTCAAAAGAGGTCAACTCCAATTATAACACCCTGAAAAGGGATTTAGATTCTCTGCATTTACTTAACGAGCATGTTGACAGCAAAATTAAGAGCCTGAGTCAGCAAAAACAAGTTGTAGAAAAAGCCAATGAAGATGCAGGCCGCCTGAATGTCCTGGTCTGGGACATGGACTCCAAAGTCAAAAAACTTCGAGAGGAGAGCAAGCTTCTCAAATCTGCCGATCGCAATATCGACCGACTTGAGCATATGCTCGATAGTGTTTCGAGTCAGGTGCAGGACGTTGTCAACATGAAAGATTTATTGAGAACAGCCGCCGTAAAAGTCGGGGTTATGAAGGACACTCTGGGCGAACTCGACAGTCGCTATGACAGGATCAAGCAGGATAAGGAAACGATAGAAAGTCATACTCGAGATACGGAAGAGTTAAAGCGTATTCTTGCCAGTGTGCAGACAGATTATGAAAAGCTCCTTGGGCAGAGCCATATGATTAGTGAGACCCAGGAGACCCTCCACAGCCTGATGCAACAAATCAGCGAATTGAAAATCGAATCCAAGAACATTTCTGTGAAGAATGAAATGATCCGAAGCATCACCGGACGTTTGCGGGACTTGGATTCTTTATCTGTGGATGTGGAGACCAAGATTGCCCGGATCCAGGATGAAAAGTCCATGATCGAAAAGACTGAGGAGAAAATACACAAACTCAAATCTTTTTTGATAGACAATCTCAGCAACAAAATGAAGATTTTGAAAGATGAGATGAAGGTCATTGATGATGCCAATGAGAAAATGAGCCGTTTTAACGTCATGGCTGAGGAGGCGGAACAGAAGGTCAGGCGGCTGGATGACGACATCAAAAAGATTGACACACTCTCCGGGATTCTCAAGCAAGTTGAGGTGATGAACGAATCCACCCAGCAACAAATGGATGAGATCATCCGCAAGCAGCAGTTGGTGGATCAGGTGGATAAAAAAATCAATGATCTCAGCTCAATGGTCATCAGCCTTGATGTGAAGATGGAAACTCAGATGCAGAGGAAAGCCCTCATTGAAAAAATGGAAAAGAAGGTGGACGGGCTGGATTTTTTCATTGAAGAGGCAAACATCAAAATTGCTAAAGTTTCCAAGAAAATTGATTTCCTTGAGAAAGTGGATCAGAAGCTTGAGGACTTGAAGTCCATGGCCAATACTCTTGAGGAGAAAATCCTCGACATGGCCAAGGAAAAAGCAGCTATTGATGATCAGGAAAAAAGGATGAACAATATTTCCTCCAAGCTGAGTATTCAGGAAATTGAATTGCGTACCCGGTTTAAGGAAGTTCAGGAGGCCAAAGACGAAATATCCAGAATCGATCATATTCGGGAGGAACTGGGACAGATAGCCAGCAACTTTGAGGGCAAAATGGAAGAGTTGAACAAGGACTCAGCCCAAGTCGAAAAGACAGATTCAAAACTCCAGGAACTTGATAGCTTGATGAAGGATTTGCGTAACAGACAGGATGCTCTGGATGAAAAGCAGGAGTTCATGCTGGATGTTGAAAAGAAAATGGATCAACTCAACAATATGTTGGAGAGGACGGAGAACCGAATCAGCCAGGTCCATGAAGGCGAAGAAAAAGTCAAGCGCACCCAGCAGGCTCTTGGCGAACTTGAGGTAGTGATTAATCGCACTAATGTCGAAAAAGCAAGAATCGACAAGGAAAGAGACAACCTCGATAAAATCAATCTGAATATTGAAAAACTGACCAGCATTACCGAAGACGCTGAATCAAAAATTGATCAGCTTAACAGCAAAATCAATGTGCTCGGTGAGGTGGAAAAACGATTGAGCTCATTGAACCTGCTGGCTGAGGATGTGAGTGTCAAGGTTCAAAACCTCAAGAAAGAAGAAGCCTTGTTCAGCAAGGCTGGAGAACAGATTGCAGAGTTGAAGTTTTTGTTGGGTGAGGTCGAAAGAAAAAGAGAAGACGCAGTTTAGCCGGGTTGAACATACGGATAGAAAACCAGTGGCCTTGTCCTTAAGTAGTGTGGTAGGTGTTTGTGATTTTGTCGGTCGGACGGGCTCTCTGCTTGTCTAGTGCCTTTTCATCCTCAATTAAAACTCAATGGTCTTTGAGCGAAACCCCTTTCAATAATTAGTGGAGTAAAATTTTCATGGAAGAGAAATTGCTGGGTGTGATCGGCGGGAGCGGATTGTACCAAATGAAGGGGCTTGAAATTATCGAAAAGATAACTGTAGATACCCCCTTCGGTTTGCCTTCTGATAGCATCATCATCGGAAAACTGGAGGGAGTTAAGCTGGCTTTTCTGCCTCGTCATGGAGTAGGGCATGTCATTCCACCTTCTGAAATAAATTTTCGGGCAAATATTTTTGCGATGAAAAAAATCGGGGTCGAGCGGATTATTTCTGTGAGTGCCGTAGGAGGTATGAAGGAAAATATGCCTCCCGGTCATTTTGTGGTGCCTCATCAATTCATTGACCGGACTTATAAGCGCATCAGTACATTTTTCACTCAAGGAATGGTTGGCCATGTCAGCATGGCAGACCCAATTTGTCTTTCAACTGCGAGAACTCTCTTTAAAGCCTCTCAAAAGGCTGGCGCGGAGGTGCATGAGGGGGGGACTTATATTTGCATTGAAGGTCCCCAGTTTTCCAGCCGGGCAGAGTCGCATTTATACAGACAATGGGGTGTCGATGTCATAGGAATGACTAATGTTACAGAGGCTAAGCTGGCTCGTGAAGCGGGAATATGTTATTCCACCCTGGCTTTGGTGACTGACTTCGATTGTTGGCATGTGGAAGAAGAACCTGTCACTCTTGAAGCCGTGCTGGAAATCATGCATAAAAATGTTGAGCAGGCGCAGAAGGTCATAAAGGAATTGATACCCATGTTGGGAAGCATTGAGCCTTGTTCCTGTTGTGACGCCAGTAAATTCGCTGTTGTCACCGACCCTGAAAAAATCCCGCAGAAGCTTAAAGATGAACTCTCAATTTTATTTGGTTAATGTCTTATGAATAGAAAAAATTCCAGTCGTCTTTTCTCGATGGCCAAAAAGGTGATGCCGGGAGGAGTGAATAGTCCGGTCAGAGCTTTTAATGCAGTTGGAGGAGATCCCTTGTTTATAAAACGAGCCAGGGGATCACGGATGACGGATGCCGATGACAACGAGTTTATCGACTATGTGGCATCGTGGGGGCCACTCATTTTTGGTCATGCCCATCCTGACATAGTGTCTGCTATCGTCCGGCAGGCTGAACTGGGCACTAGTTATGGCGCGTCTACGGAGTTGGAAATCCAGTTGGCTGAAAAAGTAGTCCAAGCAGTGCCTTCCATTGAGGTGGTGCGCATGGTGAATTCTGGCACTGAAGCTGTGATGAGCGCGTTGCGGTTGGCTCGGGGGATTACAGGGCGAGACAAGATCGTGAAATTTGAAGGTTGTTATCACGGGCACGGTGATAGTCTTTTAGTTAAGGCCGGGTCGGGGCTTGTATCTTTGGGGATTCCTGACTGTCCGGGCATTGTTTCGAGTCTTGCCGAAAAAACTCTCAACCTGCCTTACAATAATATTGATCAAGTGCGTGAGCTTTTTGAAAAAGAGGGTGAAGAAATTGCGGCACTGATAGTAGAACCCATCGGCGGCAACATGGGTGTGGTGCCGCCAAAGCCGGGTTTTCTTGAGGCTCTGCGTGAAGTGACCCAGAAGGCCGGCGCACTTTTGATTTTTGATGAGGTCATTACCGGGTTCCGGGTCTCATTAGGCGGGGCGCAAAAACTGTATGGAGTCACTCCTGATATCACTTGCATGGGGAAAATAATTGGCGGGGGACTACCAGTAGGTGCCTACGGCGGGTCACGCCAAGTGATGGATCATATTTCTCCAATGGGTTCTGTTTACCAGGCTGGCACTCTGTCGGGCAACCCATTGGCGATGGCCGCCGGAAACGTAATGCTGGACCTGCTTTCTAAAGAGGGCGTTTATGAATCCCTGGAACAGAAGTCGGCAAAACTTTGTCAAGGTCTACAGCAAAACGTCGAGGCCCTTGGTATTGAGGCTCAATTTACCCGGGTTGGTTCGATGTTCTCGATGTTTTTCACCTCTCAGGAAATCGTGGATTTTGAAACGGTTAAATCTTGTGATACGGATTTCTTTAAACGCTACTTTAACGAATTATTGGAGGAGGGGGTCTATATCGCTCCCTCTCAATTTGAGGCCGGTTTCATGTCTGCTGTTCATACAGATGAGGAAATCAACCTAACTATAGAAGCCAGTCGCAAAGCGCTGACTGCGGCTCGGAGATAACTGGGATTATGAGTGAAATCATAGGGGTGCAGAGTAGGCAGATTTTGGATTCAAGGGGTAACCCAACGCTGGAAGTAGATGTTACTTTGGAAAGTGGGGCGATGGGTAGGGCGTCTGTTCCCTCTGGGGCGTCCACGGGCTCCAGAGAGGCGGTAGAGTTGCGTGATGGGGATGCCAGGGTTTATTTAGGGAAAGGGGTTACTAAGGCCGTCAAAAATGTGAACACCAAAATTGCTCTGGAGCTTATCGGGATTGAAGTTACAGAGCAGGTTTTGATAGATCGACTGATGGTAGAAATGGACGGAACCGCCAACAAGAGTAAGCTGGGTGCCAATGCCATACTTGGCGTTTCTCTGGCGGTGGCTCAGGCGGCGGCCTGCGACCTTGATCTGCCTTTGTTTCAGTATGTGGGGGGCACAAATGCTAAAGAGCTTCCTGTACCCATGATGAACGTGCTAAACGGTGGTGCGCATGCAGACAACAACGTAGATATCCAGGAGTTTATGATTGTTCCTGTCGGTGCCAAGTCTTTTTCGGCGGCTTTGAGAATGGGTGTCGAGGTGTTTCATCATTTAAAAGAGGTTCTGAAAAAAGGCGGCTTCAATACTGCGGTTGGGGATGAGGGTGGTTTTGCTCCCGATTTGCAATCCAATGAGCAGGCTATTGAGATTTTGATTAAGGCTGTTAAAGGCGCCGGCTATAAAATCGGGAAGGATATTTTGGTTGCTCTGGATGTTGCCGCCAGTGAACTGTACTCTAGTAAAAAATATACCTTGTCAGCAGAAGGCAACAATAAATGGACTTCCAGTGAGATGGTGTCTTACCTGGCTGGTTTGGCTGGCAAATATCCCATCATCAGCATTGAAGATGGGCTGGCGGAAAATGACTGGGCAGGCTGGGAAAAGTTGACGGACGAAATTGGCGATTCGGTTCAAATTGTCGGTGATGATCTGTTTGTCACCAATACGAAGATTCTGGCCAAGGGCATTCAGGAGGGGGTTGGAAACTCTATCCTCATAAAAGTCAATCAGATAGGAACCCTTACAGAAACGCTGGATGCCGTTGAGATGGCAAAAAGGGCCGGCTATACTACTGTTATATCGCATCGTTCAGGAGAAACCGAAGATACCAGTATTGCGGATATTGCTGTAGCGGTCAATGCGGGTCAAATTAAGACAGGGTCTTTGTGCCGAACCGATCGTACTGCCAAATACAACCAACTCTTACGGATTGAGGAAATTCTGGGTGACACCGCGATTTACCGAGGAAGGGATGTTTTTTATAACCTGACCTGATCGCGGCTATTTTCAAGTTGTCTTCTAAATAATAAACGCCATAGATTTTATGACTAAAAACTCACGATACCAGAAAATATTTTTGTTGAGCCTGAGCTTTTTTTTGCTGCTGGTCTTGATGGCGGTTTTTCACGAGAATGGTATTTTGAATGCTTATCAGTTGGAACAGGGACAATTTGAAATCAAACATGAAAATGAAAATTTGCGATCTGAAAATGAAAAGCTTCGATTGGAAATCACTCGTTTAAAATCCGATCCCTACGAGATTGAAAAAATTGCCCGCGAAAAATTGAACCTGATCAAACCCGGTGACCAGGTTTATCACATTGTGCAAGCGCAAAAACCATTACCTCTTATCCCCTAGTGATATTCTTCCCGATATTGGTTTGATCGTCCTGCGTTAATCCGGTGCTCCCATAACTCTTTTTAAAGAAAGGGTTATCCGGGCTGGTTTTTTCTCTTTTTCTGGAGCATTGTCAAGTGTGAAATTCTGGGAATATTGATAACAGGGAAATACTGCTAAATTCTTGAATTAATTATTGATATTTTTAATTTATAGTGATAAAGTAATGCCACCGATTCATATATAGAACGTTGTTTTATTAGCCGTGAAAATTTTCGGTTTTACCTTGTTGTTACTTGTGAGATGCAAAATTTTTCTGGCAAGGTGAGAACATAAAAATTTATATTCTGACAAATTTAGTTTTAAAAATATCATTAGTTTGTTTTTTGAGGAGGGAGTATGACCAAACAAGATATCATCAATCAGGTCTCATCTCGTGCCAGCTTGTCAAGAGCCAAGGCTGAAGAGGCTGTGGAAACAGTGATTGAGTTGATTAAGGAATCACTGGGGCATGGGGAACCAGTTATCTTACGCAGGTTTGGAACATTCCAGGTTCGTGCAAAAACCAAGCGCGTTGGCAGAAACCCCAAAACGGGTGAAGAAGCTGAGATTTCTGCGCGAAAGGTAGTTCGCTTTAAATCGGGTAAATTTTTCAAACAAGTAGTTGATGATAGTTCGACTTGATAAAATTCTGCTCAAGGGTCTTACTTTCAAAGAATTAGCATCGCATCACCGTAACTGAAAAAGCGGTATTTTTTCCTGATAGCCTCCCTGTAGGCTGTTTTCGCCAATTTTTCACCCATGAAGGCGCACACCAGTAAAAACAGCGTTGATTTGGGCAGATGAAAGTTGGTGAGCAGATGATCGATGTTCCTGAACTCCCACCCCGGATAAATAAAACAGTTGCACCAACCGGATATTGTTTTCTGGATATATTTATCAAACTCCTGGGTCTCCAAGACCCGTGTTGATGTTGTACCCACCGCTAAAACGGCTTGTCCATTTTTTTTTGCTTGAGCGATCTTATTCCAGTTGCCGGGGGAAACTTGAAAATACTCTTCCTGCATTTCATGGTCGATAAAGTTTTCCTTGCGTATAGGAACAAAAGTTCCCGGCCCCACATGTAAAGTAAGGTGGGCAGTACCAACCGTTTTTTCTCGTAGACTGGCCAATTGCGATTGAGTGAAATGCAATCCAGCTGTGGGCGCAGCTATGGCCCCCGCATGCGAAGCAAAAACGGTTTGGTAACGCTTTTTATCCAGCTCCAGGACTTGTGAGTTCGTGTCCAGGGGCCTGTGTATATATGGCGGTAGGGGCATTCGCCCCTTTTCCATTAAATGGGCTGTAAGCTCTTCTGAGGATGAGAATTGTATGAGAGCCCGGGTGTCCTGTCGCCTGATAAATTGGGCACTCAGACCTTTATTCCCGAATTTGAGCCTGGTTCCTGGTTTTAACCGGTTCAAGCCCTTCATCATGACTTCCCACACCTCGGGTTCCGTCTCACGAATGAGCAGGATTTCTACCTGCCTGGCATTAGAATCCAGTTGGGCCAGAAGTTTTGCCGGGATGACTCGGGTATCATTGAAAACCATCAGAGGATGATTTTTGAGATGGTCTTTTAAGTTATTAAAAGTATCGTGCGTCAGGGTTTGTTTTTCCCGGTTCACAACCAGCAAACGAGACTGGCCTCGGCGCTGGGTCGGTTTTTGGGCAATCAGTTTTTCCGGTAACTCAAAATCGTAATTAGAAAGCTTATGTTTCAAGAAAGGCCTGTATGGTTAGTCCATAAACAAAGACTGGAGGGATTTTAGAAAGAATATATTCACCCCAGTTATTAAAGGGAATATAGCAAGTGCTTGTTAAGCCGTCCAGACTTCTTGCTCACTAAATCAGGGGTATTACTCATTAATATGGAGGTACATGTCTATTGACCCGATAAGTAATTTATATTATTCTCTATCATGTCAAAATAATTGTGTAAACATAGCCTCGAATACATGTAAGGTTTTTGGACGAAAGGGAGTTGAAAATGGGAAGAATGGTAAAAATTCTAAGCTTGGTTTTGGTTTCCTTGGTCTTGGTCTTTGGAACCGGTATTGAGGCGGATGCTAAAAAGAAAAAGAAAAATAAAGTTGAATTGACCGAAGCAGAAAAAGCCCTGTTTGATAAGTGGGAAGTCAAACCCAAAAAACGGGCTAAAGCGGTCAAGGACATGAGGAAAAAACCTAAATTTGTTGGGGCTGTCAAATGTAACGGCAGTTGCCATGACGCTTATTACCAGGCTTGGACAAAGTCGCCTCACGGAGGCACTTTTAATTTGTTGAAGCCGGGTGAACGCAAGGAAGCTAAATTGCGTGTTAAACTGGACCCTGAAAAAGATTACACCACGACTCCTCTTTGTTTGCGATGTCATACCACTGGCTATGGACAAAAAGGCGGATTCAAACCGGCTGGTAGCAAGAACAAAAAGGGCAAGGACAAGGCTAGTAAAATAGACCCGACTGAGCCGAACAAAGAACAGGTGGGTTGTGAAATGTGTCATTCCGTTGCTGGGGGTTCTCAGTTCCGGGCTGTGATGAAGTCTTCAAAAGGGAATTTTACCAAGGAGGAAACGGAGCACTACGGTCAGCGATGGGATTACTCAAATGTCTGTACCCGGTGTCACACGCATAAGAACACTCCTTTTAAACCTGAGGTTCATGATAAGTACAAATTCAACTTTGAAGAAAGGAAGTTGAAAGTTCATAAAATCGCGGACTACTGGAACGAAGATAATGCGGACCAGAAACTGGAGAAAAAGGACGAACGTGCTAAACAAGTCGGTCAGTCGGAGAAAACCCCGCTGGTGATCGAAGACTTTGAAATCAACGATAAAGGTAAGCTCAAGTTTACTAAGGGTACAAAACCCTATAATAGTAAGAAAAAAACCTTTAATTATAAAAAGTAATTATTACTGATTCCTAAATAAAAAGGCCTGGTCCGTTCAGGGCCAGGCCTTTTTTCTTCAAGCCTCACTTCCCACTTGCCGAAAAGCTCTCAATGACATCCAAAAATTTCAAAAAAAATATTCTGTGTATCGGGGCGGGTTATGTCGGGGGGCCGACCATGACCGTTATCGCAAATAAATGCCCAGACTACAAGGTGACGGTTGTTGATATTTCTGCGGAAAGAATCGATGCCTGGAACTCCGACAATCTCCCTATCTTTGAACCGGGACTGCACGAACGGGTGCAGAGTGCCCGTGGGGAAAACCTGTTTTTCTCCACTGAAATAGATCGCTGTATAGATGAGGCCGACATCATTTTTGTCAGTGTCAACACGCCCACTAAAATGTTCGGTGAGGGGGCAGGTAAGGCCGTAGATCTGCAGTTTGTTGAGCAAACGGCAAGACGTATTAAGGAAAACTCCAAATCTAACAAAATCGTTGTGGAAAAAAGTACGCTTCCTGTCCGTGCGGCAGAGGCCCTGACGACTATTCTTCACTCCGATAACAATTCTGTCGAGTTTGAGATTCTGTCGAACCCTGAGTTCATGGCCGAAGGAACAGGGATCAGGGATATGGAAGACCCGGATCGGATTTTGATTGGCTCAAGAGATACGTCATCGGGACTCGCAGCCCGTGATGTTTTGATGGATATTTATCTCCATTGGGTTCCAAAAGAGCGTTTGATCACCACCAATCTGTGGAGCAGCGAACTTTCAAAACTGGTGGCCAATGCGGTTTTGGCTCAGAGAATCTCTTCCATTAATACGATTGCTTCTCTATGCGAGGTGACAGGTGCCGATGTGACCGAGGTTTCCCGCGCTATCGGTATGGACTCCCGAATCGGTTCCAAGTTTTTAAATGCCGGGCCGGGGTTTGGCGGGTCCTGTTTTCGCAAGGATATTTTGAATCTGGTCTACTTATGTGAGTATTACCAGTTGAATGAAGTGGCCGCTTTCTGGGAACAAGTCGTGTCCATCAATGATTACCAGATGGAAAGATATGTCAGGCGTATCTTGCAGGCCATGTTCAATACACTGGTCGGGAAGAAGCTGGCAGTTTTTGGTTTTGCATTTAAACCGGATACAGGCGATACCCGCGATGCACCGGCGATTTATATTTGCAAACGGCTTCTTGAAGAAAAAGCCTGCCTGAAAATCACCGATCCCTATGCTCTGGATAATGCCAGGAAAGACCTTCATGGTACTGAAGGGGAGATGGAATTTATTGAAGACCCCTATCAAGCAGTGGAAGGGGTGCATGCTATCGCGTTGATCACCGAATGGTCGTTATACAAGAAACTGGACTACCAGAAAATTTTTGATAAGATGGAAAAACCCGCTTTTATTTTTGATGGAAGAAATTGTCTCGACCATCAAGCTCTCTACGAGATTGGTTTTAATGTTTATCCTGTAGGGAAACCAGCATTGTCGCATTTGTAATTGTCCCGCCTTTACTTAAGCGGGGTAGTTCCCGTTTAACTTACGTGTTGTGTCAACATGAAAACCACCGGATATTTATTTTGTGCCCTTTTTTGGGTTCTGTCCTTGAGTGCTTGCAAGCTCGACTTGTCTTCGAAGGTCAATATTGGAGACTTGAACCGAGTTGCCCTGATTAAGGATGAAGGCGTGACGGGTTTGGGAACCATCAAGCTGGAAGTTGGCTCTGTGGTTCAATGTCAGAACGAGAGCCAGTTTTTTGCCTCGGTTCTGGAGAGCCACTTTCAAAATCTCAGTATTCGCCCCTGCGAACAGGTGGGCATGGAAACTTATTTTGTCGCCGCATTTCAAATTCCGATTTTGCATTCTGCAAGGGACTGGCCGCAGAAAACCAATAGTATGATTGCAATCACAGCAAGTCCTTCAAGTCAGGTGGGAGGGGTCGATGTGGATATGCTGCTTAACCAGGCACGTTTCAGGCGGATCAATAAAGCTATCGAGGCCAAATATTTTCAAAAATTCGATTTCGCCCGCTCCCGAATAGCTATCCAATTGGAAAACGATCAACTGACCTATCATGATGTTTTAGCATCGGATGCATTTGTCGATGAGTTACCTGTTGTGGGCATCAAAGCTTTCGGCTTGAAGCCAAGAGCCCATCTTGAAATCGAACTTTCCGATGTCCAGCGCGAGTTCTTTTCTCTTTATAGCCGCGTACCGTTATTCAAACTGATTCTCAGCATCTGACTCTTAATCAGTAGGTCCTCGGTTCGA
>JACKQG010001715.1_pt1 | contig 13826 bp, 9 predicted proteins | sample 8237621 | NCBI WGS metagenome assembly JACKQG01 (sample SAMN15677084, study PRJNA649215) | marine metagenome | biome: marine; feature: Black Sea; material: saline water; isolation source: suspended particulate matter (SPM) from the Black Sea western gyre | collected 2013-06-09/2013-06-10 | depth...
CGGGGAGGCCGGCGCGGCTGTTAGGGGGGGGGGGGGCGGAGAGGGGTGGGGGGGAAGGGGTGGGCCCAGCCGCGAGGGCGGCCCCGCCGTAATCGAAGAGCACGCAATGCAGCAATGGTGGGAGCAAGGACTGCTGCATCGGGAAGACGGTCCCGCCATTGAATACGAAGACGGCTCGCGGGAATGGTACCTGGGCGGTATGCCGGTCGAGGAAAGTGTCGTTATGGATGCCGGGAAACGCGCCGAGTTCCTGAAATTTTTTTTAGGTTCCGCCTAAGCGGCTATTGATCCTGCAAACGGGCAAAAAGCCAAGCAGGCAAAAAGCAGGCAAAAAAAGGGAGGCGTCCAGCACCTCCCCCTTTGTACGTTCCATGTCGGGCTTCGTGCGCCCGCCCTAAAAGCTCACGGCTTTTTCGGGGTTTCGTAGGGAACTTCCTTTTGCAACTCGACCCATTCGGTGTGGTAGCCAACGTGGCCGTTATCGTCAGCCGGCTGTTGCTTCGTTGTGTAGTACTCGGTCTTGCCGTCAGGAACCGGAGCGTTTTTGTCAACGTTACCCATAACTAAAATCACCTGTTTTCTATTTACAAACCGAGACGGTTCACTGCAAAATTGCACATCGCCCCCCCGGCATGAAGGGTTTCACATATTCCAGAAACGGAATGTAAAGCATGGCGCCGCCGGAGGGAAGCAACTTTTTTCGCATCCTATAAACATATTCGGAAAAGCAAGGTCATAATCTCTGGAAATTTAGCAGTGCGGCATGCCGGGCGAAGAGGATGCGCCGATAGCGTTTTTCAGCCCGGAAGTGATCGCGGTTCTCGGGAAAAATTACTACTGGCTGAGCAAGCAACATCTCTCTAGCGGGCTCTTAAAACCGCCAATTTTCTGCAAGAATCATAAGCTTATCCGGCCGTCGAGTTATCCGTTTGCAAGCTATGGATATATGATATATATGGTTATTCGAATATGTCTGGCGCTCTACTAAAACGCCAGCGAAAACGAAGAAACGAAATTATTTTGAAGGGGGCAGTATATGTTCGCCAGTAATCCATTCGCCGAACTTTCAACACAGATACCGTTAAGCGTCATACAGGCTTACGTCGTATTGATGGCTATCTTTGTCGTTGGGGGTACGCTGTTGGATATGATCCACAAGAAAAGCGCGCAGTATTTTTTCGCCAAAGCCAAGGCTGCCGAGGCCTCGCGTACGCGCGTAGTCGGCGGGGGTGAGAAGATTGGCATTGCCGTTCAGACCGCCATCGTTGACGTGGCCACATCGGGCGAATTTTGCAGCACGAAGCGCCGCATTTCGCACCTGTTCACCATGTATGGATTTATTCTGTTCCTGTTGACGACCGTCGCCCTGGTGTTCGCCTATCCGACCAACGAGGCTCCGGCTATTGTCTCCAAACTGTGGCACGTTGGTGCAGCCATGGTGATGTTCGGCGGTTACTGGTTCTGGTTCTTTATCCGCGTCGATGTCTCGGCCGAGGGCGTTCCCTGGTACCGCCTCGTCAAGGCGGACCTGTTTATCCTTTCCCTGCTCGGAACCACGACCTTCGGGTTGCTGTGGTCCATCGCGCAATCGAAAGGGGCCGGAGCCTGGACAAGTCTTTTCCTGGGGCTGCTTATCGTTTCCAGCGTGGTGCTGTTTGGCGGCGTCCTTTGGTCGAAGTTCGCGCACATGTTCTTCAAGCCGGCTGCTGCGTTCAATAAGCGCGTCATCAAGGCGGACGGTTCTCTTGAGAATCTTCCCGAACTGGGCGATCTGTCGGATCCCGAACTGCAGAAAAGGTTTCCCGATATCCCGGAATACATGGGCGCCACCCCCCCCAACATGGGTCCCGGCATCAAGCGCGAGTCGCCAAGCCATTACTGATATCCAATCATCAAGAATTTTCTGAAAAGAGAGTAACTGCACTATGCCTACTTTTGTATACATGACCCGATGCGATGGGTGTGGACACTGTGTCGATATCTGTCCGTCCGACATCATGCACATTGATAAGACCTATCGTCGTGCCTACAACATCGAACCGAGCATGTGCTGGGAGTGCTATTCCTGTGTGAAGGCGTGCCCGCAGAACGCCATTGATGTGCGCGGCTATGCCGACTTCGCACCTCTCGGCCACAGTGTCCGCGTCGTCCGCGATGAGGAAAAGGGTGTCATTGCCTGGCGCATCAAGTTCCGCAACGGCAAAAAAGACATGAGCCTGCTGGCTCCGATCACCACCAAGCCATGGGGTACGGGTTTTCCGAAGCTTGCGGATGAGCCCGCGCCGACCCAGGAACATCGCGACAGTGAATTGCTGTACAACGAGCCGAAGTACCTCCGCATGGATGAAGGCGGCTTGCATACCCTGGAATCCAACGGCCTCGAATTGAAGGAAGGGGTGTACTACTAATGGCTTATAAAACAATTGTCGAAGACAATATCGACATCCTCGTCGCCGGCGCCGGTCTGGGTGGCACAGGTGCGGCCTGGGAGGCCCGTTTCTGGGGCAAAGACAAGAAGATCGTGATCGCCGAAAAGGCCAACATCGACCGTTCCGGTGCTGTGGCTCAAGGTCTGTACGCGATCAATTGCTACATGGGCACCCGCTTTGGCGAAAACAACCCGGAAGACCACGTGCGGTATGCCCGCATCGACCTGATGGGTATGTTGCGTGAAGATCTTGCGTTTGACATGGCCCGCCACGTCGACTCCACGGTCCACAATTTCGAAGATTGGGGCCTGCCGATAATGCGCGACAAGGAAAAGGGATCCTACCTGCGTGAAGGCCGTTGGCAGATCATGATCCACGGTGAATCCTACAAGCCGATCGTGGCCGAAGCCGCGAAGAAGTCGGCCGACAAGGTCTACAACCGTATCTGCATCACCCACCTGCTGATGGACGATGCCAAGGAAAACCGCGTCGCGGGTGCCGTCGGTTTTAACGTCCGCACCGGTAACTTCCACGTCTTTAAATCCAAAACCGTGGTCTGTGGTGCGGGCGGCGCGTCCAACATCTTCAAGCCGCGTTCCACGGGTGAAGGTTCCGGTCGCGTCTGGTACGCACCGTGGTCGTCCGGTTCCGCTTACGCGTTGATGATCAACGCCGGCGCCAAGATGACGCAGATGGAAAACCGCATCGTTCTGGCCCGCTTCAAGGACGGTTACGGCCCGGTGGGCGCGTACTTCCTGCACCTCAAGACGTACACGCAGAACGCTTATGGCGAGGAATACGAATCCAAGTGGTTCCCCGCTCTCCAGGAAATGGTCGGCAAGGAATACCTGGATCCGGAACTTTCGCACCTTACCCACCGTCCGATTCCGACGTGTCTCCGCAACCACTGCATCATCAATGAAGTGAACGCCGGTCGCGGCCCGATCCACATGGTTACCATGCATTCGTTCCAGGACCCGCATCTGGAAGAAATCGGCTGGCACAACTTCTTAGGGATGACCGTTGGTCAGGCTGTTCTGTGGGCAGCTACGGACGTTGATCCGAAGAACGAAAACCCGGAACTGACCACGTCCGAACCGTACGTCATGGGTTCCCACGCCACCGGCAGCGGCGCCTGGTGCTCTGGTCCTGAGGACCTTTCCCCGCCTGAATATTACTGGGGTTACAACCGCATGACGACCATCGAAGGCCTGTTCGGCGCCGGTGACGCGGTCGGCGGCACGCCGCACGCGTTCTCTTCCGGCTCCTTCACCGAAGGCCGCCTTGCTGCGAAGGCCGCTTGTAAGTACATCGACGACGGCAAGGCCGAAGGCATTCGCGTTTCCGATGCGAAGATCGCCAAGCTGAAGGAAGAAGTCTACAAGCCAATGGAGCACTACAAGGTCCACCGCAACGAAATCGTTGCCGGTACGGTCAACCCGAACTACCACAACCCACGTCAGGGTCTCGACCGCCTGCAAAAACTGATGGACGAGTACGGCGGCGGGGTGACGGTCAACTATATGACCAACGACAAGCTGTTGAGCATCGGTCTCAAGAAGCTCAAGATCATGGAAGAAGATCTTGAGAAGATTGCGGCAGAGGACCTCCACGAATTGCTGCGTGCCTGGGAACTCAAGCACCGCCATCGTGCGTCTGAATGTGTTTTGCAGCATACCTTGTTCCGCAAGGAAACCCGTTGGCCGGGTTACTACTACCGTGGTGACGCCATGAAGGTGGACGACGAAAACTGGCACGTTCTTACCGTGTCCCGTCGTGATCCGGAAACCGGTGCCTACACCATGGAGAAGGCGCCCTTGTACCACTTGGTTGGCGACGAAGAAAAAGCCGCTGCAGCCGAGTAATCTCAAAGACGCCCGGCAGGAGTTCTCTTTGAACGTCTGCCGGGGGTTTGAAAAAAGATCAGCATTTACATGTTGATCTTTTTTTGTGCCCCTGCGAGATTTTCCTTCCAGTGTGACCGAGGATACATATGAACATTATCGAACTCACAGATGATGAAATTCTGGCTGTTGCCGAACCCATGTGGACGGAGCTGGTCAGGGCTTCCAACGATGGCGAATACGGAAAATTCATCCGCAATTTCGACTACAGCCTGACCCAGGGATTAAACGAAGTCGAAGTCGGAAAGCAGTTCGCGAAAAGCGAACTGACCCGGAGCCTTTCCGAAGTCTACGATTATCTCGGCATCATTCGCCGTGGCGAGCACGTGACGGTTCTTTATCGTGTTCGCAGCACGAAAAAAGAGGGTGAGTGGCTCGGCCGTTTGGTTCTCGGGTATGATGAGCATGATAAGATCAAGATTTTTGGGGCTTCGGTCTTTTAACCGTTTGGCGCGGATTCGATATGAGTGAAACGATCCAGGACAACAAATACGTCGAACTGACCTACCAGGTGATCGACAAAAAATCGGGCGCCGTTCTTGTCGCGGTCGAGTTCCCGATCGGTTATGTACACGGCGCCAACGATATTTTGGCGCCCACCGTTACCGAAGGACTGGAAGGCAAGTCCGCCGGCGACGTTATAGAGGTGCCGTTCGATGGCGATCAAATTTATGGCCCCAGAGACGAATCGTTGGTGTTCACGGATCACATCGACAACGTTCCCGAGGAATACAGGGAAGTCGGCACCACCATCATCACCGAGAACGAAAAAGGAGAGCCCCGCAGCTTTATCGTTACCAGAATTGATGACAAAACGCTGACTGTCGATGGCAACAATCCGCTATGCGGCAGGAAAGTCCTTTTTAAGCTGGAGATTCTCAGTATTCGGGACGCAACCGATGAAGAGATCGAAGCGGGCGGACCTGTCGGCGTGAATCCGGATATCGATGAATCGCTGATGATGCCGATTTGAGGAATGCTTCCTGTTTTGTTATCCATAAGAGGTTATACTTTTATTTCCCGGAACCGCGACGTGGTTTCAGATTCACGAGCCGCCATCCCTTCGTTCTCTCAGTCCCCTCTGCCGAAAGACATCCATGCTAGTCGCACAATTATCCGACACCCATCTCAAAGCCGGAGATGACGGGGACCCCTGCTGGGGGTCTCGTGAGAATGACCTTCGCGCCTGTGTGGCCGACATCATGGAACTTGAAGGGCCCGTGGATTGTGTCCTGCACACTGGAGACATAGCTCAGTTTGGCCGGCAAGAGGATTACACTCTCGTCTCGGATGTCGTCGAGCCTTTGGCGTCGAATTTTTTTCCGGTGCCTGGAAACCGCGACCATAGATCCGGCTTGGCATCCAAATTTCTTGGGAGCCGCATGCCCCGGCAGCAACCATTCATTATTTACGCCGTTGATGAATTTCCGGTACGCCTGATCGGGTTCGATACTCTTTCCGCGGAAACCATGATGGGTGACCTTGATGAACCAAGGCTTGCCGCACTCGACGAAATTCTGGCGGTCGAAGGCTCAAAGCCTACTGCGCTCTTCATGCATCACCCGCCGTTTGATGTGCCCGGCGCGGAGGGTTGCTATAAATTTCAATACGATCGCCCTGAAGCAGTGGACGCTTTTTGGCAGGTCCTCGGCCGCCATCCAAATGTCGTCCGCCTGTTTTGCGGCCATGCCCACCGGTTGACCGAAACCACCGTAAACGGCGTTGTTTGCTCGACCATGCCAAGCGTTGCAACGGACAAACATGTTGGCGAACTGCCAAATGAAGCCATCGGGAAAACCTTGTACATGCTGCACCGTTTCGATGAACGCTCGAATACCTTCGAAAGTTCCCTGCGGATCGTGCAGGGTGAAAAACCGTCCGTTAAGCTCTCCGTTTCTAATTTTCCCCAAGACATTCGTCCATAAGCCCGGCTCACAGGATAATGAGCATAATGGGCCGCATATTTCGGGCCACTAGAGGTTACTTGGTAACAATCTAAGTGAACCAATTGATGGGGGTTGGTTCATCGGTTGGTTATTCATACGCTTAGGCCCGGTTAACGTTCTTCAACGGGGCGGAAAAAATCGTTAAGATTAAAGGAGTTATGCAAGGCACTTGACTTTAAAAACGGCAAAACTATATATTCCGTGTAAGAAGAAAAACAAAAACACACCGTGACTCATGGCGGGCGCAGAGCAGGAAGAGCGCCCGATGAGGATCGTAAAATGGCTGAACTTACTGATTCGGTCGCCGGTAACGAAGATCAAGCCACCTCGGCGGATTTCCGTTTGGAAGCCACGGACGGTGGTTCTTTGTCGTTGCCTGACGGCTTTTCCCTCTCCGATGCAAATTTTCAAAGCGACGGCTCGGACCTTGTTATGACCAGTGGCGACGGCGCCCAGGTGACCGTTGAAGGGTTCTTCAATCAGGACACTCCGCCCGAGCTTGTTTCCGCCGATGGCGCCCAGATCAGTGGCGACATGGCCGGCCAACTTGCCGGCGGTGGAGAGGAAATTTCAGCCGGCACCGATTCCGGAGCCACGGGGGGCGATGGCGGAACGATTGCCGCCAATCCCAGCATTATTACCGGCACCGATGGCGAGCCCATCGGTAACGTCGAAAACCTGTCGGGCTCGGTGTTCGCCGTGCGCACCGACGGGTCCCGCGTCGAACTGAAGGAAGGCGATCCCGTCTACCAGGGCGACATTGTCGAATCCAGCGACGATGGCGCCGTCGGCATCCTGCTTGCCGACGAAACCACTTTCTCCATGGGCGAAAGCGGCCGCATCGTTCTCGATGAAATGGTCTACGACCCGGCGACTCAGCAAGGCTCCGTAAATCTGTCCGCCCTGCAAGGCGTGTTCACTTTCGTGTCCGGTCAGGTCGCCAAGACCGACCCCGACGCCATGACCCTGGATACCCCGGTGGCCACCATCGGTATCCGCGGCACCCAGGTCGGTCTGGATGTCGGCGGTGAAGGCAAGGGCATGAACGTGGTGCTGATGGAAGAAGCCGACGGGTTCGTTGGTGAAGTCGTCATCGCCAACGACGGTGGCGTGCAGGTGATGAACGGGGCCAACCAGTCCACGTCCATTGCCAACTTCACGACCGCGCCGACGGAAATCCGGGTCATGGAGAGGGGCGAACTGCTCAGTTCCTTCGGCAATGCGCTGAAACAACTGCCCAAGATTCACGGCAACCAGAATGACTTCGGCCTGCAGGGCGATGTGGTGCCCGGCGAGGGTGAGGGCGAAGAGAAATCGGAAGAAGAACAGGCTGCCCTCGACGAGGAAGTTGAAGAACTGGAACCCGGCGAGCCCACCGCTGAAGAACTTGCGGAATTGGAAACCGCTGCTGGTGAAGAGGAAGAAGGCGAAGGGGATGATCTTTCCGAAAGCACTGATGATCTCGATCTAGAGGCCGAGGCAGCTGCGGAAGCGGCTGCGGCGGCGGAAGCCGCGGAGGCGGCAGCGGCGGCCCAGGCGGCAGCGGACGCAGCAGCGGCGGCGGAAGCGGCAGCTCAAGCGGCAGCGGATGCGGCGGCCCAGGCAGCGGCGGAAGCGGCGGCCAAGGCGGCAGCGGCGGCGGCTCAGCGCGCGGCGGAACTTGCCGCCGAACAAGCCCGTCAGGCCGCGGCCCGCGGACAGGCCAATGCGGCTGCAGACCAGGCCGAAGATTTGGCCGAAAAAGCCCAGGATTTAGCTGAATTCGCACAGGGGCTTTCGGGCAAGGCCTCCATAGACAACGCCGATCTTGAAGTTCTCGGACAATTCGCCGTCGGCGTTGAGGCGCTTGACGCCATGAAGGATGTCCTCCAGACGGCGGTCGATATCTCAGAAGCCGCCCAGGATGCGGCGCAAGCCGCTGCGGATGCCGTTGCGGCGGCGGAAGCTGCGGTTGCGGCAGCGGCCGGTGCCCGAGGCGCCGGTTCATATGGAGCCCGCGATGCGGCCAATGCGGCCCTTGGGAAGGCGCAAATCGCCCTCGCTTCTGCTGAAGCGGCTGCGGAAGACGCCGAAGACAATCTTCTTGCCCTAACCGAAGATGGCGGTTTGATCGACCAGGCCGAACAGGCAATCGCCGATTCCGACTGGGTCGGCACAGACGGCGATGACTTTATGGATGTCGGTGAACTCAACGTCACCGGTCAGACCATTGACGGTGGCGCCGGGGATGACAAAATCTATGCGCGGGCCGGCGACGACGTTCTTCTCGGTGGCGAAGGCAGCGATATTCTGATTGGCGGTGAAGGGGCCGATGTTCTGGACGGCGGCTCCGGCTTCGATATCGCCTCCTATTCCGACGCTTTGCAAGGCGTGATCGTTGATCTTGCCAGCGGCACCGGTCTCGGCGGTGATGCCGAAGGCGACACCCTGGTTAATATCGAAGGCGTGCTTGGTTCGTCCTTCGATGACACCCTGATCGGCGACGGCGGCGACAACCTGCTGATCGGCGGCCTTGGTAGCGATACCATCATCGGCGGCGAAGGCACCGATACGACTGTTATCGTCGGCGAGTTCGGCGATTACACCATTGGTCGCGCCGATGATGGCACGATCACGGTGACGGTGCCGGATATCGATGGTGTTTCCGGCGATGTGGATACCTTGAGCAGTATCGAAATTATCCGCTTCGTTGACGAGACGGTTAATGTTCTCGACGAGACGGGCAAGGAAGACACCGGAATTTCCGTCGATGTTACCGGTGCGCTCGGTGATTTGGCCGAAGCGGACTCCATCCTCATCAGCGGCGTTCCCGACGGGGCGACTCTGTCTGCGGGCACTCAAAACGATGACGGCACCTGGACTCTGACTCCCGATCAGGCCACCGGTCTGACCGTGACGCCGGCGCTGAATTCGAATGTTGATTTCTCGCTGACGGTTTCCGAAATCGGCACCGACGGGGCGCAGACCGGGCTCGGGTTCATTGACGTTGACGTCAAGGGCGTCGCCGATGCGGCAGACCTGTCGTTTGGCGAAAATCCGATCCAGGATTCCGGGATCACCGAAATTCCCATTAACATTAATACGGCCCTGACCGACACGGACGGCTCCGAAACGCTCTCCATCACCATCACCGGCGTTCCCGATGGTGTCGAACTGTCGGCGGGAACACGGAACGCGGACGGCAGCTATGACCTGACGCCGGATCAGCTTTCCGGACTTACGGCATTGAAAACAGACGGTTTCTCTGCCGAGGACGATCTCTCCCTGACCGTGACCGCGACCACGACGGAAGACGACGGCGACAGCACCTCTGTGTCCAGCACTCTGGAAGTTACGGTCGATGACATCGCCGATCCGCCGACGCTGGATCTCGACGCGGCCATCGCCGGCGATCAAGTCGAGGGCGCCGCGGGCGGCCTGGAAGATGCCGCCATTGCGCTCGACATCCGGGCCGAGTTGAACGATCCGCTTGAAACCATGTCCGTCACCATCAGCGGCGTGCCGGACGGCGCGGTCCTGTCGGCGGGCACTCCGGTGACCGAGGCCGATGGCACCACCACCTGGACCCTGACCCAGGATGAACTCAACGGCCTGACGATCACACCGGCGCCGAATTCCGATGCCGATTTTGATCTTTCGGTGATCGCGACGTCGATCGACGGGACCGATAGCTACGACGTGACCGGGACCATCAGCGTCGACGTGACCGGTGTTGCCGATGCCGCGAGCCTTGATGTCGATGCCAATGCCGACGGCGCACCATCCGCCGAAGCGGGCGCGACCTCCGTTCCGCTCGACATTACCGCCGGGCTGACCGATACGGATGCTTCGGAAACACTGTCGATCACCATTAGTGGCGTGCCGCAAGGCGCTACCCTGTCGGCAGGCACCTATGACGCGGCGACCGACACCTGGACCTTGAGCCAGGCAGACTTGACCGGGCTTTCGGTTGATTCCGCAAGTGGTATTAGCGATGACTTTACGTTGACGGTCACGGCGATCACGACCGAACTGGACGGTGGCGATACGACCTCCGTATCCGGCACCATCCCGGTGACCATTGATGACGTGGGAGGTCCCGACGCCCCGACCCTTGACCTGAATTCCCAAGTAGCTGGCGATCAGCACATCGGCGCCGCCGCCGGGGATGAGGACACCTCCATACTGTTGGATATTTCCGCCGAACTGACGGACGACACCGAATCCCTGTCGCTCACCATCGGCGATATTCCCGACGGCGCGATGATTTCCATTACCAATCCCTCCGGCGAGGAGGTGAATATCCCGGTCATCAACGGCGAAGCCTACATCCCGCCGGGGCTGTTCGAACTTGGTGGGGATATCCGGGTGACGCCGCCACCGAATTCCGACGAAGAATTCTCGCTGACGGTGACGGCGACCTCTACGGACAGCAATGGCGATACGGCCACCACTACCGGTACGATTGATATTGACGTTGCCGCCATCGCCGACGAACCCCAATTGCAGGTGATTGAATCCACCACGGGCGACGAGGATACGGGTATTCCGCTGGATATTTCCGCCGGTCTGACCGATACCGACGACTCCGAGACACTGTCCATCACCATCGACGGCGTTCCGGACGGCGCGACGCTGTCCGCCGGGACTAAAAACGCCGACGGCACATGGACACTGGCGCCTGCGATGCTCGTAGGCCTGACCGTTTTGCCGCCCGAAAACTCCAACGAAGACTTCACGTTGACGGTGACCGCGACCTCCGTCGAACTGGACGGCGGCGACACCTTTACCACGGACCCGGTGACCATTGCCGTTGACGTGGTCGGCGTGGCCGATGCACCGACGCTGGACGTTTCCGTTTCCAGCGGCGTGCCGGGCGGAATTTCATCCGAACCGGCGGCGGCCGATCCGACGCCGGATGATTCCAGCCAACATCAGGTAATTGGAACCGATGGCGACGACGTCATCGAAGGCGAGAGCCGGGAGGAATACATCGACGGCGGCGCGGGTAATGACGATATCACCGGTAGCGGCGGTGCCGACGTTATTGTCGGCGGCGAGGGCAATGATGAAATCGACGGCGGCGGTGGAAAGGACGACATTTTTGGCGGTACCGGCGACGATATCATGGATGGTGGCATTGGTGCCGATAACCTTTATGGTGGCGACGGAGATGACGTCCTTGTCGGCGGTAAGGGTGCCGATGATCTCGTCGGCGGAGCAGGGGATGACTTTATTTCGGGTGACGGCATCGATGGCTCCAGCGACAGCCAAAGCGATACCGTCTATTTCAGTGGCCCGCGAGACAACTACATGGTCACCGAGAACGCCGATGGCAGCTTCACCGTCCTTGACATGTTTGCCGGAAGGGATGGAACCGACACAGTCATCTATGTTGAGGACTTCCAGTTCGCCGATAGCTTGATAGAAGCTGATGACCTGTTGGAGACCAACCCGACGACGTTCCTGCTTGATATCGACGCGGCCTTGACTGATGTGGATGGGTCGGAAAGCCTGTCGATAACTGTCAGCGGCCTGCCCGACGGAGCGTTCCTGACCTTTGGTACCAAGAACGACGACGGTACCTGGACATTGACGCCGGAAGACGCGGCCGAAGGCGGCCTCGGTATCATCGTGCCTCATGACGTGCAGGCGGACTTCTCGCTCAGCGTTGCCGCTACATCGACCGAAAACGACGGTTCCACCAACACGGTGACCCAGATTGTTGCGCTGGATGCGGACGCGGCTGCCCCGACGCTGGATCTCGACTCCGGCACCGTTGGTGATCAAATGTCCGCAACCGTGACAGGGGCCGAGGATACGGCCATTGCGCTGGATATTTCCTCGGCGCTGGTCGATACGGACGGCTCCGAGACGCTATCCATCACCATCGGCGACGTTCCGGAAGGCGCGGTTCTGTCAGCGGGTACCGATAACGGCGACGGCAGCTGGACGCTAAGCCCGGACGATCTGTCCAACCTGACCATTACGCCGGCTGCCGATTCCAGCGATGACTTCCAGTTGACGGTGACGGCGACGGCTGATGAGGTCAACGACGGTTCCGCCAGCACCACGGGCACTATCAATGTCGAAGTGACCGGCGTTTCCGACGGCGTCCATATGGATTTGGATCCCAGTGTCGATGGCGATCAGCTGACCGGTGCCGTTTCCGGAACCGAGGATACCGCCATTGCGCTGGATATTACGGGCGGTCTCAATGACGAATCCGAAACCGCCAGCGTCACCATCTCCGGCGTTCCCACCGGCGCGGTTTTGTCCGCCGGGACCGACAACGGCGACGGCACCTGGACGCTTGACCCCATGGCCGGTGATATGGATGACCTGACCATCACGCCAGCGCCCGACTCGGATGCCGATTTCACTTTGACAGTGACAGCAACGGCGACTGATGAAGGCGATACAGCGACCACGGTCGGCACCATTGATGTGTCCGTTGCCGCCGACGCCGATGCGCCGACTTTGACCATGACCGATGCTGCCGGTACGGAAGACCAGGCGATCGCGCTGGATATCTCGTCGGCGCTGACCGATGTGGACGGTTCGGAGACCCTGTCCGTGACGATCTCGGGTGTTCCGCAAGGGGCATCCCTGTCGGCAGGTACTTACGACGCCGCCAGCGACACCTGGACGCTTGGCCCGGATCAGTTGTCCGGCCTGACGGTGACCCCGGCGGCTGATTCCGATGCCGACTTCAGCCTCAGTGTAACGGCGACGTCGACCGACGGCACGGATACGGCGACGACCTCCGGTACGCTGAACGTCTCCGTCGCGGCTGATGCCGATGCACCGACGCTGACTATGGCCAATTCGGCGGGCACGGAAGATACGGCCATTCCGCTCAACATCAGTTCTGCCCTGACGGATACCGATGGTTCGGAGACCCTGTCCGTGACGATCAGCGGTGTTCCGGCCGGTGCCGAACTGTCGGCAGGTACCGACAACGGCAATGGCAGCTGGACGCTTGGCCCGGATCAGTTGTCCGGCCTGACGGTGACACCGCCAGCGAATTCCGATGTTGACTTCAGCCTGACGGTGACGGCGACCTCGACCGATGGCACCGACACGGCGACGACAAGCGGTACGCTGAACGTCTCCGTTGCAGCCGAAGCCGATGCGCCGGACCTTGATCTGGACTCGACAACCGACGGCAACCAGCTTCAGGGCGCTGCCGCCGGTGCTGAGGATACTGCAATCCCGTTGGATATTTCCGCTTCCCTGTCCGATATGGACGGTTCGGAAACCCTCGGAATCAGCATTTCCGTCAGCGGGCTGCCCGAAGGGGCGACCCTGAACGCCGGAACCGATAACGGTGACGGCACTTGGACGCTGGAGCCCGGTGACCTCACCGGCCTTACGGTAACGCCGCCGGCGAATTCCGATGCCGATTTCACGTTGGTGGTTAACGCCATTGCGACGGAAGCCAATGGCGATACGGCAACGACGACGGGAACGGTTGCCGTTAGTGTAGCGCCTGACGCCGATGCGCCGACGCTGACCATGACCGATGCGGCCGGTACGGAAGACCAGGCGATCGCGCTGGATATCTC
>JACKQG010005544.1_pt1 | contig 13823 bp, 7 predicted proteins | sample 8237621 | NCBI WGS metagenome assembly JACKQG01 (sample SAMN15677084, study PRJNA649215) | marine metagenome | biome: marine; feature: Black Sea; material: saline water; isolation source: suspended particulate matter (SPM) from the Black Sea western gyre | collected 2013-06-09/2013-06-10 | depth...
AAAATTAATTAACCACGATGCTGATTTTTTTATATAGTCCTTTGTCATATCTTCCTTTATTGAGTAAAGGCCGGTTAATACCGACCATGTTCCATAAACGTAGTTTGTACCCCAACGTCCAAACCATGATCCATTCTTCTCCTGCTCTTTTTTAAGGAAATCAACTGCTTTTTTTGCAGGACGAAAGCTCAAGTCATATCCTAATTTCCCCATCAAATCAAGGACACGTGCTGTAAGATCACTTGTGCTCGGATCAAGAAGTGCATTCCAATCAGCAAAGGGGATATTATTAAGAATTTTTTTATTATTATTTTTATCAAAAGACCCCCATCCACCATCATTACACTGCATCCCCATAAGCCATTTAAAACCTCTCAGGATTGCCTGATGCTTGCGTTCCTTATCAGGCAAATCTAATAACTGTAAGGACATCATCACTACCGCAGCATCATCATTGTCCGGATAGAACTCATTTGCGTGCTGAAAATACCATCCGCTTGGTTCTCTAACAGGATTCTTCATGCTCCAATCCCCAAAACTTTTTACCTCCTTTTCCAACATCCACTCCCCTGCACTGACTAATGAAGGATGGTTACTAGGTAATCCGGACTTTAAAAGAGCCATAATCGCCCATGGTGTATCCCATACGGGGGAGACACAAGGCTGTAGGAACATAGTATCTTCATCGTGAACAGCTAATGCTTCAATATCTTCTATAGCCTTTTCTACAATTGGGTTTCCGTCTTTGTATCCAAGGCATTTCATCGCCATTAATGAATTAACCATTGAAGGCCATATTGCACCCAGGCCACCTGACTTTTCAAGTCGTTCCAACATCCATTTTTCTGATTTTTCGATAGCTATTTTCCTTAATGATGAGATAGGACTATTCTCATAACGCCTTAGAATTGTATCGAAATTTATAAAGAAATTTTTTATCGTCAACCGGTTTTGATCTCTCTTTAACCGATAACAGACTTTTCCCCTGGGTATCACATATAATTCGTCTAATGCCATACTGCTACCAATCTGGAATTTAGATCTGTGCGCCATTATTATACCTAAAGGTACTACAATACACCTTGACCAATAGGACATCTCATAAATATTAAAATAAAAGAATTTTGGAAGCAGGATTATCTCTACCGGCATTGCCGGTATGCCTTTCCAGTCGAATTGTCCAAAAATAGCAAGGTATATTTTAGTGAATGTATTACACTTCATAATCCCACCCAGTTTCAGAATACACTCTCTGGCTTTTTGCATATGAGGTTCTTCACCTAAATGGCCTGCTAATTTAAGAGCAAAATAGCACTTTACTGATATACTTACGTCACTGAATCCATCATGATAAATACTCCAACCACCATCTTTCTCCTGCTTTTTTATTATATATCTGATTGCCCTCTCTTGTTTTTTTACATCAATCCTCTTCAAAAAGTGCATTAACATTAAATATTCCGCAGTCAATGCGACATCACCTTCCAGTACGCCAGCCCAATATTTACCTTCCTCCTGTTCACCAAGCAGATGAGTTTGAGATTTCTTAATGGTAGTATTCAATATGCTTTCAGGCGCAGCCTCACCTGAAGAAGCCTGGAGATGTCTATCGAAGCTAAGTTGGTCAGAAGTTATTTTAGGCAGATAATAACCGTTTTTGCCCTTAATAATTTTGTGGCTGATTTTATCAACCGTCTCTATAAAATCTATCAGAAGTTTGGCCATTAGTTAAACTTACAAAAATATAAAAATTACCTGAATTAAACGCACTCTTATATATTAAATTCAGGTAATTTTTACAAGGAAATTATTGTTATAATATTGATATACTATACAGGTTAATTATTCTATTCTAAAGGACATAAGAAGATTAATCATGAGCAAAATGAAAGTAAAGGATTTCAATTTAGAACATACGTTGGAATGTGGACAGATATTTAGAATTAACAGGAAAAATAACTGGTATTATATTAATGCTCGGGATAAATTTTTTAAAATTTGCCAGGTGAAAAATGAGTTGGAATTTCATGGAGTAGACAAGGAATTTATTATTCATTTCTTCTCTTTAGATGAAAATCTATCAAAAATACTTAAGGAAATAAATAAAGATAAATACATTAAAAAATCTATAGACAAATACAGAGGCTTAAGGATTCTTAAGCAGGATCCATGGGAATGTCTAATCTCTTTTATCTGTTCAACCGCATCTAACATCCCTAGAATTAAATCAAAACTTACAGCACTTTCCGAGAGTTTTGGCAAAAAAGTATTGCTGGACGGAGTTGGGAATTATACATTTCCCACACCCGGCAATATTAATAACTACAAAGAAATCTTAAATGCAAAAACTGGTTTTCGCGCAAAGTATATCTTTGAAGCAAACAATTCTATTAATATCAAAAAACTTAATTCACTAAGAGCGCAATCTTATGAAAATGCAAAGAATGAGTTAAAGAAAATAAATGGAGTTGGGGATAAAGTCGCTGATTGCGTATTACTGTTCTCCCTTGGTTTTCACCAGGCGTTTCCGGTAGACACCTGGATTAAGAAAACAATACAATTGTTATACTTTGACAATACTACTATTTCTAACGAAAAGATTAGAGCATTTGGTTTAGACTACTTTGGTACTTACGCCGGTTACGCACAGCAGTATTTATTCATGTTCTCAAGGAATGACCTGGGCACATCAAATAAATTGCAACTCTGGAAAAACGGTATGCTTGAAGAAGAATCCTGAAAAATGGATTTCCAAAAGGTTATTCTAAGAACTGCAATAGTTCACCTTAATGTACTCCATGAGCCCACCTGCCTTGATTATATCCTTCATTTCATCTGCAAATGGAGTAAATGAATACTCTTTGTTTGTTGTCAAATTAGTGATGGTATTTGTATTTATATCAACTTTAATATTATCGCCATCACTAATTCCTTCGACGGCTTCTTCGCTCTCAAAAATTGGCAAGCCAATATTGATAGAATTCCTAAAAAATATCCTGGCAAAACTCTTTGCAATTACACAGGAAATCCCTAATGCTTTAATACATATTGGTGCATGCTCTCTGGAAGACCCACAGCCAAAGTTTTCACCAGCAATTATCAGATCTCCCTCATTTGTTTTCTCAACAAAGTCCTTGTCTATGTCTTCCATGCAGTGAGCAGCCAGCTCTTTCTCGTCAGTTGTATTTAAGTATCTGGCAGGAATAATTTCATCTGTGTTGACATTATCGCCATATTTCCAGCTTTTACCATTTATCATTTATCTTTAAATACCTCTCTCTCTCTCTCTCTACTTTGTGAAACATCAATTCACTGATGCAAATTCTTTACTATCATTCATCCGGCTTTCCATTCTTTGATAAGCTTGATGCATAAACGCTTCCAGACGTGTCTCTTCATTTGTCTCTTCCTGTCCATCAAATGTCAGCTTTAGTAATGGAATGTCATGATGATCTCTCTGTAACTTCTCCAGTACCGCATTTACTGCCGTACCGGGCATACAGTGAAAAGGAATGATATTTACAATACCATCATAACCAGCCTCAATGTATTCAACACCTCTTCCCATACTGAGAACAGGCTCACCTCTATAAGAATCATGAATATACCACTTACCTTTTGAAATTAGTTCTTTTATTGAGCTCTCTTTAAAAAGTTTTTTCCCGCTTTTCTTAAATGGCTTTGACATTTTATTCTCATGATGCTTCTGTATTACACTGGTTAGCATCTCTACTGAAAGTGCATTTAAATCTTTTTCCCTTATACAATCTTCTCGTCTGATATGAGCAATATAGTCCAACCACTCACTAAATGGAGGCACTACCGCAGTGCCTCCAAGCTTCTCGATTGTTCTGACAATAAAGTTGTTTGAAAACTCATTACCACGTACATAGGTCTCACCAATAATACCTATTTTAGGTTTCCGTACACTTGTGTCGACTGGAACACGACTCAATGCATCACATGCGTCTTTGGCGACCTGCAGAAGATCATGGCCGTACTCTATCGCATGTTCTGCCTTTCTGAGATGTTGTTTATATACAACATCACAATCACCCTTATATACCTCGTATGGTCTTATTTCGTGTAATAATTTTTGCAGATAATCAACAAACACAACTCCATTCCACGTAAGCTTTCGGAAATTAGCACCCAGGTTTTTAGTGTCTTCCTGATAGTCATCTCCCTGATCTAATGTATATATTGGAACATGTGGGAGACCAATATCATCAAGAATCATTCTATGCATCGTATTATATTGGCCAAACCTGCATGGGCCTGATGCGGTTGCCATGAAGAAGACACTCCTGTCAGGGTCGAAATCAGAACATTTAGCTTTTTTCACAATATCCCCTGTTGTAAGAATTGCAGGATAACACTCTTTTCCCGACGTATATTTTCTACCTAATTCAAGACTAACTTTATCTGGCATAGGCAGCGCTACAGCATTAACATCGTTTGCCCTCATTGCAGCAGCAGCCATAAAGCAGCAATCATTCATGTAAGGTATATACATCGTTCTTTTCTTATTTAAAGAGTGCTTTTGTTTCTTACCACTTTCTTTCTTAAATTTTTTGATCCTTGCGTTTTTCAAACTATCCAGGAAAGCCTCACAACGTGTCATCACACCGGCATCAGCACTGTGCTCATCAATGTCTATCATCAAAAACGGTTTTCCGCCAACTTCTTTAGGGAAAAACTTTGAGATGAATGAGTCCGGACCACATCCAAAATTTGTAATATAAAGGGCATGCAATCTCTTATCTGTAGCTATAAACCTCGCCGCTGCTAGAATCTTCTGTCCATATTTCCAATACATATTTGGATAATCTCTTGATATATCTTCCAAATCCATTGGAATACAATCCATCGGTATTGCAGTGATTCCCATATCCCTGAGTTTTTCAGGTAGGTCCAGGTTCACGCCGGAATCGCAACCATTATAAGGACGACTGATGATCACCAGCGCTGTATCATCTTCACCTAGATTATCTAACACCTCTTTGCCTCTTACCTCAAGGCTCTTATAGAAGTTCTTTTGTATTTCCTGAGCTTTTCTTATTGCTTTAGTTACTTTTCTCCCCCTTACACCAATATTTGCGGCAATCTTACGAAATGTTTTCTCTACATGAGACTCACCGTATTCGAAGTGGATGATTGGTTGTAGCAGCTCAAAATCATGTGACTCCAAATCCACAGCAGAACCAATAATATAAGGAAGACACTGAATATAAGGACAAGCATAAGAGTGAGTCAAGTTGGACGATTCATGGGTCATGTTGATAACACTTGGCAAAAACAGATAATCAATATCTTTGTTGAGCATGTCTACAACATGTCCGTGTGACACTTTAATTGGGAAACATGTCTCTGTATTTACATGCTCCACTCCTTGACTGATAACGCTCCGATTAGTATTTTTTGAAATAACTATCTCAAACCCTAATTCAGTAAAAAAAGTTCTCCACATTGGAAATAATTCGAAAAATGTAGAGGCCTGTGGAATGCCTATTCGTCCACGCGATTTACTGTTGCTGTCATGCTTTATTGTGCTCTTAGTTTTTCGGTCTGTATAGTAAGGTCCATATAAAAGCCGGCTTCTTTCATTAAACAATCGAGGCAGGTTCTTTGACTTATTTACCTTCTTTTCATCGTCAAACTTACCACAGCGACTACCATAATGAAGTGGAGACTCTCCGGTAATAGAGACTTTTCTTATCTCACAAATATTAGAGCAATCATTACAGACAAATGACGTTGTCTCATACTTTCTACCTCTTAAATCAAAGCCTTTAAACCTTGATTTCTCCCATGTGTTTTCTTCCATGGAAATTATTGCAGAACCTATTGCTCCCATAACGTCATGATGTGGTGGGACAATAATAGTTCTGCCTGTCACTTTTTCAAAAGCAGCCTTAACACCCCTGTTTGCAGCCACTCCACCCTGTAGGAAAATGGTATCACCGATTTTCCTCTTTTCAACAACTCGATTAATATAATTTAACACGATAGAGTAACTCAGCCCTGCCAGCAAGTCATCCTTAGGCACGCCCAACTGTTGATGATGATTGAGGTCTGACTCCATAAACACTGTACACCTCTCTCCAAGTTGAGAAGGACAGCATGAATCTAACGCCCGTTTACCAAACTCCTGTTTAATATTAACATCAAGTTTCTCAGACTGTTCTTCAAGAAACGACCCGGTCCCGGCAGCACATACTTTATTCATAGTGAAGTCAACAATTGCTCCGTTTTCCAAACTTATATATTTTGAATCCTGTCCACCTATCTCGAATATCGTATCTACATCTTTGTCAACCCATGCCGCAGCTGTCGCATGTGCTGTTATCTCATTCTTGACTATATCTGCACCAATAAACTCTCCTGTAAGATATCTCCCGGAACCTGTAACACCAACTCCTTTAATGACTACTTTTTTACCGACCTCTTTTCCTACTTCGAATAATCCCTGCCTCACTGCCTCGAGAGGCTTACCCGCCGTCATTAGATAACGTCTGGCCAAAACATCTCTATTTTTAGCAATAACAACCACGTTTGTACTAATTGATCCAACATCAACCCCTACATAAGCTTCAACTTTTTTACCGTTTTCTAAAATGTGCCTATTAACATTAATATCATATTTGTTACAATTCAGTCTCTTCAGGTTGGAGTCTTTTCCTTTTCGATTCTTCAGATAGGTATCTATTTTCTTAAATCCTTTGAATGGGGATTGTATTCCCTTCTCAATTAACGTCAGTGCCGCCCCTATTGCCCCCATAGTATTAAAGTGTTTGGGGATGATGAGTTCTCCCTCATCTAAATCAAGTATATCCTCAAATGCTTTTACTATTCCATCGTTTGCTGCTACACCTCCTTGAAAAGCAATTGGCTTAACAAAGTCCTTACCTTTTCCAATATTACTCTTGAAATTTCTTGTAAGCGCATAGCAGAGACCGGCAACAATATCATGAACTTCGGTTCCTACCTGTTGAAGATGAATCATGTCTGATTTTGCAAATACACTACATCTTCCTGCAATTCTTGGTGGGGTTTTAGACTTTAAGGCCATTTTGCCAAATTCATTTTCTATAGAAACACCTATCCTGGTTGACTGTTGATCTAAAAAAGACCCTGTACCGGCTGCACACATCGTATTCATAGAGAAATCAGACACCTTCAAATTATTACCACCTGCTTCATCAGGTTCAAGCATTATCAGCTTTGAATCTTCACCACCTATTTCAATCACCGTTCTTACTTCAGGATGTAGTATGGATGTTGCCGTACTTTGTGCAACAATCTCGTTTATAAAACTTATATCTATTATGCCAGCCAGAAGCTTACCACCAGATCCTGTAGCAGCGATCCCCGCTATCTCATCTTTTTCAAACCTATTGAAAATTTCTTTAAGAACAATCAGAACCGTTTCCAACGGCTGACCATGTGACCTTACATAGTGGTCCTCTAAAACTTCACGATCTTTGTTGATTAATACAACTTTCACACTCACAGAACCAATATCTATGCCAACATATTTTTTCTGTGGGCCTTCTTTTATACTTCTGATCATTTTATCTGTCTCCTTTTACGACGTCAGGACAAAGACTTTAAAAATTATTTATCACTTACTGTATTTAAATTATCAGCCACTCTAATTGACTTTTTCTGGATGAGTTATTTTGCCGGTTATGGCTGAAGCCGCAGCTACTGCAGGATTACTAAGATATATTTCAGATGCGGTATGACCCATTCTTCCTGCAAAATTCCTATTAGTCGTAGATAATGCACGCTCTCCATCTGCAAGAATGCCCATGTGCCCACCAAGGCAAGGACCACAGGTTGGAGTTGACACAACGCCTTCTGCCTCAATAAATATCTCTATTAATCCTTCCTTCAATGCCTCTAGATAAACATCCTGTGTTCCCGGTATTACTATTAAACGAATCGACGAGTGTATTTTCCTGTCTTTAAGAATCTGCGCTGCTATTCTCAAGTCAGAAATCCTTCCATTAGTACATGAGCCTATCACAACCTGATCAATTGCAATATCAGATAATTCTTCTACCGGTCGAACATTTTCCGGTAGATTAGGCAATGCGACCTGAGGGGAGAGGTTGCTTACATCATACTCACGAATTTCATGATAATTACAATCCGCATCACTTGAGTAAAATTTATGCTCTCTCTGAGCCCTGCCATTTATGTAATTCTCTGTACATTCATCCGGTTCAATTATTCCGTTTTTTGCCCCTGCTTCAATAGCCATATTGCACATAGCAAGCCGATCATCCATTGATAGATCAGATATTACAGTCCCGGAAAACTCCATCGCCTTGTACCTTGCTCCATCAACGCCAATATCACCTATGACATGAAGAATCAAATCTTTGCCGGATACCCATTCATTCAATTTACCATTAAATATAAACTTTATGGTCTCCGGAACTTTTAACCATACTTTTCCTGTTGCATAACATGCGGCTAAATCGGTGCTACCAACACCTGTAGAAAAAATACCCATCGCACCATAAGTGCATGTATGCGAATCTGCTCCAATCACTAAATCACCAGGAACAACTATCCCCTGTTCAGGCAGCAAGACGTGTTCGATTCCCACCCTGCCGACCTCGAAATAATTTTTAATTTGATGATTGCGTGCAAACTCTCTGAGAAGCTTTGAGTTCTGAGCTGATTTAATATCCTTGTTAGGTGTAAAGTGGTCGGGGACCAAAACAATACTATCAGGGTTAAAAACTTTATCCATTCCCAGCGTTTCAAACTGTTCAATCGCAATAGGAGCAGTGATATCATTACCAAGACATATGTCTACATCTGCATAAACAAATTGGCCGGCACTTATCTCTTGATGGCCGGAATGTGCAGCAATTATTTTCTCTGTGATTGTCATTCCCATGGTTTGTTCTAATACTAGAAGTTATTGATTATTAAATAGTGATATTAATTATTTCAACTGACGTTAAGTGGGGTATAATGAAACATTTATGCGAAAACACAAACATCCATGAAATGAAATACAGTCTCTTGTCCGTTGCATAATCAATCGCAGATAATTATGCTTTCGGGCTTTAAATTGGTTTGTTAAATAACTTATAATAAAGAAAATTATCTATTCGATAAAGAATAGTCTCAAATTTTAAAGCATTATTTCATTTTATAAATCTAAAAAAATTTAATTTTCAGAGAAACGACCTCTTCTGATAGAATTAATTGAGAGAGGATCTTGTAGATATCTACTATGACACTTACTACATAAATCATAACGAAATGTCTTATATTCTAGACTTTCTATTTCGTCTGAATCGACATTATCTATCTCTTCATCATTTTCGTCATCATCATCCTCTTCAAAATCGGTTATAAATTCCTCATCTTCACAATCAATATCCATAGAGTCACATGCCGCATAAACTTCAATTTTAACGACATATCTATCATCTTCATCTGGAACCAGTGACCGTCCACACATATCACAGCTATAACGAATCATTATAGGAAGCCCTCCATTAGCTTAAATTCTTTATCAAAATAAAACTTGAAGAAATAGTTACAATCCATGAATTCTGCTATTTACCACGCATATGTTCAAATAACATTAAGTGGTCCCTTTCCTCAAATTTATTATTACAAAATTATACGAAAATGGATATCTTTGTCAAGTACATAGAGTTTATAGATTAAATATATAACATAATTAAAAATAACTATAAAAAACTATGTATATCATGTGCATACCATCATTTATGACTTCACATAGATATGTATAGTAATATTAAGCCTGCATGGTCATATGACCCATAACCTCTTTTTGTTCTTAGGCTTAGAAAAAAAGATGTTGTAAATAACAATTATTATTATTTAGCAGGTATTTGCTATTTCATTAGCACTATAAAGATTAAATAATGAGAGGCGTAAAAAGAGGCAATATGAAAGAGTCTCAGCAAGGTATAAAGGAGAACATGATCTTAAAAAATAATAGTGATCTTTTTAATTTCTAATAATAATTAACTAAAATCAGATATTTTATCCAGGATAGCTCCCTTTACTTTATCATATTCAGGAGGTAGCTCAACAGGTGCATTGGCATGCTCTGATTCAACTTCTTCCAACTGATTTTCATGATATTTCACTTTAAAATCGGCAAATTTCAAACCATGTGCAGTTGAAATAACCACAATTCTTTCGTCCTTTTTAATCTCATTTCTTTTTAAGAGTTTAAATAGTACCGCTAACGCAACCCCGGTATGAGGGCAACTAAAAAGGCCGGTCTTATCTGCTAAAGCTGCAGCGTTAGCGAGTTCATCTTCTGTCGCCTGCTCTACAACACCATTAAACAACTTCAGCATCTTGATTGCCTTGTTAATACTGACAGGATTACCTATCTGAATTGCACTTGCCAGTGTCATTTGAGCCTGAATAGGTTTGAATTCTTTAAAGTCCTTTAAATAGCTCTGATATAACGGGTTTGCCTTCGAAGCCTGAACACATACAATCCTTGGGAGTCTATTAATCATACCCAGTTCTTTCATCAGAAGAAAGCCCTTGCCCAGAGCAGTAACATTTCCTAAATTACCACCAGGAATTATAATTACATCTGGCACCTCCCAATCAAGCTGCTGAACCAATTCAATGCTCATGGTCTTCTGCCCTTCAATCCTCAGGGAATTCATTGAATTAGCAAGATAAATATTATTCTCCTTGCAAACTTTTTGTACTATTTCCATACATCCATCAAAGTCAGTATCAAGTGAAAGTGTTAATGCTCCATTCGCAATCGGTTGAATTAATTGAGCTGTGGATACTTTATTTTTTGGCAAAAATACAATTGCAGGGATTCCTGCAGCAGCACAGTATGCAGAGAGAGCGGCGGAGGTATCACCTGTTGAAGCGCATGCGACCCCCATTATGTCCTTCCCTTCTGAGATCATCTGCTTGACCATAGAAACTAATACGGTCATACCCAGGTCTTTAAACGAACCCGTATGAGCATTACCACACTGTTTGATCCATAAGTCTTCCGTACCAATAAGATTACCAAGGCGTTCGGCCCAGAACAAATTACTCCCACCCTCATAGAGTGACACCACGTTTTTATTTTCTACATTCGGGCAGACCATTTCTTTCTTTCCCCACACAGAGCTCCCGAAAGGCCACTGAGTCCTTCTATAGCGATCGTCGAGAAGCCTCATCCACGATCCAGGACTGCGATGTTTCAATTTTTCGATATCATGCTGTACCTCCAACAGTCCACCGCATTTTTTGCAATTGTATATTATCTCGTTTAATTCATAACGTTCATCACAACCTGCAGAACATTGAAACCATGCTTTATAACCCATATTTCCCCTTTTCCATTGCTTACACTGTTAATTGTGAAGTAACGCCGATTTAGTTATATAGAAAAATCAAATAAACTAACTCGCTTTCATCTGTATTGTTTCATTTAACGGAAATTCTCTGAAGAACCTGCGTAATTATAAAATCGCTAAATATTTATTACAAGGAAAATATAACATCATATAACTTCATTCATCTTGACAACTTAAAGTCTACACAGTATCCTGACTAGAATGAAAAGCGTATGTATTTTCGAAGATGACTCATATAAAAATTTCCTGCCCCTGGTTTACAACAGGCCTGTTTATGAACTACGATGCGGTATTTACAGTTTTCTTGAAAGAATTATCCTCCTGTATCCCGATACAGAGATTAATCTTTTTTGCAGAGAGTATCTTGAACACCTTATAGCCGAAAGCTATCAACATAGTGTAAATAAAATTAAGAGTAATAAGGAAGGCTGTTTATTTATAAACGGCAGGCTATTATTGTCAGCGCCTATTTCAATTGTCGGAGAAGAAGAGATTGGAATTATTGATAATACCATTGTTTATGCGAGATTAAACAAAAAAAACAGCCTTTTAATAACTCCTGAAAAATTACTAGATAAAGATTACATTAATGAATTAAAAAAGAAATTTAACCTTAAAATAGTTAATACGAGCTTGATGCAATACCCATGGGATTTGATTCATAACAACAAGGAACAGATTACATCTGACTTCACATCATACATTAAAAACGGATCAGTAATAGAAAACGATTATAAGGGAGTACACTTTATCATGGGCTCTCAAATATACATTGGCAAGAACACAATAATTAAACCCGGATGTGTTCTTGACGCAGAAAATGGTCCAATTTACATAGGCAAAAACGTTAGAATATCTTCAAACTCTGTAATCGAAGGCCCGGCGTTTATTGACGATAACGTTGTAGTTCAAGCTCTTTCCCGAATTCATGCCGGATCAAACATAGGAAAGGTCTGTAAAGTAGGAGGAGAAATTTGCAATACGATAATTCAAGACTATTCTAACAAACAGCATGACGGATTCCTTGGCGATTCTTATATAGGTTCATGGGTTAATATGGGAGCAGGTACCGTAAATAGTAATCTCACAAATTTATATGGATCAATTAAAGTACAATTGTTTGATAAAATGATAGATACCGGTCAAACATTTCTTGGAATTATAATGGGCGATCATACAAAAACGGCAATAAATACGAAATTCACAACCGGAAGTATTATAGGATTTGCTTGTAATATACTCCTGACAAGTACGCCTCCCAAATTCACACCTTCATTCTCATGGTACTCTGATAATATTACAAGGGCCTACGATATAACAAGAGAACTGCAGGTCGCAAAACGGATGATGGCCAGGCGTAATAAGAAAATGACACGTAACGGAGAAAAAGTATTCAAAACCATTTTCACTTTAACGGAAACAGAAAGAAAGATACACGACAATTAGCAAATATTCCGATACTCCGGAATCCGCATTCCAAAATCCGAAATTAAAAAAAGGGCTATTCCACTGTAACACTTTTAGCAAGGTTGCGAGGTTTGTCAACATCGCAACCCCTCATTACGGCCATATGATATGCCAGTAACTGCAGTGGTATTACAGACAGAATTGGGACTAATGCATCTATTGTCTCCGGTATATATAAGACATGGTCTACCAGCTTCGCGATTTCAATGTTTTGCTCACTCGCTATAGCGACTACCTTGCCGCCTCGAGCTCGGACTTCCTCAATACTACTTAGTATTTTAGAATACACTTTGTCCGTAGTGGCAACAACGACTACAGGCATGTTTTTATCTATAAGAGCGATTGGACCATGTTTCATTTCTGCTGCGGGGTATCCTTCGGCATGTATATAGGATATCTCCTTCAGTTTAAGTGCACCCTCCAGAGCTACAGGGTAATTATAGCCTCTGCCCAAATACAAGCAATTTTCACTATCCTTATAAAGTTCTGCAATTTTGGTTATTTTGTCTTTGCTCTCTAGAATTGTTTGGACTTGCCCTGGTATCTCTTTTAATTTGTTTGCCAGTTCGTTATTTAACATATTCTCTTTTCCTTTAATTTTGGCCAGGAAAAGAGTTAATAAAGATAATACGGCGATTTGAGATGTAAATGCCTTCGTGGATGCAACACCAATTTCAGGGCCTGCGTGAAGAAAAATGCCACAGTCAGCCTCTCTTGCGATACTGCTGCCGACAACATTACAGATTGAAAGAATAATAGCACCCTTCTTTCTGGCTTCATGGATTGCAGCAAGCGTATCTGCCGTTTCACCGGATTGACTTATTGCTATTACCATAGTATCCGCTTCAATAACAGGGTTTCTATACCTGAACTCTGAAGCATATTCTACCTCAACAGGTATTCCCAAATGTTCTTCAATCATATACTCCCCTATGAGCCCGGCATGCCAGGATGTGCCACAAGCCA
>JACKQG010003741.1_pt2 | contig 13817 bp, 12 predicted proteins | sample 8237621 | NCBI WGS metagenome assembly JACKQG01 (sample SAMN15677084, study PRJNA649215) | marine metagenome | biome: marine; feature: Black Sea; material: saline water; isolation source: suspended particulate matter (SPM) from the Black Sea western gyre | collected 2013-06-09/2013-06-10 | depth...
CCCCATGGGGTCTGGTGGCGGGGTGCCCGGTGTTGGTGGCCGGTGTCCCTATGGGGTCTGGAGTCGGGGTGCCCGGTGCAGGGAACAGGTTTCGTGTCAGGGCTGGTACTGCGAACAGATGCGAGCGTTCAGGCTTCCCCAACCTGGTCGGCCGCCCAGCGGTAGTCGACCTTGCCGGACGGGCTGCGGTACACCTCGTCGCAACGCACGACGACCTTGGGCAGTTTGTAGCGGGCGATGTGCCGTGCTGCCTCGGCCAGTAGGTCGTCGTCGGCTGGGTCCTGACCGGGGTGGCATGCAAGCACCGCGCACACTTCACTGCCCCACCGTTCGGAGGGGCGTCCGCAGACGACGACGTCGGCGACGGCGGGGTGGCGCATCAGGGCCTGTTCGACCTCTTCGGCGAAGATCTTCTCGCCTCCCGAGTTGATGGTGACCGAGTCGCGGCCGTGGAGGATCACGGTGCCGTCGGTCGCCAACTGCGCCCGGTCGCCGGCGACGGCCATGCGTTCACCTTCGACGACGGGGAAGGTTAAGGCTGTCTTGTCGGCATCGCCGAGGTAGCCGAGGGGGAGGCGGCCGCGCTGGGCCAGCCATCCGAGGTCGTCCTCGCCGGGCACTGCGAACCGTGTGCGGGTGCTGTCGACGACCTCTCCGGTTTCGGTGGCGGTGAACGAGCCGGTCCTGGCCTCCGACGCCGAGGTGGTGACCTCACGGGCCTGTGAGCCTGTTTCGGATGAGCCGAGCGTGTCGATGATCATCCGGCCGGGTAGCAGGTCAAGCATCCGGGCCTTCGTTTCGGCGTGAAGGGCAGCCCCCGAGTTGATGAAGGCGGCAATGCTGGAGAGGTCGTGGTGGCTTCCCTCTATCGCGTTGCAGAGGGGTCGGGCGAAGGCGTCGCCGACGATGATGAGCGTGGTGGCTGCCTCGCGTTCGACTGCTTCGAGGATGCTTGCCGGGTCGAGGCGCTCGGCGACCTCGGGGACGATGATCGTGTGTCCGGAAAGCAGGCCGGTGAGCGAGGGCCACTGGCCGGCGCCGTGTATGAACGGCGGCAGTGGCATGACCCGGGACCTTCCGCCCTTGATCGCTACCTCGACGACCGTCTCGATGGCGGGCCATTCGTCGCCGGTGTTGCGGTTGCGTCCGCCGAGCGCCGACACGTACACGTCGGCTTGGCGCCACAGCACCCCCTTCGGCATGCCGGTGGTCCCACCGGTGTAGAGCATGTAGAGGTCGTCGGGCGTCGGATCGACCCCGGGGTCGGGGTCGCTGGCGGCGAGTGCGTCGTCGAACCAGACAGCTCCGGGCAGAAGAGGGTTGTCCGACGTATCGGGCACCTGGATCAGCGTCTGCGGTCCGGTGATCCCCTTGAGCACTTCGGCGAGCGTCGCAGCGAATGTCGAGTGGTAGACGAGGCCACGGGCGCCGCTGTCGTGCAGCAGGTAGGTGAGTTCCTCGGCCACGTACCGGTAGTTGATGTTGAACGGCGCCACCCTTGCCTCGAAGCAGCCGAGGTTGGCGATCAGGAACTCGGCGCCGTTGTGGAGGTAGAGCCCGAGCGCGTCCTGTCCGATCTCGTGGTTGGCGAGTTCGTAACGCTCCCTGCGCACCTCGAAGCCCTGGTCGATCAGGTAGCGGCCGAAACGGCGGGCCCGGTCCTGCATGTCGGCATAGGTGAGGCGCTGATTGCCATGGGAAAAGCCCTGGACTGAGCTTTGAACGAAGTAGTCCCGGTCGGGTACTGCCTCAGCGACGGCTCGTGCGAGCAGGGCGATGTTGTAATCAGGCATTGGGGGGTGCTCCGGGGTGCTCGCGGGGGTTCAGGATGCGATCTCGAGGCCCAGCCATGCGGCGGCTAGGCCGAACACCAGTGTGGCGCCCACGTAGAGGACGGCGCCATTCCTGGGCGCGATGGTCGGATGATCCGCTGTCGGGTCGGATGCAAGGTCCACCGCATCCTGGGCGAATCTGGAAAATGTGGTGAGCGCACCGAGGCCCCCGGCACCGACAATTGTCATCGTTGTCTCCGATGCGCCGCTTCCTGCAAGTAGCCCCAGCAGGGATGCTCCGGCCACGTTTACGAGCATTGTTCCCCGGTGTCCGCCCGGCCAGCGGTCGGCGGCCAGCCAGCGGAGCGCTGCCCCCATGCCGGCAAGGACGATGAACGCAGCGGCGCTCATGGGGTCACCCTGCGACGATCTGCAACTGATCGCCCTGCCAGAAACGCACTCAAGCCTGCGAGGACCGACAACACCACGTACACAGCGGCCGCACCCGGGCGAGCTGTGCGCCACAGTCCGGCGGCGTCGACGGCGAACGTTGAGAAGGTGGTGAGGCCACCGCAGAAACCCGTGCCGAGCAGCAACTTTGACCGTGTGGATGTCCGGCGACGACCGATCAGCACGCCCAGTAGCCCGCACCCGATGATGTTCACCATGATCACCGGCCAGGGCAGTCCCCATGGCAGCCCGTCCCGGAGCCAGACTTGAGCGTCGCCGACTGCCGGCAGCATCGATGGAGAGAGTGTCGATGTAGTGGAGGTGCCGTCGTCGCCGGCCACAACGCCTGTCACGTCACCGGCAACGCCGCCGGAAAGCACCTCGAGGATCGTCCATCGAACAGCGGCTCCGGCCGCGCCACCTGTCGCCACGAGCGCGGCGGTGACCGCACCTGACGGTGTGCGGTCGGCCGGGGTGCCGGGTGTCGCCGGGCGTCGGGACATCTCAGGACCCTAGGGGCTTCGCCGAGTCTGTTGTCGGTGCTCGGGCTCGTGGCCCCGGGCGGCCTGTTCAGGCCGCCGCCGGTTTTCGGTCGCTGCTGCCGCCCGGATTGCCGCCCGGATTGCCGCCCGGATTGCCGCCCGGATTGCCGCCCGGACTGCCGCCTGAATCGTCGTCTGTAGCGTGAGCGTCCGTCTTCAGGGGCGGATCGGGCCGGTTCTCCCGTTTTGGGTCTGTCCGCGTCGCAGCTTCTTGCTCGGGTTCTCGCTCACGAGGTGGCGGGTCGTCCGGTGGCGATTCGCCGGGCGCACGCCGCCGAACCAGGTGGCTGTTGGACGGTCGAGGCTGTACTCCATGGGCCATCTGTCGAGCAGGGGCGGAGGTTCTGGCAGCCGGTCGGTCGGGGTCGAATCGTCGCCCTGACGGGTCGATGAACACGATCCGTCCGTCCCGGGACGCAATGTCGACGTGTTCGAGGGTCCAGTCGCCGTCGTGGACGGCATGGTGGTGGGAGGAGCAGAGGAGGCAGAGGTTCCACAGGTCGGTGGGGCCGTCAGCCAGCCAGTGCCAGACGTGGTGGGCTTCGCACCAGGAGGTGGGTCGGTCGCATCCGGGGAAGATGCAGCCGCCGTCGCGTGCGATCAACGCGGCCCGTTGGGCGGGAGAGATCGTGCGGCTTCGTCGCCCCAGGTCGAGTGCCTGACGGTCGCCACCGAGGACGACGGGAAGCACACCGGAGTCGCAGGCGAGGCGGCGCAACGTGGAGGCGCTGAGCGGCACACCGTCGGCGGTCTCGCAGCGGCCGGTTGGCGCCAATCCTGTCGCATCGGTGCGACCACGGGCGTTGGAGTCGTTGGAGTGGCCAAGCCCCGGCAGCGCCAGTTCGGTCTTCTCTGCGGATGCGCCGGCCCCGCCGACGACCGCATCGACCTGTCCGACCAGCCAGGCGTGGTCGACCACGCAGATGATGTCGGCCACCGAGCTGGTGGATCCGTCGGTTGACGACCCGCTCTGGGCCATCAGCACCAGGGCGTCGGCGTTGCGTTGTTGCACGGTGCGACCGTCGCCGCCGACTCCCGGAGCGTGGACCGCATCGGGTTCGCCAGCACGGCCGTCCCGTTGCCGCCAGAGCCGCTCGGCGATACGACCGATCACCTTCGTGACCACGGCGCCGTCGTCGGGCGGGAGTTCGGCTTCGATGCGGACCATTCCGTTGGACAGGACTGACCAGCCGGCCCGTCGTCGTTCGTACTGGCGCTTTGCAAGTTGTTGCCCGTCGGGGTCGTCGTCGTGGTCGCGTTGCCATGCGGCGACGGTGGCCCGGAACTCGTCGACGGTCTGCTCGCGTGCGGCATCGACGAGCCGGAGGTCGTGGCTCGCGTCCCACCGGCTGTCGCGTTCCACGCCGTAGGCGAGTGCCTCAGCGTGTCCTGTGGAGACCTCGCCTGAGGCCATCGCCAGCGCCAATGAGGGGTTGTCGTCGAGCGTTTCGGCGACCCGGACGGCACGCCGTGCATCGCGGGTGGACATGCCTGTGTCGGCGACGAGGTCGGCGGCGGCTCGAGTTCCGGTTACGGCGTCGGCGGAGAGGAGCCAGGAGAGGGTGGCGTCGTGCATCGACCGGCTCTGGGCGATGAGCCGAACCAGGTCGCGGCGCTCGCCGTAGGTGAGCACATCGGCCCGGAGTGCGTCGAAGAACTCCCGGTTCCACTCGCACCATTCGGTGCCGGTCTGTCGCGGTTCTTCCATGCCGATATCTAACTCCGGGGGTGTGACACCCACCTCGGTTGCGGCTCTTGTTCCGTTCGTCGGTCGCTTCTCGGTCATGTCCCCATCCTCGTCCGGGGGTGTGACAGCCGTTCGCTCGCCCGTCCTAACCCCCGTCCGAACCCCCGCCCGAACCCCCGCCCGAACCCGGGCTCAGATCCGGGTCACCTGGCCGCCGTCGACGGCGAGGACGTGGCCGGTGACCCACTGCGCCTCGTCGGAGAGCAGGAACAGCACCGGGCCCACGTGGTCGTCGGGTTCGCCGAGGCGCTTGATGGCGAGGCTCGCAACCAACGGGTCACGGAAGGCCTCCGGGACCTGCTTGTCGAAGGCTGCGGTCCCGGTCGGTCCGGGGGCGATGGCGTTGATCCGGATGTTGCGTCCGCCCAGTTCGTGGGCCAGCGACGAGGTGAGGAAGTTGAGCCCGGCCTTGGCCAGGCCGTAGAAGCCGGCGATGCCCATCCACGAGGCGGTCGACGACTGGTTCACGATGCTGCCGCCGCCGTCCTCGGCCATGGGCCCCATGACCGACCGGGTGCAGTGCAGGGCGCCCAGCAGGTTGACCTGCAGGAACCGGTCGAGGTAGGCGTAGTCGACGGTTGTGAGCCCGGCCAGTTCCATGTCGCCGAAGATGGCGGCGTTGTTGACGAGGTGGTCGATGCGCCCGAAGGCGTCGATTGTGGCAGCGGCCATTGTGTCGGTGCTGGCAGGGTCGCCCACGTCGGTCGCCACGAACAGGGCGCCCTGGCCCAGGTCGTCGGCGACCGCTCGGCCGGACACGGCGTCCAACTCGGCAATGACGACCCGGGCGCCCTCGGCGTGGAGGGCCCGGGCGTAGGCCTCTCCGATGCCGCCTCCGCTGCCGGTGACGATTGCGACCCGTCCTTCGAAGCGTGTGCTCATGAATCGGCCTTTTCACTGGAGCGATGTCGGTGCTTCAGGCTGTCGCGGCCGGGCCCACGCCGACGAGTCCGGCAACCACCCGACGCAACCGGCTGGGTCACACACCCGACACCGTCATTAGGGTCTCGCCCGTGAGCGCTCAGGCACCTCCCGATGAGCTCGTCTACAACCCGTACGCCTTCGCGGTCCACGACGACCCCTATGCCGTCTACGCCAGACTTCGCGGGGAGGCCCCCGCCTACTGGAATCCGGACCTGCGGTTCTGGGCGTTGAGCCGCTTCGGCGATGTGCTCGAGGCGTTCCGCGACTTCGGGACGTTTTCGTCGACGGGTGGTGTGGCCCTCGAGAGCCGTCGGGACCGGAGCCGCGAGCGGCCGGCGTTCGAGCAGTTGATCGAGATGGATCCACCTGACCACACGGTGTTCCGCCAGTTGCTGTCCCGGGTGTTCACGGTCCGACGCATGTCCGAGATGGAGGACGAGGTCCGTCGGATCGTGTCCGGGTACGTCGATGCGGTCGTCGAACTCGGTGAGGCCGACCTGGTTGCCGACATCACGTCGCCGTTCCCGATGGACGTCATTTCGGCTGTGTTGGGGATTTCCGAGGCTGACCGTCCGTTCCTGCGACGGGTGTCTGACGAGATCCTTGTGCGGGAGGACGGGTCGATGCAGATGCCGCAAGAAGCGCTGGATGCGATGTTCGAGATGGTCGGCTATTTCCAGGACGACCTGGGCCGGCGGCGCACGAACGGCGACGGAGGCCTGATCAGCGACCTGATGGCCCTGAAGGTCAACGGCCGTGCGCTGACCGAGGCGGAGTTGCTCGGCTTCTGCGTGCTGCTCGTGATCGCCGGCCACGAGACCACCACGAAGTTGGTGTCGAATGCCGTCGAGGTCCTGTCCCGCCATCCCGACCAGCGGGACGAGCTCGTTGCCGACCCGACGCTGACGCCGGGGGCGGTCGAGGAGGTGCTGCGGTTCCACCCCTCGACGCAGTACATGCACCGGACCCTCACCTGTGACCATGAGATGCACGGTGAGAAGATGAGCGAGGGCGATTCGGTGCTGTTGCTGATCGGCGCCGCAAACCACGATGTGCGCGAGTTCGGGTCGACGGCCGAGGAGTTCGACATCCACCGCCGGCCCGAGCGGCATCTGGCGTTCGGCTACGGGGCGCATTTCTGCCTGGGTGCGGCGTTGGCCCGTCTCGAGGGGCGGGTGGCGCTCGAGGAGATCCATCGGCGCCTGCCGGATTACGAGGTTGACCATGATGCGAAGGTCCGGTTCCACAGTTCGAACGTGACCGGGTGGGCGAGCCTGCCGATCCGGTTCACGCCGGGGAACGCCACGCCGGGGAACGCTGCATGAGCGTCGGGTATGTGGGCCTGGGCCAGATGGGTTCGGCCATGGTCGGGCGCCTGCTTGACGCCGGCGTGCACGTCACCGTGTTCGACATCGACCCGGCGGCGGTCGAGGAGGCGGTTGCCGCCGGTGCCACGGCGGCGGCGTCGGGTGCCGAGTTGGCTGCCACTGCCGACGTTGTAAGCATCTGCGTCCCCGACGCCCACCATGTCGAGTTGGTGGTCGACGACCTGGCCGCCGGCGCCGCCGGGCGGGATGTGCCCCCGACCGTTTTCGTCCACTCGACGATCCACCCTGACGCCGTGGTATCGGCCAGGGACCTGGCTGCCGGGTGGGGCGGCGACCTCCATGACGTGTGTGTGGCGGGTGGGGCGGTGGCTGCCCGTGCCGGTGAGCTCGTGTTGTTCGTCGGCGGTCGGGACGACCTGTCGCAGGCGGCGGGCGCCCTGCTCGACTGTTATGGCAGCCATGTGATCGCTGCCGGCCCGGTGGGTGCCGGTGCCGCCATGAAGTTGGCGTTCAACGTCATGACCTATGCGCAGTTTGCTGCGAGCGCAGCGGCCCTCGAGATGGCGGAGGGCGCCGAGGTCGATTCCGAAGCCCTTGTCGGCGCCTGGCGCCATGTCGGACAGTTGGGTGTCCTGACCGAGCAGTTCCTGCCGATCCTCGACCTGCCGTCCGGCTACCTAGTCGGTGAGAGTCGGGACCGGATGCAGGCGACCACCGATATCGCCCTCAAGGACCTGCGCCTGGCCGCCGACCTGTGCGCTGACGGTGACCTGCGTGGCATGGTCGAGGCACTCGGGCGGGCCATGCCGGAGGTATTCGGTGTGGGAGATCCAGGCGAATCAGGAGGCAAACCATGAGTGTCGAGCAGGACGATCAGAGCGACAACGACGAACACGACGGCCGGTCGGCGTGGGGGCGTGGCCTGGCGAAGATGCGCGAGGTCTACGGCGACGAGGTCCGGGAGATCCCGGAGGGTGTGAGCGCCTTCAACGACGTGATGCTGCGGTCGTTGTTTGCCGAGGTCTGGGACCGTGACGTGCTGTCGTTCCGCGACCGCCGCCTGTTGGCCATGGGCGTCATCGCGGCCAACGGGGCGACGGACATCTGGGGCCTGCAGGCCCGGTCGGCGCTGGCCAACGGCGAGTTGACGGTCGAGGAGTTGCGCGAGACGCTCGTGTTTCTGGCGCCCTACGCCGGCTATCCGAATGTGGCGCCGCTGGTGGGTGTGACCGAGAGGGCGATCGCCGAAGCCAACCCCGGACCCGAAGCCGAGCCTGATAAGAGTTGACCCGCCTGACCCGCCTGACCCGCCTGACCCGCCTCAGTCGGGGCGGGCGTCGAACCTGATCTCTGAGCTGTCGATCCCGGGGTGGTCGAGGGCGACAGCGAGCGTTTCGGCCAGCGCCCGCCCGACGTCGTCGACGTCCATCATCCCGCCGGGGATGCCGAGCCCCTGCCAGGCCTCGAGGGCCTCGCCCAGCCGTTCGGGGCGCATGTGTTCGGCGAATTCGGTTGGTGCGGTGTTGCCCATGACGATGCGTACGAAGCGCCGGTCGGGGTGTTCGTTGCGCCAGACCCGGATCGACTGGTCGAGTGCCGCCTTGGTGGCGGAGTAGGTGGCGAACAGCGGGTTGGCGTCGTCGACGGTGCGTGACGACACGAAGGCGGCGATGCCGTCGGTGCCGAGGTGCGGGAGCGCTGCGGCGGCGGCGAGGTTGGCGCCGACCACGTTCACCCGGAAGACGTCGGTCCAGGTGTCGGGGTCGGTTTCGACGAGGGGTTGGAGCACGCCGTAGCCGGCGACGTAGACCATGAGGTCGAGTCCGCCCATGGCTTCAGAGGCGGTGTCGGCGACGCGGCGGGTGTCGTCGGGGTCGGTGGCGTCGCCGGGAACGGCATGGCCGCCACCCATTTCGGCGACGAGTTCGTCGAGTCGGTCGGCGCGGCGGGCGGACACGGAGACATCCCCACCACCCGCCACCACTGCCTTCGCCAGCGAGGCGCCGATGCCCGACGAGGCGCCGACGACCAGCACGCGGCGTCCTTCGAGTGGCTGGTTCATGCGGCCAGCCTGCCAGACCGGGCGTGGGTCATGCCGACCAGCGGTCGGAGGAGGTCAGTGCCTCGATCGGGAGGCGGATGTCGAACCGCTCGCGCACGGCGGCGTCGACCTCGGGGGAGACGTGCGTCGGGAAGTGCGTCGACAGCACCTCGCTTGCATGCAGGCGGGCCCGTTCGTCGACCGATGTGGCGCCGGCGTCGAACCAGTCGGCGGGGCTGAGCCGGTCGCCGACCTGCGGGTAGATGTATTCGGACTGCATGATGGCGAGCGTCTGGTCGGAGCCGAGGAAGTGGCCGTCGCCGTAGATGACCGATCCGATGGTTTCGACCGAGAGCTTGTCGGGGGTGAGTTCGATGCCGCGGACGGTGCGGTTGATGGCGCCGAGCATGTCGTTGTCGATGACGAGCGCCTCGTAGGAGCAGGCCAGCAGGCTGGCGAGCATGCCGGCGGATTCGTAGACGAGGTTGGCGCCGGCGTGCCCGGCGAGGGTGACGGTGAGGCCCTTCTCGTGGCCGGCCTGGTTGTCGGGGACCTTGGAGTCGGCCATGCCGGCGGCGACCCCGGAGGGCAGGCCCAGCCAGTTGGCGACCTGGGCGGCGGCGGCGTTGAGTACCGCTTCTTCGCCCGAGCCGCCGGTCATGGCGCCGGTGCGCAGGTCGGACACGAACGGCCAGAGGCCCATCACGCACGGGTGGCCGGGTCGCATCATGTTGACGCAGGTCAGGGCCGAGAGGCACTCGGCGAGCGCCTGGGCCAGCGAGCCGGCCAGTGCCGCCGGCGAGGTGGCGCCGGCCTGGCCGGCGGAAAGCAGGTTGATGGGCATGCCGGTCTCGACCTGGGCGACCATCGAGCGCACGGCGTCCTCGGCGTAGCGCAGCGGCGGCACCACGAACGTGTTGTTGGCGACGCAGAAGGGCTTCTCGGCGAAGGCCCCGGGCCGCCCGAGGATGGTGTCGAACAGTTCGACGACCTCGTGGACGTGCTCGGGCTGGAAGAACGAGGTGCCGATCGGCTTGGTGGTGCCCATGGCGAGGGCGTAGGCGGTGTTGACGTCGAGGTCGCGGGCTTCGACCATGTCGCGGGCGACGAGGGTGCGGACGTGGAAGTGGATGTGCTCGAGCGTGTCGACGAGGCGGGCGACGTCGTAGATGTCGTGCAGGTCGGAGGGGCGGTGCTTGCGGGTCTCGTGATCCCAGACGGACACGGCGGCGCCGGCGGTGCCGAAGTGGACCCGGTCGCCGCCGACCTCGATGGAACGGTCGTCGTCGAGGCCGTGCCAGGTGAAGGACTTGGCGGCCATGCCGATGATCTCCTCGACGAGGCTGCGTGGGAAGTGGAGGCGCCCGTCGTCGTCGAGCCAGCCGCCGGCGGGGACGACGACCTCGGTGAATTCGGGGATGGGTCCGCCGATGCCGTATTCCTCGAGGAGGGTGAGGGCGGTCTCGTAGACGGTGCGGCACTCGCTGTCCGTGAGGGGTTGGTACCTGCCGCCGGCCTGGCCGGGGTGGACGGCCTTCTCCTCTTCAGTGGGTCCGGCGGCCCGGGCGGCGACCCGGGCGGCCCGTCCGCTGCGCCTTGGGGTGGGGTTGTCGCCCATCGTGTCCTCCTCAGGTCCGGAGTCGTTCGTTGGCCGGGTCGTGGGCGGCTGCGTCGAGGACGGTGGCCGTGTGGCGTTGGTTGAACAGGCGTACCTCGAAGGTGGCGCCGGGGGTGGCGTATCGGGGTGCGACGTAGGCGAAGCAGAGGCTCCGGTTGACGGTGTGTCCCCAGGTGCCGCTGGTGGTGACGCCCATGACGGCGTCGTTGCCGGGTCCGTAGCAGGGTTCGTTGCCGCGGCAGTCGGAGTCGGTGGTGTCGACTTCGGCGTAGACGAGGATCATGTCGAGGCCGGTGTTGTCGGGTCCGGCCTGTGTGCGGCGGGCGACGACGGCGTCGCGGCCGAGGAAGTCCCGGCCGGAGTCGAGGTCGACGAACCGGCCGAGGTCGGCTTCGACGGGGGTGATCTCGGTGGTGAGTTCGTTGCCCCACGCCTTGTAGGCCTTTTCTATGCGCATGGTGTTCATGGCGTAGGCGCCGAAGTGGACCATGCCGTGCGGTTCGCCGGCGGCGACGAGGGCGTCGTAGAGGTCGGTCATGCGGTCGATGGGGTGGTGGAGTTCCCAGCCGAGTTCGCCGACGTAGGAGACCCGTAGTGCGGTGCAGGGCACGCCGGCGATGTCGATCTCCTGGCCGGTGAGCCAGGGGAAGGCGTCGTTCGAGAGGTCGGCGTCGGTGAGCGGGGCGAGTACTTCTCGTGCGAGCGGTCCGGTGACGGCGAGGATGCCGGTTGTGCCGGTGACGTCGGTGATGGTGATGTCTTTGCCGGGTTCGGTGTGCTGGACGAGCCAGTCTTCGTCGTGGGTTTCGCCGGCGACGGCGGAGTTGAGGTAGTAGCGGGGTGTCTCGGCGTCGTCCGACAGCCGGGTGATGGTCATCTCGCCTTCGATGCCGCCGGACGAGGTGAGCATGTGGACGAGGCGCAGGCCGCCCCGGCGTGCGGGCAGCCGGTTGGCGGACAGGCGGTCGAGCAGGGCGGGTGCGTCGGCGCCGGTGACGACGAACTTGGCGAAGGCGGTCAGGTCGGCGATTCCGACCTTGTCGCGCACGCCTCGGCATTCGGCGGCGACGGTGTTGAAGGCGTTGGAGCGGCGCCAGTCGTATTCCTCGGGTTCGCCGTAGTAGCGGGGGCGTTCCCAGCCCCAGACGTCCTGCCACTGGGCGCCGAGGGCGTCGAGCCGGTCGTGGATGGGGGTCATGCGCATGGGGCGGCCGGCGGGGCGGTATTCGCCGGGCATGCGCACCTGGTACATCTCGTGGTATTCGTCGATGGACTTGTCGATGGTGTAGTCGAGGGTGGCCCAGGGGCCGAAGCGGCGGGGGTCCATTTCGCGGACGTTGATTTCGGTCTGGCCGTGGACCATCCACTGGGCGAGGTATTTGCCTGCGCCGGGGCCCTGGGTGATGCCGATCGAGGCGCCGACGCACATCCAGTAGTTGCGTAGGCCGGGTGCGGGGCCCATGAGGAAGCCGCCGTCGGGGGTGTGGGTGATGGGGCCGGAGATGGTCTGTTTGATGCCGGCTTCGCCGAAGACGGGGATGCGTTCGGCGGCCAGTTCGAGCCATGGCATGAGGACGTCGTGGTCGGGTGGGGTGAGGTGGAAGTGGAGGTCCCAGTCGATGCCTTCGGTGCCGTAGGTGACGGCGTCGGCCCGTTCGTAGGGGCCGACGAGGAGGCTGTCGATCTCGCGGCGGTAGTAGCACGACGACCGGGGGTCGCGGACGACGGGCATCTCGTGTTCGCAGGCGGCCATGGCGGGGAGCGATTCGGTGATGAGGTACTGGTGGATCATCGAGACGATCGGGACGTCGAGGCCGACCATGGCGCCGACCTGGGGGCCGTAGTGGCCGGCGGCGTTGACGACGTGTTCGGCGATCACGGTTGCCCGTTCGCCGGCTTTTTCGGTGACGACTTCCCAGCGGCCGTCGGGCAGTTGGTTGACGTCGGTGACGAGGGTGTGGCGGGCGATGGTGGCGCCGAGTTGGCGGGCGCCGGCGGCCATGGCGTTGGTGGTGCCGGTGGGGTCGGCCCAGCCGTCGTGGGGGGTGTGGAATCCGAAGATGATGTCGGAGGTGTCTTCGATGAGTGGGGCCAGTTGGCGGATCTCGTCGGGGCTGATGAGGTGCGATTCGATGCCGATGAGTTCGAGGACGCCCTGGACGTAGCGGTACCACTCGGCCTGTTCTTCGTTGACGGCGAGGCGGATGGCGCCGCAGCCGTGCCAGCCGGGGGAGAGGCCGGTTTCGGCTTCGAGGGTCTGGTAGAGGCGGGTGGCGTCGAGGTGGACCTTGGCCATGTTGAGGCTGCCGATGAAGTGCGGGATGAGTCCGGCGGCGTGCCAGGTGGAGCCTGAGGTGAGCTCACCCTTTTCGATGAGGAGCGTGTCGGTCCAGCCCTCGTGGGCGAGGTGGTAGAGGAGGCCGGTGCCCATGGCGCCGCCTCCGATGATCACGCACTGTGCTTCGTCGCGCACGGGTTCCCCCTTCGGGCGGCATTGTTCCATTGAGTGGAACGTTCCGGTGATTGGTGTTCTATGCTACCAGCGTGCAGTCGATCGAGCGGACGTTAAGCGTGTTGCGGGCCGTTTCGGCCGGCGGCGGCTCAGCGGGCGGCCCGGCGGGCGGCTCAGTGGGCGTGTCGGCGGGCGGCTCGGTCGGCGTGTCCGAGGTGGCCCGGGCGACCGGCCTGGCCAAGTCGACGTGTTCTCGCATCCTCGCCAGCCTGGACGATCTGGGCATCGTCGAGCGGATCGACGACGCCGGCCGCTTCGTGATCGGCGCCGGCCTGGCCGCACTTGCCGGTTCGGGCACATCGCCGTCGTCGCTGCGGGACCTGGCCCGCCCCGAGCTGCTCGACCTGGCGGACCGGTTGGGCGAGTGCGCCGGCCTTGCCGTGCCCGACGGCCGCGACGGCCTCTATGTCGACCAGGTGCCGGGCCCCGGCCACGTGCAGGTCACCGACTGGACCGGCCATCGGTTCCCGCTCCACACGATCGCCGCCGGCCTGGCCCTGATGGGAGGCTGGTCGGACACCGACGTTGCCGCCTATGCCGACGTCGGCCTCGACGAGTTCACGCCGCACACGGTCACCACGCTGGTGGGCCTGCGCCAAAGGGTCGGCGAGGTGCGCCGCACCGGCGCGGCATGGACGATCGGTGAGTTCAGCGAGGAGATCGCCGGAGTGGCGGCGGCGGTGTGCGGCCCCGACGGCACGGCCGTGGCGTCGCTCACGGTCTACGGCCCCGTGTTCCGCTTCCCCGGTGGAGCCGACACCTGCGAGATCGAAAGAGTGGTGCAGGAAGCAGCAGCAAGGGTGGCAGCCAGGCTGGCGGGCTAACAGTCTTCGTCGAAGATCCCGCCGGCGTCGAGTTCTTCGATGTCGTCGTAGTCGAAGGG
>JACKQG010001891.1_pt1 | contig 13813 bp, 11 predicted proteins | sample 8237621 | NCBI WGS metagenome assembly JACKQG01 (sample SAMN15677084, study PRJNA649215) | marine metagenome | biome: marine; feature: Black Sea; material: saline water; isolation source: suspended particulate matter (SPM) from the Black Sea western gyre | collected 2013-06-09/2013-06-10 | depth...
TGTTATAGTAATTACATCAGTTGACGATGAACGAATCCATCATCAACTGCTTTCCATGGGTGCCCACGCATATCTGCGAAAACCGTTTGACCGCAAGCAACTTTTCGATATCGTGTTGGAAATAATCCAACCTTCTGAGATTGAAGTTCCAGAATATATGAAACCAGAATATATGAAAAACGTTACTGACCAAGATATGAAGCTATCAGTGAAAGAAGCGAACTGTGCAGAAGATACAGAAGGACTCATTTTAGTTGGCGCCTACGAGTGAATACGCACCCGAAGAACATAGTTTTCTGAGAACAGGCATCCTGACGGAGGTTATATTATGCAAGATTATTATGAGGTTGCAGAATATCTCGAAGATAGTCTTATGGTTATAGATAATTTAGGAAGTATTTTCTATGCAAATCCAGCAACAAGCATTCTTTACGGTCAACCTATAGAATTGATAAAAGGGAAAAAACTTTCAGAGGCTTATCCAGGTGGACTTGGCGGCCGTATGTTTAGAGCAGTTCAAGCGGCGGTAGATAATGGCAGGTTAGTTGTGAGAAATCTCACTGCTGGACTTCCCAACTTTCCTAAGCTAGTCGATATACGTATTTATCCATCTTCATTAAAGCCCAAACTTCATAAGAAAGGCGCTATTCTCCTTTCTTATGAAGTAACCGAAAGGGAGGCGCTCAAAGAGCAAACAGCGACAATACGTCGTGCGGCGGCGTTAGAACAGTTGACAAGGAGGATGGCTCATGAATTGCGAAATCCTTTGAATTCATTGGGTCTGAATTTGGAATTATTGGAAGATGAATTCGACAATTTGCCCGAAGAATCCAGGGAAGAAACCTTTGAAATTACTTCGCTTCTTAAAAAGCAAGTGAAACGTCTTACCGAAATTGTAGAGTCTTATAGAGAACTTGGGAAAATGCCTCCTTTGAACTTAGTTGAAACCAACGGAAAAAAGATAGTAACGGATTTAGCGCACTTCTTCAAGGGTGAGGCGTCATCAAAAGGGATAGTAATAAAGGTAGAATGCAATGAAAATGTGCCTAATCTTTTGGTTGATGCCAATTACATTAGAGAAGCTATTCTGAACCTTATGCGTAATGCAATTGAAGCAATGCCTACAGGTGGGAATCTTACTATACGTTTAACAGCAGAAAATGGGCAAGTATTCATACAAGTGAAGGATACTGGCATAGGTATAAAGAAAGAACGACAAAAAATAATTTTTGATTTGGCTTATACTACAAAACCAAATGGAAGTGGAGTTGGGTTACCATTAGTCAAGCAGATTGTGCAACAACACGGAGGTAGCGTGCATCTTGAAAGTAAGCTTCAAAAAGGCACTACATTTACATTGCAACTTCCATGCTCCCAAAACTCGGAGGCGGAAGTTGAACACCCTGAAAAACGTTTACTTTCCGAAGTTGAAAAATTCGTTTTTGGGGTCAACTGAAATGAGAAATTGACTATTGCTGTTTCAAAGAATGACAGATGACAAACGTTTGGTATTACTAGAGCGAAACGAAGTTACGAAGTACCCACCCCTACCCCTCCAAGTTCAGAGGCGGACAGGTACCCAGAGAAATTGATGCCGAAAGAAGCCTTGAACTCAAGTTCAGGCTAATAGGCCCAAGTCGTCTACAAGACGACTAATGGTGACATTTAGTCCACTTTCAGTGGACTTGAGCTTTAAGCCTGTGAATTGATTCACAGTTAGGTGTCCACCCCTACCCCTCCAAGGAGGGGAAGAATGCGAAGCCACAGGTAGGAGGACAGGTTTACTTCGTAAACCACATGGTTTTTCTTTGGCAATCCAAGCTAAACAAAATGAATGAATTATTTGGTTGATATTCTTTACCGTCCCATGTATAAAAGTGAACCAAACGTCAGTCCAGCAGCAAGAATCAGAATGTTAATACCGGTAAATAACAAAGTTATCCGAACCCAGGGATGTTTATTGAAAAAGTGACGTTTTCTATATTGTCTTTTTTGCATTTGTTCTCCTTACTTTTGTATAGTTTCAAAGATAAATTTTAGCAATTTCTATGCCAGAAATACCGGTATATGAATGTTAAGATAACCTAATTTTCGACCTATAGCAGTGAAAGTATGGAAGGGCAAATGAGTGGAAGGATGGGGGAATGAAAAGTTGAATGGATAGGACCTCTCATCCTGAAAATCTTCCAACAGTCCATTCCTGCAAGAAGCAACGGACGACTTCGTCCCTTCGCTACACTCAAGGGCAGGCTTACCGCAAAAAACAACGGACGACTTCGTCTTACCGCAATCTTCCAATATTTCATTCCCAAAATATTCCACAGTGAGATTATGTCATAATGTCACAGAAAGTTTATGATAGGTTTTCATACAAAACAAGCCCGTCAAATTAAAAAAGCGATGCATTTCTATGACAAATTGACCATTGCGTAGACTTTGGCGAACTACCAGGGAAACTTAGCTCAATCCGCATGTTTGCCCTCCTTGTAGTTTAATTCTTCCTTGTATTCTGAAACCGCCTTCACCCACATCCACGATATACTTACTTTAAAAGATGTTCTATTCCCTGCAAAATCATCTGGACAATTACAAGAATGATGCTATAATATATTGAAAAGTCGAACTGAGGTGTGATATGTCAAAGGTAAGAAGGATAGGCGTTTTGACTAGTGGCGGAGATGCACCTGGGATGAACGCATGTATCAGAGCTATTGTTCGGGCTGCTATCTACCATGGGATTAAGGTCGTCGGCATTGTGCGAGGATACGCCGGGCTTATAAAGGGGGAGATAGTCGAGATGGACGTCAACTCCGTTTCCAACGTCATTCAACGAGGTGGGACAATCCTGAAGACGGCTCGTTCAGAGGAATTTAAAACCAAAGAAGGACTGGCTAAAGCAGCAGAGAATCTAAGCAAATGGGATGTTGATGGACTGGTCACGATAGGAGGTGACGGAACGTATCGGGGGGCAAGCGAACTAAGTGAAAAGTGGGGCGGCGCTGTGGTTGGAGTCCCAGGAACGATAGATAATGACATATACGGCACCGACTTTACCATCGGCTATGATACCGCTACGAACATAGCGCTCGATGCAGTGGACAGAATTCGAGATACGGCGGCGTCTCATGAAAGGATCTTTTTTATTGAGGTGATGGGCAGGGAATCGGGATTCATTGCTCTGGATGTGGGGCTTGCTGGAGGAGCAGAGGTTATCATAATACCTGAACAGCCCACGGATATTGACAACATGTGCCAAATTCTCTTGGAGGGGAGAGCAAGAGGCAAAGTCAGTTCCATCGTCATTGTTGCTGAAGGGGATGAAGCTGGCGGGGCATACGACATCGCGGAGAAGGTAAAGGAGAGAACAAAACTTGAATACAGGGTTACAATACTTGGACATATTCAGCGAGGAGGTTCTCCCACAGTGCGAGATAGAATTCTCGCGAGCAAATTAGGAGCCGCTTCAGTCGAGGCGCTCCAAAATGGTATCTCCAATGTAATGGTTGGCGAGATGCGCGGCAAGATAGAATTTACTCCACTTGAGGCTATCTGGACGAATAAGAAAAAGATGGATATTAGCCTCTATAAACTTGCTGAGATACTATCTATATAGGCTATCTGGAGTGCAGAAGTCTTTGCTTCTGCACATGCGCCCCGATTCTCGGGACAGGTCAGCAGAGACTGACGCACTCCAAAATGCCATCAGCAGAGACTGATGCGCTCCAGAAGAATTTTTCCCATGATAGAACAACTTTATTCACAATTCAAACAACCTCCATCGGAATTTGGATTTGCGTCTACTTTGACCTGGAATGGTGATTTTTCTGAGAAGGCGGTAAAACGGCATTCCGAGTTATTAGAGGCGGCTCGTAACCAGAATAGCAAAGTGTGGATTTCATTCGATAAATCCGCCAAGCAACCTGCGTTGCGTAGTTTGGCATCTTCGCAATATTCTCTTGTGTTTACAAGTATTTCCATTCCAACCAAGTTAAAAACGGAACATGTACGAAATTACCTTTTTTCCCAGTTGCCTTCTGTATCCGCTATGTGCATGCAACAGACTATGAATGCCGATGAAAATATAATTGGAGTTTTTCTACAAAGTGAGGATACTCCCGCAAAACCTTACCATAACATCACTGAGCCTTTTGTCAAATGTCTTTCAGGGGATTTGAAAACTTCATCAAAATTAGTCGGACGAACCATTTTCTGTCTACATTACGAATTACAAACCCAGGGACAAAATCTGGACATACTATCATCTGAGGGCGTTGATGTTCTGATTACAAAAAAGTATGAGCCTTATGCTTCGATGTTCAAGCGTTATTTCGGCGAGACAATCATTGGTTTTTGCGTTGAACCGCCGGATTTTCTAAGTTGTGAATCTGCTAATCTGGACAAACTCCCCTGGACACCTGAATTTCCAAATTATTTCTCAAAGATTAAAAATTACAATTTGATGGAACTACTGCCGCTCTTATTCTATGATAGCTATGATTCCGCCTCTGTCCGACATGATTTTTGGGAAGTTCTTACACTGAGGTTTGCAGAAGTTTGTATAGCGCGCCTGCGAGATTGGGGTTTTGGCTACGGTATCAAACTGGCTTTGACCCAGCCGCTTCTTGCACGTTCTTTGACTCGAAATCCACTCCCCTTGTTCACAGAAGCGGATATTCCCACATTATGTGAACCTGACGGCAAATCTAATTTACATTACTCCAAACGTCTCATACTGTTCAAGCAAGCCGTCAGCATCGCTGGGCAGTTTCGCAAACCATATATACTATTCAGAACTTCCGGCAATCCCCACACCGAAGCATCGTTAGTAAAATGGGTAAACAACTTGCATTGGGCTAGTATCTCAGGCTGCAACCGTTTCGCAAATAGTTTTAGATACGACGACCCAATGAGTAAAACATTTGATGCTTATCTTAGACGTTTGAGCTATGTACTGTCTTGTGGAAAACGCTGTCGTAACTTGCTTATGCTTAATCCAATAGGCAGTCTGTGGGTGAAATTTGGTCATCAAGATTATCATTGGATAAACTCTGAACTGGCATCTATCAGCGAGGCGCTCATACATTCTCATCATGACTTTGATTTCGGGGATGAAAATTTGATAGCCGCTTTCGGTCAGGTTAAAAGGCGAGGTAAAAAATTAACTATCGGCGACACCAGTTACTCAGTTGTTTTAATTCCGCCTTGTATCAATTTACAGGGAAAAACCGTTGATATGTTGAGACGCTTTACCTCTGCCCGCGGTAAACTGATAGCTATGGAGCCATTACCGTATCTTATGGACGGCAGAACTGGCGACTACCCATATCCGTTGGAAAGGCTATTACAGAGCAGACGTACAACCATTTTGCGGGGGGCTCGAGAAGAAAAATTGCGCCAGCTAAAGATATTGTTGGATGAAAAAGTAGCAAAGGTTAGTATCGAGATTTATGCGCGCCCTGAGAATTTACAGGCAAGGTCTATTCTCAAGCATCACAGGAGGCATGAGGAGTTGGATATATGTTTACTTCTAAATACCGACCAAAACCAGACAGATGCTTTGATTGAAATCAACAGCGAGTCGCATGTCGAAGAGTGGAGTCTGGAAAGTGGGAAAAAGTATGAACCTGTGCAGTGGCATGCGGATAATAAAACATACGCGGAACTGCAGTTTGCGCCCTGGCAGGCGCGGTTGCTAATCATTTCCGCTAATGGAACAAGCTAGGCAGCATGTTCTACTCAAGAGCTTCGGCAAGTTTTTCCGCGGCTATCCGCCTTGACAAAAGGGATTATCTTTGTTAAACTTTATCACAGGAGGAGATAACCATGAAAAAATTTGTTGTCGTATTTTTCATTCTACTTTGTACCTCTGTTTCCGCTATTGCGCAACAGTTGACAAAAGCAGACCTTCAATCATTGGATACGAAGTTGACGAAAATTCAGGATACAGTGATGGATATTGACAAAAGGCTTACCAAGCTTGAAGTTACCGTAACGGAGATGGATAAACGACTTAGTAACCAAATTGATGCGTTAGATACTTTTGTTAGATGGGCTATCGGTATACTTGTCCTTGTAGTATTAGCTGTTATTTCTCTGCCACAAATCTTCGGATATCTACGAGACACAAGGGAGCGCCGGGATCTTCAAAAAAGAGTTGAGCAGTTGGAACAAGAAGTCGCACAATTGAGAACTCGAATTATTGCGCCATAGACGGTGCAACAATACGTGCAGTTTATCCCGCATAGCGGGGCTGATTGTTGCACTCCACCTTAACTTCCCTCGACATCAATTCTCGAACTTCCATCCCCCATTCTTTTCACTGCAATGCGAACGGGTATGCGCCGGGTTAATTCACCGATGTGGCTGATGACAACGATGTTTGTGCCAGATAACTGTAGGCTTTCCAGAGCGGACAACGCAATATCCAGAGTTTCGCTATCAAGCGTGCCAAATCCTTCATCTAAAAACAGGGAATCAAGTTGCGTGCGGCCTTTGCTGAGTTCCGATAGAGCCAGAGCCAATGAAAGGCTGGTCAGGAAAGACTCCCCGCCGGACAATGTTTCCACGGGACGCTCTTCGCCGGCGTTCCATCTGTCTATAACCAACATCTCTCTCATGTCTTTGACTTTGAGTTCGTAACGGTGAGTGAGGTCATCAAGTTGCTTGTTGGCGAACTGAACCATCAGGTCAAACATACTCTTCAGCGCAAAATCTCGCAGTTCGTTAGCTGGCATGCAGCTTCTCAGATTCACCCATCGGTCTCGTTCTTTTTGGACCTTTTCCAAGTTTGCTGCTCGCTGTTCACGTATTTTCAAATACTGCTGGAATTGATTAATCTCTTGGGCGCATTTGCCCCTTTGCTCCCTTTTCTCCGCAATTGAGCTTTCAACCTCGCGTTCTTCTTTCTGTATTCTGCTCAGTTCTTCGGAGTCAAACGGGTTTGAGGCAAATGTTCGCTGTAAATTTTCAACCTGTTGCTCGACAGCATGTACATCCCTACGATATTTTTCCACTAATAGACTATTTTCTTCAATCCATTCGGAGTTTCTGAATGCTTCCCGATGTTCTTCAGGAGAAGCGAAATTAGCTTGCTGAAGCACTTGGGTATATTTCACTTCCACTTCGCTAAACCGTTTGCGGCTTTCTTCCAGGCGCTCATTTGCTTCAGTCAGACTGGTCTTCGATTCAGTCAGCCGATTCTCATCTCGCTGTAAATTTTCCAGTAAATCATTTCTTTCCTTTTCTTTATTCTCCAATTCCATATGCAAATTCCGACGAGCAACATCCGCCTTCAAGCCGCCGGTCTTCGTTCTTGCTGAATCCCACAATTCGTTGGCTCTCCTTTGATACTGGTTTGCCTGGAACCTTAAATGTTCAAGACGGGCTTTTTCTCCGGTGAGCTTTTTCTCATTTTCCTCAATTGAAGTTGTTAATCCTTGCAAAATTTGTCGATTTTTTCCAAGGCGTTCATGGCATTGCTTGACTGCTGAAATGCGTCTCTCAAATTTTCTCAATTCAGCTTCGGGTGCTTCCTCCCTCCCTCGTGGATGGGCGCGAAATTCTTCGGGGAGCAATTCCCAAAACTGAACTTTTGCTTGAGCAATTTCTTGTGTCAATTGCCCTATTTCTCCTGACAACGTTTGGATTTCCTGTTCAATGTCATTTAGCTGATTTTCAGCGCTGCTTATATCCCTACGGTTGCTTTGAAGTTTCTGATTTAATAAGTTTAGATTATTTTGAGCATCTGTTTTATCAATTTTAGCAGTGTTGATTTCTCGCAAATAAGCGTCAGCTTGCCTAATCTTGAAACTAACAAGTTTAGAAGAGATCTCTTCATCGGGATACACTTCCGACCATTGCGCTTTAGCATTTTCAATTTCCGTTTTCAATCGTACAATATCATTTTGTGCTTTTTGCAAATCCTGTTGTAGCTTAGATTTGCTCGTTTCCTGGCGGGTCTTCTGCTGTTCTAATCTGCGACTCTCCTGTTGTAATTTTTTCAATTCGTTCCGCGCATTTGCTAAATTCGCTGAAGCTTCTTGAATTAATTTCTCTTGTTCAAGTTCTTCTTTCTCCGACCACGGATGTTCAATTGCGCCGCAAACGGGACAAGGACTTCCGTTGGTGAGATGTTCCTTGCGCAACACCACAATCTGATTGGAAATCAAAGCGTATCTTTCTTCTGCCTCATAACGTTTGATGCTTTCCTCTGTTCGTTCAAGCTCTTTGGATTGTACTGCCAAAGTTTTTTCAATATCATCAAGAGCTTTTTCTACTGTTTCAAGCGTTTCGCGATTTTCCCGCGCTTGCGTTTGAAGTTCATGTAATGCCCTGTTAGCATTCTCGTAACTGTTCGCCACATCTTGAAGTTGTTGTGCGTCGTCTTTACGACGTTGCCAATCTTCCTCGTTGCCTCTTTCCAACAGGGAATTTAGCTTATCTTCTGCTTGCCTCAGAGATTCCTCGGATTTTGTTTGCACGTCTTGAAGCGCTTGTCTCTCTTTTTTTAGTGATTGCAAATTTTCTTGCAACTTATTTCGAGCAGATAATCTGTTTGTATGCGCTTTTGATTTCTCCTGCGAAGTCCTTTCCATTCCTTTGAGTGTGCTAATGGTCGCGCTTGCTTCTGCGAATAATCTCTCGCTGTTATCAGGGAGCGGGTTTTCTCGCAAAAATTTTTCGTCTTTTTCTATCTGTCCTTCGAGCAAAGTTTTTTCGTCGCTTCTAGCCTTGAGAAAGTTTTCCAATTCTGCAATTGTCTCTTCGGCTTCCTCTATCTCTTTCAGTCTCCCTTTTGCCTGGTCTAACTGCACTTCCGATTGAATCTCTTCTTCCCTCGCTGCATCGAGAATTGCCATTTTTTCTTTGCTCTCTTCTCTTGCTTTTTGCAAATCTCTGTCTGCATTTTCAAAAAGGATTTTGCTTTGCTCATATTCACCCTGAGAAGTCTTGAGCGTTTTTTGCACAGTTTTAACGGTTCTATCCGCTCTATTCAAATTACTTTTTTCGCTCTCAAAAGCATCAAGTTCAGCTCGAATATTCGCTGCTCGGCGCGCTGATGCAATCTCATTCTCCAATATCTCAATTTCTTTTTTCTGAGCAAACAGCTTTTTCTGTTCATTCTCCGCGATAAGAAGTTGTTCGTGCGTCTGAACTCGCTTTGTCTCTAAATCCTTAGCCTGGGAGATTTTCTCTTTTTCAGCGCTGAGTTGTTCGAGTTCCCTGGACAGTTTTGTCAATAGTTCTTGAGTGGAGTCGATTTCTTCTTGACTGACAAAGGGAACAACGTTCAATTCCGATTCCGATTGATTATAGGCGGCTTCGACATCTTTCATTTTTTCATTTAAAGCATCTTTCAATTGTTCGTACAAATCCATTCCAGTGGTCGCTTCGAGAATCTCCCGCTTTTTTTCAGGCTCTGCCTTCAAAAAGGCGGCAAATTCACCTTGAGCCAACATAACCGAACGATTGAAAGCGCTGAAATCTAATCCGAGTATTTTGCTAACTGCTCCTTCAACGGACATATCCTCTAACGCCTCCGCATTTCGTCTGGGGGTTAGGCGACCCGTAATCAATTTTTCCGTATCAGCATAAATTAGTTTTGCACTCGGAGTCAAACTTCCTTTTTTATTGCGTTTGACAGTCCATTCAGATAAATAACGATTGCCATTTGCTTCGAATAGAACTTCGGAGAATCCCTCACTTGCTCCCTGTCTGAGAAGGTTTACCGCGCTTCTACTACCTTTTCCTCCCAATCGAGGGGTTTTGTTGTACAATGCCACGCACAAAGCATCCAGAAGCGTTGTTTTACCTGAACCGGTGGGGCCTGTAATCGCTAATAAACTGGCATCATTGAGCGGATTTCCCTCAAAATTCAAATCGACTTCGCTTTTGAAACTATTCAAATTTTTTAATCGAATCTTTAGTAGTTTCATTATTTTCTCCGTAAGCCGCTAAATCCAACAACTCTTTGAACGTTGCCGTTAATTCTTCCAGTTCTTGTCTCGGTTCATCGTCGCCGTATTTGTTTTTATAAAACGACTTAAAAATATCTTCAGGAGATTTTGTTGTTATTTCTTCAGCCGAAATTTCTCTATCGTTACTTCGCGTGGGCGATTGAGCTACCACCAAGACCTCTCCACCGCGTTCCGCAAAAGCATTGCGGATAGCATCTGAAGCGCCAGTAATCGGGATGTCCAATTTCAACTGCACTTCGATGTATTTATCGTTCCAATCGCGGCTATTAGAACGGGCTTCTGCCATTATTTCATTGAAGTTTCCGCTCACCCGACATAATTCTTTGAAAACGGGGATGGTTATAGGTTCTAACGTGTGGGATAACTTGTCTAAATTTTCTCCATCTCTACCCTGAAGATCGAGGATATATAACTTTTTATCGTAAGTTGCTTCTTTGAATGTCATCGGAAGAGGAGAACCGGAATAGATGATAGGATATTCTCTGCCTTTTATTTGCTGCGGGCGATGCAAATGTCCCAGAGCAAAATAATCAATATTTTCGGGAAGGTCACCGGCTGAAAGAGGCATACTTCCACCAATCTGAACGGAACGTTCGGAATCGCTGACTTCGCCTCCATGAACAAAAAAATGTCCCATCAAAATTTTGGGAAGATCTTTTGATATTTTAGACACGCACTGCATATACAACGCTTTTAGAGCTTCCCGGTAGCGAATCGCCCGATCTATTTGGCTTTCAAACGAAATATGTGAAAGAATTTCGCCTTCGGAAAGATAAGGCACAGCAACGATAGCCACCGTGGAATTCTGCTTTCCCAAAGTTATAATACATTCATCAAAATTGTCGGATATCTTACCCACGATATGGATACGAACCATCTCCAAAAATTTCCTGGGCGCGCTTAATCGCGTCGCTGAATCATGGTTCCCAGATATTATAACCGCGGAGGCATCTGTTTCTGAATATAATCGAAACAAAAATTGATAATAAAAATCGATCGATTCTGCCGATGGCAATGAAGAATCAAAAACATCACCTGAGACCAATAGTGCATCTATCTTTTCTTCCTTAATGATATCCAACAGCCAGTCCAAAAACTGCCGGTGTTCGTCGATACGAGAACGTTCATATAATCTGTGACCGATATGCCAATCGGATGTATGAATAATACGCATAGAAACTCCTTTCGTGAAACGTGTCTCAATTGTTCTCTCTTCTTTCACTCCAATGGCGAATTGCTCTCTTCCATAATATCACCTAAAACACGGCGAATAGTCTCGAGAATGGTATCCAGTAAAATTGCTTCATTTTCCAGTTCTACCCTTTGTTCTGTCCTTAGGTGACGGATTCGCTCATACAGACGCCGATGCTGTTGAGTTAATTCCTCAAGCAACTGGCGAAGTTGCGCCATCTTCCGCCGTCTTACACGTAGAGCGATTAATCCCGGTCGATTTAGGCGCAATTTATGGATATGAAATTGCCCGGTGACTGTTAAACCAGTAAGTCGCCCGTCTGTTTCCTCCCTGAAATGAAGGGTCAAGTCGTCTTGATGCGTATGCAATATGCGGTGTCCAGCGGCTAGATCTTCCGCGGTTGGCCAAAAATCACCTTTATACTGATTACAACGGGTGCAGCAATAAACCAAATTGTCTCTTTCGTTTGTGCCGCCGCGACTAATAGGTCGGTAGTGGTCAGTGTTGAGCTGCCCGCCATAATCCTCTTCACGGATGGTACAGTAACCACACCTGCGATTGTAGCGACGACGTAGTTCTTCGCGGTATGAATGAGCTCTCATTAACCTGTTCCTTTTGCAAACTAAAAAATCTTTGATACAACAATTTCCTCTCCCGTTTTTTGAGCATATTGCTTCTTTATAGCAGCATATTCGGTGCGCAATTGCGCAACCCGTTCTTCTGTTCTTCGCAGTCCTATTTCTTCTTGTTCAGCCAAGCGTGCCAATAGTTTTATATCGCGTTGCCTTTGTTCATACTCACGTTGTAGAGAGGCAATCTGCGCATCCAATCGAGCCAGCGCTGGTTGAAGTACCATTTGTTCTTCATTATCAAGTTCTTCGTAAAAATGATTCAATTCCTCTTGCTCAACGGAAGTCAACTTTCTTTCCAGTTCACATTGGCGCAATTCATTCCAACGCGCCTCTTTAACATTGTCCCACATTGTATTTCACCTCCATAATAACTATGAAAAATCGACGGACAAGAGTTGTCAATTATAAATCTGCGTTCGTCCATTAAATCCGTGGTATCTAAGTTCTATCACCGCAACTTCATCATCTTCACAATTTCCGTCAAGTTTTTCTGCCCTTCTTTTTTAACGGTGACTTTGCCGTAGTATACCCCATTGGCAACATCATTGCCATCTGTGTCGCGGCCATCCCAATAAGCCATGATAAAGCCGACGTGTTCTTCTGGATGGAGCACACGAATCAGTCTGCCGGATATCGTGTAGATTTTGATTTCCGCTTTATCAACTTCGCTGGTTATTTCAAAAGTGATGTCAGTTCCTTCCCTTGGGAGGATAGGGAACGGATTCGGGTAATTCAGCACATTCAGCCGTTGGAGTGTCTCACGCACATAAAAAGTCGTCGATTTTTTCGACATATTGCCGTCTGTATCGTAAATGAGCAGTTGCAATTCGTGCTTACCCTCTTGAAGTGTTGGCGTATAATTGAGTACGGCTTGATTAGAACCGGGTTGGATGTTAATCAGATATTCATTTGCCAAAATGGGTGTGAAATCAGCGTCGTTGTAACTGACGGATAGCTCTGGTTTGCGGATGAATAGGTCAACGCCGTTGTCGTCGGCAATGAGCACGTTAATCTGCGGAGTGCTGGAGACCGGGTCGCCATCTGCGAAGTTTTGATGCCCGATGCTAAACTGAATGTCAGGAGGTATAGTATCAGTGCCGCGCATGATACTGAAGATGCCAAGATGCTGCGTATTCGCCAGGATTTTGCCCACTTCTCTGGTCTCAAAGACAAATCTATCTCCATGAATAAAAGGAGTTTCGCCCGCAATGATTTTGAAGCGTAATTTGGAATTGGAGTCGAAGAATTCCTCCCCCACCGTGCCTATCAACGATTGTCCGTTATGCTCAACAGGCCCGGAGAACTTGCCATAAAGACTAAAATGCGTGCTGTCGAGGAAGAATATGACCCACTTATCCACGGGAGTATTTTCATCGGCAGTGAGGTATTGAATTACGCCATCACCATCGTTATCATCCCTTGAATATGAAACAGTCACCCATCGTCCTTCTTGTGAAGTAGAATCAATAGTTTCGAATCGCAGTATGTCGCCAAAATCGAATAGTTCATCACCTCTAATTACAGTGATGTTTATGCCTTTGCTCTCTTCCTGGAACGGCTCCAATTGAAATATATCTACGTTATGCGCAATTTCTTGCAATTGTGAAGATGGCTCACTGAAGAATAAATGATATTGACTATCAGCAGTAAACATAAGCGTCCAGATGCCCTGGGGAGTTTTTTCATTGTCAACTTTGACATCACCTATTGTGCCTGTGCCTACATTCTGAGTCCGAAGATTCGCAGATTGGGCTTGTCTTGATATTTCTCCTTTGGAATTAACGACTGTTTTGGATTCTAAACGAACCCACTTTTGGGAGGATTCCTCAAAGAGATATATCGCGAATTCCTTGCTTTCCTCCTCAATAGCTTGCTCTAACGACGCTTTTTGCGCTTCATCAAGAGAATCGGAAGGAACATCGCCCAATCCGATTTCCCGTTTGATTTTTTCTCTCAGCGCGTCGATGTCAAATTTTAATTCCACTGTGGCAGGCACGAAAAGCTCTCTTTGG
>JACKQG010003953.1_pt2 | contig 13813 bp, 13 predicted proteins | sample 8237621 | NCBI WGS metagenome assembly JACKQG01 (sample SAMN15677084, study PRJNA649215) | marine metagenome | biome: marine; feature: Black Sea; material: saline water; isolation source: suspended particulate matter (SPM) from the Black Sea western gyre | collected 2013-06-09/2013-06-10 | depth...
AAAAAGCAGGTCCGGGGCCAGGCAAAAATTCCCCGGGACCTGCTCAATATTATTGCGCCATTCAGCCTTGCGCAACCTTCCGGGTCCGTTTTTTCAAACGATTGATTCGCCGTCGAAGGAGATCAATCTTTTTCCGGTCGCTCCTGGCACGCGCCTCGTCCCTCTTTTCTCTGAGATGGACGATCTCTGACTTAAGATCCTTCACGCTTGCTATCAGTTTACCGGCCTTCTTTTTTTCCTTTTTTTCTCCTTCGTCTTCAATACCGTAGTATTCCTTGATAACGGCCAACAGGTCCGCTTTTTTCATGGCATGAACCCCTGCGAGTCCAGGGATCTCTTTCCCGACCTCTTTCAGTTCTATGACCGTCATCTTGTCCAAGGGTTTCTTGAAGTCAGGCATTTTTCTTGTTTCTTCGCTGATCTGTTCTTTGACCTCTTCATCCATTATTCAGTCTCCCCTTCAGTTTCTCTTCTTGTTGTTCACCCGTTCAGTTTACTTAACATACCCTTCCTGCCAATTGAAGAAGCCCGCAGCCTTACCCTTACCCTTTCTTGATAAAAGGAGTCAACAGGTCAATCGGTATCGGGAAAAACGTGGTTGTGCTACTCTCGGATGAAATCTCTCTCAATGTCTGCAGGTATCTCAATTGCAGGGCCTCCGGATGCTTCGATATAATACCCGCGGCCTCTGTCAGGCGGCCGGCGGCCTGGAATTCACCCTCGGCATTGATAACCTTGGCCCGCCTTTCCCTCTCTGCCTCCGCCTGTTTGGCCATGGCCCGCTGCATCTCCTGAGGCAGGTCGATATGTTTTACCTCGACCGTCGTCACCTTAATTCCCCATGGATCTGTATGCTTGTCCAAGATGTTCTGAAGCCGCGTGTTGATCTTGTCCCTTTCAGCCAAGAGCTCGTCGAGCTCCACCTGGCCGCAAACGCTCCGCAGTGTGGTCTGCGCTAGTTGGGATGTGGCAAAGAGGAAATTCTCTACTTCTATGGTGGCATTGGTGGGGTCCATGACACGGAAATAGACCACCGCATTTACCTTGACGGAAACATTGTCCCTGGTGATAACATCTTGTGAAGGCACATCCATGGCAACAAGACGGAGGCTCACCTTGACCATCTTATCAATCACCGGGATAAGGATAATCAAACCGGGCCCCTTGGTCTTAATCACCCGGCCAAGACGGAAGATCACGCCCCGCTCATACTCTTTGAGCACCTTGATGGCCGAACCTAAAAAGAAGACAATCAGCACTATTGCTAATATGTAAAACATTTTTCCCCCCCTTTTTTAGTTGAGTGGTTAATTGGTTGATTGGACGGTCGCTGGATTCAGGGCCTTTTTGACCCTTACCATGAGGCCGTCCACACTGATTACCTCTACCTTATCTCCAGGCTCAAGCCTCTCTTCTGAAATGGCCCGCCAGTATTCGCCATGCACAAAGATCAGGCCTTCAGGCGCAATCAACTCCCTGACCACACCGATTTCCCCTAAGAGACCATCTCTCCCTCCTCTCGGCTTTCTGTGAAAGGCCCTGAACGCCAGGCCTGCCACGACCACAAAGAATCCCCCCACCAGGAGTATGGTGGGCATTATCAGCTTTAGAGAAACCCCAACATCCTCAAACAGCATAATAGACCCTAAGGTAAGCGAAATCAATCCCCCGATTGAGAGAATACCGTAGCTTGCCACCTTTATCTCGACGATAAAAAATATAATAGCTAAGATAATGAGAAGGAAACCCGCGTAGTTCACCGGAAGGGTCTGAAAGGAAAAAAATGCCAGGATCAGGGATATGGCACCGATGACACCCGGAAAAATTGCCCCGGGGTGGGCCATCTCAAAATACAGCCCGGCCAATCCGATCATCATGAGGATGTAGGCAATGTTAGGATCACTGATGGTCTTGAGCACCCTGTCTCTGAATCCGGGCCTGTAATGTATTTTTTTGAGATCCGCAGTTTTCAGGGTGATCTTACCGCCCGGCATATTGACTTCTCTGCCGTCTAAAGACTTCAGGAGGTCGTCCATATCTTTTACCACCAGATCGATCACGTTTTTCTCCAGGGCCTCATCAGCGGTTATGGAGACACTCTCCCGGATCGCCTTTTCTACCCATTCTCCGTTTTTTCCCTTGTTTTCAGCGATCCCCCGGGCGTATGCGGCCATGTCGTTGACCACCTTTTCTGACATGGTCTTTTCAATATCTTTGCCCCCCGCGTTCACCGGATGCGCGGCCCCGATATTGGTCCCCTTTGCCATGGCCGCGATATGGCCTGCCACCGTAACCATAACGCCGGCAGAGGCAGCGCCGGCCCCCCTGGGACCCACATAGACCACCACAGGGACCGGGGAATTCAATATGGCCTTGACAATCGTCCGCATGGAAGAGGCCAGACCGCCCGGAGTATCGAGACGAATAATGGCGAGCGCAGCCCCCTGGTCCTTGGCCTTTTCAAGACCCCTGACAACATACATTGCCGTACCGGGGTTGATAGGGCCTTCAAGTTCTATGATCATGACCTCGTTTCCTGCCAGAACAATGCCTGATGTTCCGGAAACCGGTAAACCCGGGCAAAAAAGGGTGACCAGGAAAATCAAGATCAGAAAAGCCGTTCGTGAATTAGCCATTTTTCTTTACCTCTAAGCCCATTCGCTTCATGAGCATTTTGATATCCTCCCAGACATGCCGCTTTGCAGACTGATTCCTCAACAGGTAGGCCGGATGAAAGGTGGGCATCAGAGGGATACCCGCGTATGAATGCCATTTACCTCTTCCAAGACTGATTTTGAAGTCCTTTCCCAGGAAGGCCTGGGTTGCTATCCTGCCGAGGCTGCAGATAACTTCAGGGCCTATGATACGGAGCTGGTGTTTTAAGAAAGGGATGCATGCCTCGATTTCATCCTTTTCCGGATCGCGATTCTTGGGGGGATGACACTTGACCACGTTACAGATGTACACCTCTTTCCGGGTGAGCCCCATTCCGTTTTCGATGATCCTGGTCAACAGCATCCCGGATTCTCCGACAAAAGGCCTCCCCGCCATATCTTCATCATGTCCGGGGCCTTCACCCACAAAGACCAGCCTGGCATCCGGAGAGCCTTCCCCGAATACCAGATGCGTCCTGCTCCTGTGGAGCTTGCATCGTTGACAGTTGCCAATATACTCTCTTACGCTTTCAAGAGAGGCCAGCTCAGGTGCCCGGCCCGAATCCTCCTCCGCCTTGGCGGCACATCTGATGCCCGAGGGGACGATATTCGACTCATCAGCAGTGAGGGTGCTCGCGACGTCGGTTGAGAGGGGAGGCGTCCCCAGCCCGATTTCCTGATAAGATTTCAACAGGCCCCTCATGTGCAGAAAGATCTCTCTAATTTCCGCTTCTACGGTCAAGACCGGCTTCCCTGAGTGCCCTGGCCCTGTCTAAAACCAGGCCAGCCACGTCATCCTTTGTCATCAGAGGTGAATCTTCCACATGGCCGTCCCTGTAGATAAATTTGACCATGTTGGTATCTGTTTCAAAACCCGCATCTTTCCTTGAGACATCGTTGGCCACGATCATATCGAGGTTTTTTGACCTCAGTTTTTTCTCGGCATTGGCGAGCAGGTCCTCTGTCTCGGCAGCAAATCCCACCAATATACAGGGGGATTCCTTCTTCGTCTCTCCCAGACGGGTCAATATGTCAGGATTCCTCACCAGTTCGAGGGATAATAATTCAGGCCCTTTCTTGATCTTTTGATCTGCACACTCCCGGGGCCTGTAATCGGAAACCGCCGCCGCCTTGATAATGATATCACACCCGGTGAGGTTTTCAAAAACCGAACGCTCCATATCTTCTGCCGTTTTCACAGGGCAAAAAGTGGCACCCTGAGGCGCCTGGAGGGAAGTCGGACCGCTCACGAGAATTACCTCAGCGCCCCTCCGTACAGCAGCCCGTGCTATGGCAAAGCCCATCTTGCCTGACGATCTGTTGGTAATATACCGTACCGGGTCGATCGGTTCCATGGTCGGACCTGCCGTCACGAGGATCTTGAGTCCGGAAAGGTCCTGCCCTGAGAGGAGGATGCTGGCCTGTTCGAAGATCTCCTCCGGTTCCGGGAGACGGCCAGGGCCCTCGGTCCCACAGGCCAATTCCCCCCGACCCGGCTCCAGGACCGTAACTCCCCGTTTCCTGAGCAGCTCGAGGTTTTGCTGTACCGCCGGGTTCGTAAACATCCGGGTATTCATGGAAGGGCAGACGAGTATCCTGGCAGTGGCGGCAATCACGCACGTTGACAGGAAATCATCCCCGATACCATGGGCCATCTTTCCGATGAAATTGGCCGTGGCCGGGGCAATGATGATAAGGTCTGAATCCTGCCCCCATCGGATATGGTCCATGACGGTCCCTTCCTGGCCGAACATGTCGTGGACCACCCTGTTGCCGGAGAGGGCCTCAAACGTGAGCGGCGTCACGAATTGAGTGGCGCTAAATGTCATGGCCACCCTGACCAGAATATCCTCCCGGACCAGGAGCCTGACAAGCTCTGCGGTCTTGTAGGCGGCGATCCCGCCGGTCACACCGACGATGACCTCTTTTCCTTTCACATCTGCTCCTTTACAGATGCTCTTTTTCAGGCGCATCTCTTTCTGACAAATAATTCTCTCTTATTTCCCTTATCTTCCCCTGCCCCGAAAGCCTCAGATTCATTGAACCGGGATACTGGTTTCTGGATACTGGATGCTGACAACCCCAACCCTTTTCTTAAATATTAGTGGATTATAAAATAATAAGGGGGCGCTGTCAAGAATTGCGGACCTTTGCCCCAAAAATGGATTGACGGACTGCTGTGCCTGTGATATCTGCCCCAAATCACGACTACAGACGTGACAAAAAACACTCAGGAGGAGATTCAAATGGAAGACAAGAAAGCGGACTTGGCCGGCCCCGGCATCGGCGACTATGCGGAATTGGAAAAGATTCTACCGAATGATTACAGCTCCCTCCTCTCCCCCAAAGAGACCCAGCTTGCAACCTATGCCGTAAAAGATTACATCGAAGAGAATTTGTGCAAGGAACTCAACCTTATCCGGGTGACCGTGCCCCTTATCGTAGATGTCGGGAGCGGTGTGAACGACTATCTGGATCGTGACGGCTCACGGACACCGATCCAGTTCCATATTTCAAACGATTATGACAAAAACCCTGTCGATGCCCAGGTTGTACAGGCAGCGACCAAGTGGAAACGTGTGGCCCTGAAGCAATTCGGCATGAAGACCGGGGAAGGCCTGATTACCGACATGCGCGCCGTACGCAAGGACTACTTCCTTGATCACGATCACAGCGCCTATGTGGATCAATGGGACTGGGAATTGGCCATAACCGAAGATCAGCGCAATCTTCAGGTCCTGACAGATGTGGTGGAGAAGATCTGGAAGGTCCTCAGGGGCGCCGAAATCCATGTGCAGGAACTCTATCCCCAATTAAAAACAGACAAGTATCCCGATCTCCCCGACAAACTCACATTCATACACGCAGAGGACATCCTGGACAGGTATCCCGACCTGCCACGAAAGCAGCGCGAAACAGAGCTTGTGAAGGAACTTTCCGCGGTCTTTATCTATGGGATCGGCTGGACCCTCAAAGACGGCTACCCGCACGAAATGAGGGCGGCAGACTACGATGACTGGGTCACGGAGACCACATCTATAGACGGGAGACCCATGCACGGTCTGAATGGGGATATCCTTGTCTGGAACCCGGTGACAAAACGCCGCCACGAACTGACGTCCATGGGTGTCCGGGTCAATGCCAAGACCCTGAAGGAGCAACTGGAAATTACGGGCCAGCTTGATTTCCTCAAGATGCCCTATCATCAAGCAGTTCTCAATAATACGATCCCGCTCAGCATTGGTGGCGGAATCGGTCAGTCACGCACCTTCATGCTTCTTCTCAAAAAAGCGCACCTTGGGGAGGTCACCGCCACGGTATGGCCGAAGATACTCAAAGATATGTGCAGGAAGAAGAATATCCACGTCATTGACTGAGAATGAATCCTTGCCCGGTGAGGTTTCGTAAAAAGATAGATTCTGGACGGCTTTGTAAAAAGCACCAGATACAAGGCGCGCGAATTTTTAGGAATGAGGCCTACTTATCAGTAGGTCGCAGTGACTAAAAATGAAGCGCAACGCCGTAGATGGATTTTTTGCGAAGCCGTCAAGTTTCCAGATTGCTGCAATGGATAGCGGGCTTCCGGCCCGCCCACGGCCTTGCCTGCTCCAACTGGCCTGCCAATCGAAAAAGTGTCGCCTCGGACCCGAAGCGCCCGGCGAACTGAACACCGATTGGCACGTTGCCTTTATTCCAGAATAGGGGTACCGACATGGCAGGTTGACCGGTTATGTTCTGGATTTCAGTAAATGCGCAGAATGCGCTGGAAGTCTTAAATCCCCTCATCGGATCATCAGATGTCGGTTGAAATGCACCCAGCTTCGTGGGCGGAACCGTCATGGTCGGGGACAGGATCATGTCATAATCATTTTCAGCATAAAACCTCGCTACTTCGCGTGAAAAAAGCTGTAGTTCTTTCAAAGCACCGAGGTAATGCGCCCCGGATCTTTTCCGGCCTGCCTGATAGCTGGACCACGTCAAGGGCTCCAGTTGATCCTCGGTTATCTGTTTTTCCAATTCCTTTTCCCAGTAAGCGATAAAGTGCCCGGTAAGGCAACTGAAGAAATTTCCGTAAGTCTTGAAAAGGTTTGGATAGGCCAGCGTTTTTGTCGGAATTTCTTCAACAACATGTCCCAGGCCCTCGCAAAGCCGGGCAGCATCCTTAACCGCCTCCTCACAATCCGGGTGCAGTCGGGTTGCCACCCCCCACCCTTCGGGAACAGCTTGCAAAAAACCGATCTTCAACCTCTCCACCCCCTGTCCCACCTCCTCAAGGAAGGGCCTCACGGGCTGGGGCACACAATAAGGATCTCCAAGATCCGGTCCTGATGTGGCATCCAGGAGGGCGGCCGAATCTCTCACCGTCCGCGTCACTGTATGCTCACATACAATACCGGACCCGATATCTCCGAAGATCGGCCCCAAGGGGTTCCTGCCTCTGGTCGGCTTCAGACCGAAAAGTCCACAACAAGAGGCGGGAATACGAATGGAGCCTCCGGCATCGTTTCCGTGGGCCATCGGGACGATTCCTGCCGCCACCGCAGCAGCCGACCCACCACTGGAGCCGCCTGGCGTCAAAGTGGGGTCCCAGGGGTTGACCGTAGGTCCGTTCAGCAGAGGTTCTGTTGTCGGAAGCAGACCGAACTCAGGCGTATTGGTCTTACCAACAACAATCAATCCGGCGGCCTTCTGTCGTTTGACCAGTTCGGTATCCAGTTTGGAGACATATCCCTCAACTGAACGGGAGCCTTCGTGAAAAGGCGTTCCTTTGTATTCGGCAACCAGGTCCTTCAAGAGAAATGGTACGCCATAAAATATCGCCTCAGGGGAAGCGTTTCCACACCCGGAATCGCAATTTCTCGCAGCCTCCCGGGCCTGATCATACATCTTGTAAATGACCGCGTTGAGTCTAAAATTCAGCCGCTCAATCCGCTCAATGACAAGCTCCACTAATTCGGTAGGTTTAACCTCCCCATCTCGAATCAAATTACCCAGCGCTACAGCATCATATCCGGTCAAGTCGTCATCCATGGCTTACCCTCTCGTTATCACTGCTCCTTAATCGCATCCAGGAACCGCCGGATCGCGCGATCCCTTGTTTCATTCGGTTGAAAGACGATCGAGTAATGATTGGTTCCGTCCACATCCACACGCGTGGCATTGGGGATTTCCCGCAGCATCCTTTCGGTTACGTCTTCAGGAAGGAGGAGATCGTCCCGGGCCAGCATCCCGTCCGTAGCCCGGAGAACCAGGACAGGGCATGTCATGTCTCTGTAGAATTGGGAAACATCCACCTTCCCCAGGTTGATCCGCTCTTCTTCGATATGCTCAGGACGTACCCTCGAGCGGACGCCCCCCGCCACCGCTTCTGTCTCATACTGATAATAGGTATCCAGGGCAGACGACCATTGTTTGAGAAACGGGGCCTGTTTCATGAGGTCCAGATACGCCTCAAATGAGGGAAAGATCTTTCCCAGACGGTCCAGCGAAGGCTTGATTCCCGAAAAGACCTTCACGAGCTGGGCCTCGGAGAGTTTCCCTCCTCCGTCCACCAGGATAATGCCCTGAACCCGCTCCGGGTATCTGGCACCAAAGACCGCTGAGATAAAGGCGCCCAGGGAGTGACCCATGATCACCCCCCGCTCGATCCCCAGATCATCCATGAGGGCCAGGATGTCCCGGCAGTGGTGGTCAATCGAGTAGCCCGAGGCAGGAACTTCCGAAAGACCCCTCCCCCGGAGGTCCATAGCAAGGATCCGATGCCACGGGCTCGCCGCCTCTGCGATGACATCCCAGCACCTGCAGTTGGCGGTAATGCCGTGGATACACAAAACGTCTCTCCCCTTCCCTTCCCATTCGGCCAATTGGATCTGAACGCCGTCTCCGGGGACCCTTCTCATGATCGGTTCCGTCATTACAAATCATCCTCCTGTGGTTTTCTTAAAAAATCACGAAGTCCTTTGACTTCAACTTTAGCTCACTTTAGGCACTTTAAACTTTAGGCACTTAGTCTGTCTTTCTCTTTGAAAGCTTCTCCTTCACAGATCCGATAACGCCCTTGGGGAAAAAGATGACCACCAGAATGAACAGTACGCCGAAAAGGAGGAGCCATCGCTCCAACACATTATGCAGCAGTTCGGCATGGGGGAAGAGGCTCTTTGCCAGATGTTGAAGATCGGGCAGAAATGTCTGGGTAATCTTTATGAAGGCCGCACCGATAATCCCCCCGTATAGTGTCCCCATTCCTCCTATGATGACCATGAGCAGGACATCGAGCATAATCGTCAGCACACCCAGGCTCGACTCGGGATTCACATATCCCACCCACATGGCGTATAATCCCCCGACAAGGGCGGCCAGCACGCAGCCGAAGGTGATCGAAATACTCTGGTAAATGAAGGTATTGTAACCGAGGGCTTCTGCCCGCTGGACATTGTCGCGGATGGCCTGGAGGACGCGGCCTAAGGGTGATCGAGTGAACCGCAGCATCGCCAGAAAGAGTCCGGTGCAGCAAATAAGGATCAGATAATACGTTAATACCTTCCCGGTAATCGCGATCCCCAGGAAATCCCCCATGCTGAACGATACCGCAAAGATCCCTGGTACGTTCAGACTGATCCCGTCCTCACCCCCTGTTAAACTGGTGAGCTTGGTCGCAAGGATGATGGCCAGTTCTGCGATGGCCAGGGTTATCATGGCGAAAAAAATGGTCTTGACGCGGAGGGTGAGAAAGCTGATGAGCAGTGCCAGGACGGCCGAGACGACTGCGGCGATCATAAACCCGAAAATCAGGTTGGCATATGAAGGGATTCCGTACCTGCCGATAAGAAAGGCCACGCAATATGCCCCGATCCCGAAAAACATGCCGTGGCCGAAGGAGAGGATCCCCGTGTATCCGAGGAGGATGTCAAAACTGGCCACCAGCGTTGCGAAGATGACGATCTGCATGGCAAGGTCGACCGTCTTGAACGAAGGGAACAGGAATGGCACAAGGAGGAAAAGGGCGAGGAGGCAGACCTTGAGGAAAAAGCTGCCGCTTCTGTATTGCCGTCTCCTTTCCTCCATACGGAAAAGCTGAACCGGTGTAGGTTCTGCCATTCATATACCTCGCTACTTTCCCGCAGCAAAAAGGCCCGTCGGCCGGATGAGAAGGATAATGATCATGATTAATATGTTAACGCCGGCAGCGGCCCAGGGCACAAGATAGGCCACATAGTTATACGTCAGTCCGACAATAAGCGCTCCCACCAGAGACCCTGTGACGCTCCCGAGGCCTCCGATGATGACCACAATAAATGCGAAAAGGAGGTACGTGCTCCCCATGTCCGGATAGACCTGCAGGCTGAACACGGCCATGGCCAGCCCGCCTAAGGCGGCCAGGGCTGCCCCCGCCGCAAAGACACCGGTGAAGAGAAGATAGATGTTGTGCCCCATCGCCTGGACCATGTCGCGATCTTCCACCCCGGCCCGGACGATGGTCCCTAATTTTGTTTTCTTGAGTATCAGCTGGAGCCCGCCATATACGATAAGGCCGATGACGATGCAGATGACACGATACCGGTAAACAATCACGTCCATGATGTCCCAGTTTCCCCGAAATGTCAGGGGAACGGTCATCACTTCGTCGTTAGGCCCCCAGAAGACGCGGATCAGCTCAACTAAAACAATGGTTACGCCAAAGGTGATGAGGATCTGAAACAGGTGATTCCCGTAAACACGCCGTACGATCACCTTTTCCAGGACAATTCCCAAGAGGGCGACCACCAGCATGGCAGCGGCCATGGCGATCAGAAAAACCGAAAGATTCTGAAAAACCGAGTCCGCAACCACCCACTTCATCAAGTGCCTGAAGACGGTGAACCCCACATACGCGCCCCATGCAAACAGGGCGCCGTGGGCAAAGTTGAGGACATCCATGAGGCCGAAGATAATACTCACACCGGAGGCCACAAGAAAAAGGAGCATACCCATGGCGAGACCCGCGATGGTAAGCGTCAGGTAGGTCTTGGGTGGGATACCTAAGAGGGGGAGAATAAAGAGAATCCCTGCACCCATTAAGGTAAGTTCCTGGCTCCAGCGCCTCACGATGCTCTCCGCCATTTGGAGTTACTCCTGTTTAGCCTGGTTCAAGTCTTCTACTTTGGAGATACCCAGATACCGGCTCTGCAGTTCCTCATTCTGGATCAGTTTTTCCACATCGCCACTGTGGACCACCATCCCGTCATCTAAGATAAAGAAGGTGTCGCCCACCGAACTTGCCATGTAGAAATTCTGCTCTACCAAAACAACAACGCTACGTTCCTTGATCTGATTGATGGCCTCAATGACGGCATCCACAATGATAGGGGCAAGGCCCTTTGAGGGCTCGTCAATCAGGAGAAGGGAGGTATCGTTTACAATGGCCCTGGCGATCGCCAACATCTGTTTCTGTCCACCGCTCAGGTTGCCGGCTTTTGATCTCCAGAACTTCTTGAGGTCGGCAAACATCTCCAGGGTCCTGTCCAGTCTGCGGGCCGTGGCATCATCTTCCACCAGCGTAGCCACCCGCATGTTTTCTTCCACCGTGAGTTCTGCAAAAATCCCCATATGCTCAGGGACAAAGCCAATCCCCATCCTGGCAATCTCGTAAGGCTTATTATCCTGGATTTCCCTCCCCTTGTAGATGATTCTCCCCTCTGAGGAAGGGATGAGGCCCATCACCGTCTTCAAGGTAGTGCTTTTCCCCGCACCATTTCGGCCGATAAGGACGGTCACTGCATCGGCCTTTGCATCAAAGGAAACCCCTTGAAGGATGTGATGCTGGCCGATAAACGTGTGGACGCCTTTGACCTCTAAGATGGCCTCATCCACGCCTCGCTCCTCCACCGAGATAGGCCTCCTGGACCGCCCTGTTCTTGCGGATCTCATCGGGTTCGCCGTCGGCAATCAGCTTTCCCTCCTGGAGGACCGCAATCGTATCGGAAAGGGTCATGATCATATCCATCTTATGCTCCACTAAAAGCATGGTCCGATTCTTTGCCTCTTTGATCCTCTGAAGTATCTCCAAAATTGCCGGGACCTCCTCTTGAGACATCCCGGCGGTAGGTTCATCCAAGAAGAGGATCTCCGGGTCAAGGGCAAGGAGGATGGCAATTTCCAGTTTCCGCTGCTCGCCATGGGTCAAAGAACTTGCCGGTACGGCCCATTTCTCATCAAGGAGTACATCCTTTAAAATAAGATACGCTTCGTCCTCCAATCCGGAAAAGTTCAGATAGTTCCTCCAGAAGTTGAGTCCGAACCCCTTGCGCGACTGGATAGCGATACGCACGTTTTCAAGAACCGTCAGAACAGGAAAGATATTGGTCAACTGGAAGGATCGGCCCATTCCCAGACGCGTCCGCTCCACAGCGCTCAGCCGGGTGATATCTCTTCCCTTCAGAAATACCTTCCCCTCACTGGGCCTGTACTGGCCGGTCATGAGGTTGAACAGGGTAGTCTTACCGGCCCCGTTGGGTCCGATAATGGATTTGAGGACAAACGGCTCGATCCGGAGATCTACATGATCCACGGCCACATGCCCCCCGAACCGGATGGTCAGGTCTCTGGTCTCTATAACGGGATCTTTGTTCTTTTCAGTCATCTATAATCCGTACCATCCCCAGACCCACACGGAGGAAACCTCTGTGTGGGTCTGCAGTTGCATAGCCCCGGCTTACCGCTTGTTCATAATGGGAGGGGCCGTATCTTCCATCGACAATACCTGGATGCACACCGGAATGGCCCACTCCACATCCGGTTTTACGTCTAACTGAAACGCGAACATCTGCTGAAGGGCCTGATGGTCCTCCTTACGGAATTTCATCTTCCCCTTGGGGGTCATAAACTCCATCCCCTCCATGGTAGTGATGAGCGTCTCCGTGTCTGTCTTTCCTCCTGACCGCTTGATGGCTTCTACCACTGCTCCGGCCGCGGCAAAGCCTCCGCAGGTAAAGAAATCCGGGGGCTCGTTAAAACGCTTGTAGTGTTCTTTTACCAGCCAGTCGTTTACCGAATTTTTGGGATTTTCATAATAGTAGTAAATCGAACCCTTCATTCCCTTGAGGGGCTTCATCAGCTTGAGGGCCGCAAGGACGTTCCCCCCGCTGGCGATCTGGATCCCGTATTTATCAAGCCCGGCAGCAATCATCTGGGTGATGGGTCCTCCCTTTCCGGCCCAGATAACCCATACGTACTTGGGCTCGGGCTTGTCTTTCAGGGCCTCAATAATCCGCTGGATGGGCGCTGTAAAGTCTGTCCCTTTTGGATCGCAGTACTCTTCATGAACCACCTTTGCACCCAATTTTTCCGCGGCCTGTTTGTATGCGGCAATTCCGTCGCGGCCAAAAGCATAATCCTGACCGATGCAGGCGATGCTGACCCCGGGTTTGGAAATAGCCACGGCGTTGGAGATGGCATCCTGGCTTGAATTCCTCCCTGTCCGGAAGATATAGCGGTTCCAGTTCTCTCCAGTAATAGAGTCGGCAACAGCAGGCTCCACAATGAGGATCTTCTTGAACTGCTCGGCTACCGGAAGCACGGCCAAGGCCACGCCGCTGCTGGTGGGTCCTATTGCCAGATCTACCTTGTCATCGTTATAGAGCTTGGTGAGGAGCATCTTGGCCCTCGCCGCCTTCAGTTGCGTATCTTCGACAATCAGTTCCACAGGTCTTCCGCTGATCTTATTGGTCCCGTTGGTGAAGTACTCCAACCCCATCTTAAATCCTGTGACTTCGGCCTTTCCGTAGATCTCATAGGGACCACTCAGCCCCTGGATGATCCCGATCTTGATCGGATCCGCCCCCATGACAGGCGATGTGAAAAATACCAAAACCACAAAAACCATCACAGACAGACAACAGATTCTTTTCACGTTCATTTTCCCTGCTCCTTTCTTTTGGTAAAGTGTTGTTCATTAAGTCCAATAACCCCGGTCCTCCCAGGGCGGCACATTTACATTTATACGCCCACGATGGCCATGAGAACCTCTTCCTCGGATCCACCGCTATCCAGCATCCAGCAAGAGAAGTGCCTAAAGTTTAAAGTGCCTAAAGTTGAAAACCGGAAACGAATAACCAGCAACTCTCCGAGCCATAGGCGCTCCGAGCCGGCGGCCAACATCCAGTATTGAAGGCGTAAGGCAC
>JACKQG010005546.1_pt1 | contig 13813 bp, 11 predicted proteins | sample 8237621 | NCBI WGS metagenome assembly JACKQG01 (sample SAMN15677084, study PRJNA649215) | marine metagenome | biome: marine; feature: Black Sea; material: saline water; isolation source: suspended particulate matter (SPM) from the Black Sea western gyre | collected 2013-06-09/2013-06-10 | depth...
CTGGATGATGCCTTTGGAACCGGTGATCACTGCATCGCGCTGCCGCTCCTCGACAAAAGAGGACGACAGGTCGGCGCGGATACCGCGTCCGTAGTCGAGGTGATACTCCGAGGCTTTGTCCACACCGGTCCATGACATATCCGCCGAGCCACTGACGCGATCCGGACGCCGCCCGAAAATCATATGCGCGTAGGCGAGTGTATATATCCCCACATCGAGCAGCGCACCGCCGGCTAACTTCGGACTATACATCCGGTTCCATGGAAGGGTTTTCGCACACAACGGCATTTTGGTGCAGAAGTCCGCTTTCAGGCGGTTCACATCACCGATCTCACCGGCGGCCAGCAGTTCGCGCAGTTTCAGCGTCGCCGGATTAAAGCGTGTCCACATCGCCTCCATCATAAACAGGTTATTCTGAGCCGCCAGGTCGATCAGCTCCTCGGCCTCCGCCTCGTTACGGGTGAATGCCTTTTCGATCAACACTGGAAGATCGTGTTCCAAACAGAGCTTGGCGCTTGGGTAATGTTGGGCGTGCGTATTAGCGATGTACACCGCGTCGAGCTTTTCGGTTTCAAGCATTTCGGCGTAACTGCCATACACACGCTCAATGCCCAGCTTTTTCTGAAGCTTCTGGGCGCGGCGCATCGACTTAGAGGCCGCGGCAATGACGCGCCCCTCGCCTGTGTTTTCCAAGCTTCGGAAAAACTTAGGAGCAATCAACCCGCACCCGATAATTCCCCATTTAAACTGCCCACTCATACCCTTAAAATCCTCGTTCAAAATGGCTCACACTAAAATCGGAGTCCATTTGTAACTCAATTAAGCAGGAGATACCACATGAACCGATTTTAAAAATCCGCGGCCTGATGACCGGGCCCGGTACTGTCTGGACTCCCCTCTTCGCCCGCCGGAGCCTCTGACACACCATTTCCGGCCCGACACGGGCCGCGATCCGGAACCGAATAGATAAATCGATCCAATAATCTACCGGCTCTGGTAAATCTTCATCGCTTCCGGCAACCGCGCGCGGAGGTTGGTCAGCCGCATCGAATCCGACGGATGCGTCGAAAAAATACTATCTGCCGGATCGTTACCGGTGCGCTGCTGAGATGCCCTCTCCCAGATGCGGAGCGCGGCGCGCGGATCGTAGCCGGCTTCGGCCATGTACATCAGGCCAACCGAATCCGCCTCCATTTCGTCAGCCCTCGAATAGCGGGTGACCCAGATTCCGTTGTAGAGCACGAAGGCCCCGCCCAGTGCGGCAGCCAGCTCGTCCTGCTCTTTGGCCTGTGCAAAAATACTCGCCCCGAGGAAAAGCGCGTTGGGCAGCATCTGGCGGGTCATCGCCTCGGTGGAATGGCGGCAGTTAACATGCGCGATCTCGTGCGCGATGATCGCGGCGATTTCATCCTCGTCCCGGGCCAGCCCGTCTTTCGGATCCCAGAGACCTTCATAGACCATGATCTTTCCGCCGGGCGCGGCCATGGCGTTGACGATATTGGTCTGAATCAGCGTCACCTCATACGGCAGATTCGGCAGGTCAGACACCGCACCGATCCGGTTTACCATTTGCTGGAGCTGCGCCACCCGGGCCTGATCTTCATTTACCGGAACGCCGCGTGCGTGCATTTCCTCGATGGTCTGCTCATAGACCTGTGTGCCGAGCCCAACATCCTGATCGAGGGAATAGAAATTGCGGGTCTGCCGACCGGTCACCGCATCAATCGCGGTACAGCCCGCCGTCAGAACAATCGCAAACAGAAAAACAAGCTGAAGAACCCTTTTCATCGAACTGGATTATACCATCGGGGGGATATCCAGCGAGTCGAACTGTGAGAGAAATGCCTTCATCCGGGCGGCAATTTTTGCAACACCGCCAGCTTCTTCACTCTCGATGTTAAGCGGCATCACCGGATCGTGCAGCGACTTGCGCAGCAAAGCCCAGCCGTTACTGGCGGAAGCATCGACCGTGACGTGAACTCCTTCGTAATTATTCGGCGTGGCGCTCCATCCCGGCTCATCGGCCACAAACTGTTCAAAGGCCTTCAGCACCTCGTCGCCGACCGAACCGAAATCCTCGGCCGTGATCTTCGCGCGGTACTCCTTCGCCTCGGCCGGCTCGGGCAGTCCTTCAACCAGACCATCGACCCCGCCCTTTCCTTCGGCGTGCAGCTGCGCGGTTTTGATCAAAATTTTGGCAATCTGATAGGCCCCGTCATCTAAAAAATAGTTTTCTTTCAGCGCGCCGTGGCCGGAGGTTTCCATCGCCAGCCAGGACTCTTTGCCCTCCGCGTTCAGACGGATCGATTCGTTGATCACATTTTTATAGCCACGCTTAAACCGCAGGTGGACGCCGCCCAGTTTTTCTTCGATCCAATATTTCAAACCGGCCGAGGTGACCGAGTCCGTGACAACCACGCTGCCGGGATGCTCTTCGAGCACAATCGTGGACATCAGTGCAATAAACCGGTTGCGATTGATCGGCGTGCCGTTTTTATCGACGGCTCCGGCACGGTCGACATCGGTGTCAAAAATAATTCCGAGATCGGCTTTGTTGTCTTTAACCGCTGCGATGATCGCCTCCATCGCATCCGGATCTTCCGGATTAGGAATGTGGTTCGGAAACGAACCGTCCGGATCGAGAAACTGGCTTCCAGTGGTATCCGCGCCGAGCGGTTTGAGTACCTTGTCGACAAAGTAACCGCCCGCGCCGTTACCGGCATCGACCACAATCTTCAATCCGGTCAGTGGTGTGTCGCCCTGCCCCGCGCCCTTGCGAATTGTCGCAACCAGCGACGCGGCGTAATCGTCCATCAAATTAATCGGTTTAACGCCAGACGGCGGCGGGGCATCAAAGGTGCCGGTTTCGGTGGCGAGGGTCAAAATCTGTTTGATGTCGGCTTTATCGAGGCCGCCATCGCGGGTGAAAAACTTCAGACCGTTGCGGTTGAACGGCAGGTGGCTGGCGGTGAGCATGATGGAGCCGTCGTAGCCGTAGTTTTCAAAAACCGTCGCCATGAACATGGCCGGCGTTGATGAAAGACCGCTGTCGGCGATTTCGGCACAACCCGCTTTACCGCCTTCGTCGGCACAGGTTTCCAACCCTTGGAAAATCGCGGTCTTCACGATATCGGCCGAGAGGCGCGAGTCGTGGCCGACCGCCACTCTCAGCTCTGAAACCGGCTTTCCTTTTTTCTCCGAAAGCCACTGTGCGAAAGCAAAGCCGATCGGACGAAGGATCTCCGGCGTCAGCGTAACCGGCTCGCCCTCGACGCCCTCGAGCGCCACGCCGCGCACATCACTTCCATTCTGCAGCTTCAACCACGTCTGATCCATTGAAAGACTCCTTTAGAAAACTGCCCGCGAATCTGCACGAATCTGCACGAATTTCCAAGCACGGGAAGCAACTGCGTTACAGCACATTATTTTTTCCAAACATTGGAACGGCGCGCTCGGAGAGCTCGCCCTACCTTCTGGATATCGGTTGAGTTTAGTGCAGAGACAAGGCGCGAAGGGTGACGCTGTATATGAAATACTGCGAACCCTTCACAACGAAGTCCATGCGCCAAAATCGGCCGAACTCAATGCTTGAAATGACGCATGCCGGTGAAGGCCATGGCGATGCCGTATTTGTCGCAGGCGGCGACGACTTCGTCGTCACGAATCGAACCCCCCGGCTGCACGATGAAGCGCGCGCCGACGGAGTGGGCTTCGTCGATGCTGTCGGCGAACGGGAAGAAGGCCTCGGAAACAAAAACGCAGTCGCCGATGACCTTGGCAATTTCGGCTTCGGTGATGTCCGGGTTCTGCAGCTTCAAATTCTCGATGGCTTTCGGAACCGCCAGCTTGCGCAGCGAATCGACGCGGTTGGGCTGTCCGGCCCCCATGCCGAGCACGCGGAACTGACCCGGCTTGTACTCCTGCACCACCATGATGGCGTTGGACTTGGTGTGCTTGGCCGCGGCAATGCCGAATTCGGCGAGCGAGCGCTTGTTCTGATCGAACGCGGTCTGGGTGACATCCTGCCACTCGGCGATGGCGTCGGTATCGACATCCTGCACGAGCAGTCCGCCGTTGATGTCTTTGATCATTTTGCGCGGGCCGGCTTTGGCCATCGGTGCTTTGAGTTTAAGCAGACGGATGTTTTTGCTCTTCGCTTTCAGAAATTCGAGTGCATCGGCATCGAAGTCCGGCGCAATCAACGCTTCGATGAAGCGGCCCTTCAGCAGCTCGGCTGTAGCCATGTCGACGGGTTCAGTCACCGCAATGACCGAGCCGAATGCGGAAACGGGGTCGCCGCTCCATGCGGCTTCGAACGCTTCGGCAAGAGTTTCGCCGGTGGCGTATCCGCAGGGATTGGTGTGCTTGATGACCGCCACGCCGGGCTTGCCGGACAGATCTTTGACGGCTTCGAGCGCACCCTCGCCGTCGACGTAGTTGTTGTAGCTCATTTCTTTACCGTGCAGTACTTCGGTCTGCGCGATGCAGGCCTCGGTGGCGGCGGCATCGGTGTAGAGCCAGGCTTTCTGGTGTGAGTTTTCGCCATAGCGGAGCTCAACACCATTGGAACAGGCTTTCACGAACGGCTTGGGAGCATCGCCCGCCACTTTATCCGCCAGATAGCCCGCAATCGCGGCGTTGTATTCCGCCACGCGGGCGAACACTTTCTGGCCCAGTGCAAAGCGCAATTCCTCGGTGGTGCCGCCGTCGTTGGCGTCCATGCTTTCGAGCACACGGCTGTAATCTGCAGGATCGGTGACGACAGTGACAAATTTCATGTTTTTGGCAGCAGAACGGAGCATGGTCGGGCCGCCGATATCGATCTGCTCGATGGCTTCCGACAACGTGACGTCCGGGTTGGCAATGGTGGCCTCAAAGGGATAAAGGTTGACGCAAACGAGGTCGATCGGATCAAGACCGTGCTCTTGCATAGTGGCCATGTGCTCTTCGTTATCGCGGAGATGAAGCAGTCCGGCATGAACCTGCGGGGTGAGCGTTTTGACGCGGCCGTCGAGCATTTCAGGAAATCCGGTAAACTCAGAAACATCTTTTACGGCGATGCCCGCATCGCGAAGGGCCTTGGCCGTCCCGCCGGTGGAAAGCAGCTCGACCCCCCGGTCGGCCAAGGCTTTGGCGAATTCCACCACGCCGGTTTTGTCAGAAACGCTTAATAAAGCACGTGTAATTTTGGTCATCATCGGATTCCTTCCTTAAACTGAGCGGCCGATTTAACCACGAACCGACGGAGGCTGAAACCATTTTTCTAAACATTGGAAACATTTTTTCCAAACATTGGAAAGCCCGATGTTATGACCCCGCCCATGGATCATCCGATACACAACGAAAAACGGTTCGGGCCGCAGGAGGCAGGAGGCGGCCCGTTCGCGCTGGATGCGGCGCGCGCAAAATTTAAAGACGCCCCGATCCCGCGCCCCTGCAGCTGGGGTGGACTGCGGTTAATCCCGGAGCGGTTCGAGTTCTGGCAGGGACGCGTCAGCCGCCTGCACGACCGGGTTGTTTTTGAACGCAACAACACCGCATGGCGCATTTGCCGACTGGCACCCTGACGCTTTTAATTCCAACGAATGACAAAAAGCAACGAATCCATCTGCCTTAGATTGTTTTCTCCATTCGCTGCTTTTTGTCATTCGTTGGGAGAAATTTCTACTGTCGGAAGTCCGCAAGGTCTGCTTTGGGATGATGGTAGCGGCGGACGGCGGCGGAGCGTCCGTACTGAATGGCCTGTTGCGGACACCAATGGAAGCAGGCGAAACACTGCTCGCAGTGTCCCTTCCAGTTCGGCAGGCCATCAACCATCTCGATATCTCTCACTGGACAAACCTCGGCGCAGAGTCCGCATCCGTTGCACTTTTCATCCGCGCGAAAAAAGCGATCGATACGGTGATGCAGAAAAAAACAAAACGGGGGGTATATGATTTTACTCAAAATTCTCCAGAAGCCGCTCGCCACTTCATAATGTCCGCGAGGCAAGCTCTGAAGCTCTGCGACGATCCGCGCGATTTTTTCGTCGGCTTCGCGGTTGATCTCGCTCTGCTTTTCCGGCGCAGGAGCCGAACCGAGCGGCGGGAAGTTTTCGGGCATTTTGACGCCCCACGCGGCGTGCAGGTCGAGCCCTCGGCTTTCGAGCATGCCGCGCATTATAATCGGCGCCCCGCCCTGCGAGCCGGCATAGGTCATCACCGCGAAAATATAGCTGTCCGGCAGAACGTTCATTTTACGGATGAAGCGTGCGACGATCGCGGGCGGCCCCCAGGCATAGACCGGGCAGACGATGCCGATCACCTCTGCGGCCGCCGGCGGATTGTTCACCGCCTCCGCCACCGGAATCAGCTCAGCCTCCGGCAATTGTTCCGCCAACACCTTTGCAACCGAAAGCGAATTGCCCGTCCCCGAAAACCAGTAGATTTTTGCAGTCATTCTTTTGCCTCCAGAAACGGAGACAAACACGAACTAGAGAAATCAACAAATAGTTTTTAACGCCTTTGGCGTCATAAATCCCAACCTGCCCGCAATGTTGCGTATCGCATTGCAGGCAGGTGCTTAAAAAAATCTTGTTCAGGATGACGAGCCGCATTAAGTTAAGCCACGAGCAAGGCGCAATAATGGATAGGCTTAAAAAAGTGAATGCCGTTCTGCTAGCGGGTGACCGCCGGGCCAGTGTTCAGGTAAAGGACGACAACAAAGCATTCCTGCTACTGAAAGACGAGCCGTTGCTGATCCACATTCTGCGCGCGCTGAAGCAATCCAAACATATTCAGGACGTCATTGTGATCGGCCCGAAAGACCGCCTCTCCGAAGTGCTCCAGAATCATGCGGACCGCCTCGCGGGTGAAGGCGAAATCCATGTGATTGAACAGCGCGAAAACATGATCGAAAACTTCAAGGCGGCCTATGTCTGCTCGCTGGGGCTTCCGGAAACGGTCGCGTTCGCCGAGCTGCGCGGAACGCAACACGATGAAACCCCGGTCATGGTTGTGCCGTGCGACATCCCCCTGCTCACCTCGTGGGAGGTCGACGAATTCATCAGCCAAAGCAACATGCACGACTACGACTATTCCATCGGCATCACCTCCGAAAAGGTACTGTCCTATTATCACCCGAACGGGGACAAACCCGGCATCCAGATGATCTACTTCCATATGCGCGAAGACCTGATGCGTCAGAACAATCTGCATCTGGCCAAGCCGCTTAAATTTGGCCATCTGGATTACATCGAAAAAATGTATGAGTGGCGTTATCAGACCCACCTGCTCAATGTGCTGCGGATGATGTTTTCGCTGTTGTTGGTCAGCTGGCGGTTCGTCGCCGCGCTGAAGGTGTTCACCTTTCTGCAACTCTCACTCTACTACGACCGCCATGGTCACCCGCACCTAGCCGACCGCCTCCGCATGCACGCCCCACTCAGCTCCCTATCGCTCGGTGTTGGCCGTATCATTGGCGCGCGCACCCAAATCACCTACACCCATCTCGGCGGTGCGGCGCTTGACGTCGACCACGACGAAAACCTCGATGCGATGGATGCCATGTATGACGACTGGATGGCTCACCAAAGCGCCCTGCGCGGCAGAAACGCCGCGCCTTCTGAATCAGCGGTTCAGTGATGCTACCGTGAGCCAGGGCGGAACGGGGCAGTCCAGGCTGTCGGCAATGGCGCGGAACAGCTCAACCTCTTCAACCATAATCTCACGGTCATGCATTAAACAAACCAGTGCAGAGGCCAGCACCCATTTCTTGATGTAAAAAGATGCTCCAGAGAGCCGGTCAAGCACGGCATCTAACTGTTCCCAACCGCAGTCTGCTTCTGGCAGGAGAGCGAACTGTGCGGAATTATCGGGGATCTCTCCTGCCGCCTGATTCAAGGCTTCCTGAGGGTCGGGACTCAGGCGGGCCAATACGGATAAAACACAGGATATCTCTTTCTGCACACCCCGAAAGGCGTAAACCGAAGCTGTGTGTTGGCGGCCCCCGCAAAAAAGCGGATCAAGAACGCAGGTCAAAACCCGCTGAAGAGCATATTCAAAAATACTAACCACCCCGTCCGCATCCACCAGTGGCCGAAGATTCACACGGAACAGAATGTACTGATCCTGGGAGAGCTGCCGAAGCGCCGGCACAGCCAGGTCAAAAACGGGCAGTCTCATTTCGGGTGTGATTTCCGCCAACAGGTGCAGTGTTTTTTCGAGTTCCTCGACAACCTTCTCATCCGCCCTCTCACGTAAAGCCGCAATCTGTTTTTCCCTTACGATTTCACTCGGGTCGAGTAAAAGCAGATAGATCACCGCACGGACACCATAAGGATCGCGGGCCATCTCCAGGATCCGGGGCGGGATGGATTTAATCAGCTGTTCAGCCGCCGCAACGTGTTCCTGCATTGGCGCGCCGATCGATGCCATCAACTCTTCCGGATTGCGCCGGGCCACTTTTTCTTTCGCGGAAGGCCTGCGCCCGGCATCGTGCAAAACCGCGCCGGCTACGGCCAGGTCGGCGGGACGGGTAAGAACATCCACCAACGAAGGATTTTTCTTCTGCGAAGAGGGGCGTTCTTTTCCCTCGACCTCCTTAAAAATGGAATCCCACGAAAGCGTCTCAAACGTTCCGTCAAACCCCGGCTCAAGCCAGGCAACGCGATCCGCCAACGGCGGATGCGTAGCAAGCGAGTCGAAGCGAAGCGCGTTACAAAAAAACATATGGCTGACTTCTTCTGCGTAAGCAGACCGGATCCGCGATCCGCCCGGCAGCCCACCGATTTTTTTAAGCGCGCCAGTCAGGCCGGCGGGATTGCGGGTAAACTGTACCGCAGCGGCATCGGCAAGAAACTCGCGCTGGCGGGAAATTGCGCTTTTAATCAGCTTGCCGAAAAAAAGGCCAACCGAACCGATAATAACCAACATTCCGGCAACGAGAAAAATATAAAGCGATCCCCTTGCGCGCAGGCGGAGCTCAAACATCATACGCCCGGCCAGCGCGATCAGCAGCAGGCCATGCAGAGCTCCCATCAGATGAATATTCAGCCGCATGTCGCCGTTGAGAATGTGGCTGAACTCATGCGCGATCACCCCCTGAAGCTCGTCGCGCGTCAATCCGACCATCGTCCCATACGTCACCGCCACCACGGCGTCGCGCGGCGCATATCCGGCTGCGAACGCATTAATCCCCTTCTGGCGTACAAGCACATACACCGGCGGCACCGTCATCCCGGAAGCAATCGCCATCTCCTCCACCACATTGAGGAGGCGCCGCTCGTAAAAATCCTGCGTGTTCGGAGGAATCCGCTTCCCTCCCATCCGTTCAACCACACAACCGCCGCCGCGGCGCAGGTCCATGATTTTATACACAGACCCGATAACAATAACGGCCATCGTAAACAGAAACGCGACGAAAAAAACAGAAGGCTGCCACCAGTCAAGCGGCGGGGAAGGGTTATAACTATCGGAGGTTTCTGATCGAAGGAAAAACCACGTCACCATCACCACAAAGTAGTTCAATGACGCAGTAACAACTGTAGCCACTGTAAAATAGCCCAGCAACACGCCCGTCTGGCGGCGCGTCTTTTCCTGACGGTCGAAGAAATCCATTTAACGGCCTTGGATTACGAGAAGTTGACTTTGGGCGCTTCTTTTTGCGCTTCGTCGGTCACCTCAAACAGCACCGCGGCGGTAAAGTTAAACATCCCCGCAATCAGAACGGTCGGGAATACTTCACGGGCTGTGTTGTACAGCGTGACCGCATCGTTATAGGCCTGACGCGCAAATGAAATCCGGTTTTCCGTAGAGGTCAGCTCCTCGGTCAGCTGCATCATATTCTGATTGGCTTTGAGATCCGGATAGGCTTCTGAAAGAGCGAACAGCCGGCCCAGGGCTCCGCCCAGCGCGCCTTCCGCGCCGACCAGCCCTTGCATTGCGCCGCCGTCCGCCGGATTTTGCGCCGCAGCTTTACCAGCGGCCATTGCCTGATTGCGCGCCTGAATCACCGCTTCAAGTGTTCCGCTTTCATGAGCCATGTACCCCTTGGCCGTTTCGACCAGATTCGGGATCAGGTCATAGCGGCGTTTGAGCTGAACATCAATCTGCGCAAAGGCGTTCTTGAAGCGGTTACGCATCGTCACAAGTTTATTGTACGCGGCGACCATCGCGACCAGTACCAAAACAATCAAGCCCACCAGAATCAGTAAAAAAATTGCCACTCCGCTCATTTCCGCCTCCTTTTCAATTCCTGTTCTATCTAGCGGAGAATAAAACGGCTCCGCGCCAACGAGCGTCATCCTAAACGCAAACTGTGTCTCTTGATAATTTTTTCGTGCTGCCCGCCATCTTTCCTGTTAATCCGGTAAAACCTGATCCGTGAAAGTTCCCGTACCAAGTGATATCCAGCCGCCATTGTAATAATAGCCTTTGCAAAAGCCATTAGTCGGGGCTTGGTAATACAAATCAAACCGGAAAGGAACATATCCATCAGATTCAAAGAAAAGCCGTCCGGGATACGGCGGCATCCCCCAATCCCAGAACGTTATATTATGCCCTTCCAATTCATGATTAATAAAAACAACCCCGCTATCCGCAACATCTGGTGAAACATCGAAAACATCGGTATTGATTGTCATGACCAATTGATGCGCCGTCACATCCACCGTAATATTAGTGTTTGGCTCATAAACCACGCGATTTGCGCGAAAAAATTCCCGCTCCTTGGGAAATACCGAAACCTCCCAGTCCCCATCCGTTTCCGGCCAGTATTTTGAAGTTTCTTTCGCCCAATAACTCAGGTTAGTTGAACTGTAAATATACTGATAACTCGACATTGCGGTTCCAGTTGAAATTTTCACTCCGTCATCTACAGCGATTTCAATCGGCAGAACCTCTACTTCTGGCAAACATTGGTTAGTCACCAAAAACACCAACGCATTGGCTCCATTGCGCGTAATAAACACGTTGGTAATCACCACATCCACCAGCGGGCGATCATTGGCACCCACAGCCACCGCCGCAATGTTGGAAACAACATTCATTCCTTCGACAACGGAGCCGAACACGGAGTGGACATTGTCCAGCCAGTCCGTGTTTTTTACCGTAATGAAAAACTGGCCGCCATTACTGTTCGGGCCGGAGTTGGCCATCGAGACAATGCCGGGGCGGTCATGGCGCAGCGACGGATCAAACTCATCCTCGAACGTGTAGCCCGGCCCGTCCGTGCCGTCCCCCTTAGGAGAACCGCACTGGATCATAAAGTTGGTGATCACCCGGTGAAAAATGATGCCGTCATAATAGGGGTCGTTCGAAATGAATGTGCTGCGCGGATCGATCCACGGACGCGTCCCCTCGGCCAGACTCACAAAATTCGCCACCGTGCGCGGGACGTTGGTGTAGTAGAGCTCGAAGCAGACATCGCCCAGCGTCGTCTGAATCGTCGCATACATTCCGTCATCCACCGGAGCCGCAACCACTGCCCCGCACGCCATCAAAAAAGATAAAATCCATTTCTTCATAATTCTCTAACTGTAAGCTACAACCATCTGTTTTTCCAGACCTTGGAAAAAGAAAATGCGGTTTTTCCAACCATTGGGAAATCCAGCCCCGCCCTGTATTAAAAATAACGTCCTCTAAACCCGCCGCCGCCAAACCATGTCAAAAACTAAACACCCAAATAGCGGGATCTCATTCCTGCCCCCTTCCCTCTGTGATTTTTTATCCTCTGGGCGTTTTTATTCCACAAAAAACGGGCCGCTGCGCGGCCCGTTAAGGAAAGGAAAAAAGGGTTTGAGGTTAAAGCCCGTAACTTTTGCGGATGCGGCGGGAGCCCGCAATTAACAGTCCGCCCATCGCGAGCGTAAGCGCCGTCGCCGGCTCTGGAACCATAAGCGCCGACTCGCTCGACCCGTCGGGGAAGGACTGGATGTGAATGCCAACTCTCAACTCGCCGTTGGCTAACTCATCGAGCACGTCCTGCAAGGTTCCGCCATTGATCAAATCAAATGTGACACTCGCCCACTCTCCCGTCTCTATGCCGTTACCTGATGACGGAGGAAACGGCGCAATACTAAACTCCCGATCGGCAACAAAATCTGGAGTTAGATTCTCCCCGCTCGGCAAGTTGCCCGGACCGGGAGTGACTTCGCCCGTCCCGAAATCGGTGCCCGGCCCATTCTCCAGACTGCTAATTCCCAATAACGTGCCGTCATCAAAGAAAATCTGGGTGACGGAACAGTCGAAAAGGCTGTCGTTGTAGAACTTAAACGTCGCGGTCCCGTCCCCGTTAAAAACTTCAGCCCGCAGATTAAGACCCGGATTATCGCCATATATGCCGTTGGCCGTGAAGACGTCGAACGAATAGATGCCCGCTTGGGCTGTACAGCACACCGACAGAGCGACCACCGCCGCAATAACTGTTAGAATTCTTCCTTTGCATTTCATCTATGTCGGCCTCATCGGTGTAAGGATTAAATAACCGACAAACAATACGTGTTTAATAAGGCCGGTCAAGGGCATTTTATTTTTAATATAAGAGGTGATTTAAAGGGATTCCTTCATTTAAAGAACAAGTCTGCGCCAAGCTCCTTAATTTATGCTGCATACCTCGGCTCATTCAGTCCGTCTTTTCACGGAGAAGCCGCAGACAATGGGCAAGTGAGCAGAAAAAACTCGATTTTCCCAATGATTGGAACTTTTCGTAGAGGATTTTCCAAGCTTTGGAAAAATCATGGCTCGACCGAAAACGTCGTGGTGATCGTGTTGATGTCGGCCTGAGTAATTGAAAGTTCAGACTCCGAAGGAACAGCAACAATTAACGTATGCTCCCAATCCTCCTGATCAAAAACGGACAAAGAAACCATAGAATTCTCCGAAAAAGCTCCCTCTTGAAACCCCTTCATATCCCGATGCTCAAAGAGGTAAACATCGGTCAGCGGGCCGGAACTTGAAATCATTTTACATATCAATAAATAGTTTTTCTTTGCCGCATCTTCTCTGGAATCAAAAAATGAAAGGTCTGCCGATGTGGCGAAAAACACGTTGGACTTAAAGGCATATCCCATTACGCCGTGCAACTCCGCAAGCCTCTCCTCATCAACAGCAGGTTCCAACATTTCTTTTGAGTTATGATAAATCAAATAGACTTGGGAATCCGCACAGGTCCACATAGCAGAGTCACCTGACATATCCGTCTGAACACAATTCGTCCACGGCACAGAGAAACTACAATTGGATGCTTCCAGTGTAGTTACAGCTGGCGAGGACAAATTTAAATCCAATGGTTGCGGCACAGCATCTAGAAACGCCCTGTCCACAAACCGCAGCCCAATCAAACACAGGGTCTGCACCCCGAAAAACCACCCATACAAAATGAGCACCAGCAGGACGCTGCTGATGCTCAGGATGATCTTTTTATTTTTGGTCATTCTCAACTACACATCGCAAACGTCGCACTGCGATTTCAGGACGGCACCGGAAGAGGCGTTGGTGGCGAGCGAGGCGTAGCGGGCAAGCCAGCCGGTAACCTTTTTCGACGCGGGCTTCACCCAGGCTTCGCGGCGGGCGGCGAGCTCGTCGTCGGTCAGATCAACGCGCAAAACGCGGTTCGGGATGTCGATTTCAATGATATCGCCCTCTTTGAGCAGGCCGATCGGTCCGCCTTCGGCGGCTTCCGGTGAGATGTGTCCGATGCACGCGCCGTGTGTTCCGCCGCTGAAGCGGCCGTCGGTGATCAGCGCGACTTTGTCGCCGAGATCCTGACCCATGATGTAGGAGGTCGGGGCGAGCATTTCCTGCATGCCGGGGCCGCCTTTGGGGCCTTCGTAGCG
>JACKQG010005547.1_pt1 | contig 13810 bp, 12 predicted proteins | sample 8237621 | NCBI WGS metagenome assembly JACKQG01 (sample SAMN15677084, study PRJNA649215) | marine metagenome | biome: marine; feature: Black Sea; material: saline water; isolation source: suspended particulate matter (SPM) from the Black Sea western gyre | collected 2013-06-09/2013-06-10 | depth...
TTTTCTCGGCATAGTTTTTTCAATTCATCAGGCATCTTTTTTGCTTCCAAATACGGAGGATTTCCAACAACAAAATCAAATCCACTTTTGAACTCTCCCATCCTATTTTTTAAGCAGAAAATGGTTTCATCATCACGGGAGTCTTTTTTATTAACAGAGTTAGTCAAAAATAAATTGAATTCTTTGGTCTTGAATGCTGAATTTTGATTTTTAATTTCTCGCAATAAATCGGAGGTAGCAAATAGTAGATTTATTTCTGCTAATTTGAGTGAAAATGGATTTATATCTAACCCCCATATATTATTTCGCACTGCTTCAAAAATAGAATAGTAATCATATTTTCTGTTTTTTAGATTTTTAATTAAAATATTAGCTGCTCGCAAAATAAATGCGCCACTACCACAAGAGATGTCTATTATTTTTTTATTCTTTAAATCAGTGCTTACGGTGTATCCTACATGAGTCAAAATATAATCTATAACCTCATCTGGAGTATAAACTTGCCCAAGCAATATTCTTTCTTCTTTGCCAATAAATTGTTCATAAAGTTTGCCTATCAAATCAGTATCTACATTTCTAAAATCATATTTATTAAGTAAATCTAATAGTTGCAAATCAAGATGATGTGGTGGGATATAATAGGTATATAACTCATCGCTAGTAAGATTGAAATACCTATCTTCAAAGTGTTCATAAAATTCATTCATAGATTCATATAAATCATTTTTTAATGAAACAGATAGAAAATCATTATCAAGACAATACTTCATAAAAATTGCTTTGCCAAAATAAAGTATAGTTGCTTTCAAGATAAATTTGCTTTTCTCGGTCATTTTTGTTGTCTCAAAAAATATTTGTGTATTAGGTGATTTTGGGGTATTTTCTATAAATACTTTTAACAAATCATGAAATTCTTCCAAAATCATATTGAAACTTTGCTTATCAGAGGAATTAATCTTTTCTTTAAACAAGTATGCCATCTTTTATCTTACCTACTTAGAAATTGAAAAATCCTGGTTTTTAACATTTATAATAATGTTTGAACTTTCTTCAAATGCATCAATGCTTGATGGTGCAAAATACAAATTAGTATATGCTTGTGTCCGTCCCCAATATATATGTTTATGTGTCAATTTGCCAATATCTTTGAACAAGTAATACATGAATTCTTCTATAACAGAAGAATGTAATTGTGATTGTGAAGTAAAACCATACTTATTTCCAGATTCCTTTTTGAACCTTGGTTGGTCTATAAATGCTTTATAGTTATTAAGAAGTTTTACTCTCTTTTTTATGTTCTCTCTGGTTGTTCCAGTAATCTTTAAATTATCTTCTTTCCATTTGAGATACATTACCTTAATTTCATCCAATAGCTTCTTATTTTGGGATTGCTTTTCAACTCTAATTTTGTGTTCTAAATTATCTCCATGAATAAAATTACTCATCTTTTTTTCTCCTACATATTGCGTATAACTCTTTCAAATTTTACCTATATTTAGAACCATTCATCAAGTATTTCACCTTCGCAATGCTTCGGTGGACAGGCAAGTTTCTAATTTTCCGCCTGAGGCGGATCCACCTTTGGTGGACTAATTTCAAATTTTGCCGTTCCTTCTTGATAAAGGTCATTTCCATAAATATCATTTGCAACAATGCAAGGAAAATTTTCAACTTCAAGTTTTCTGATAGCTTCTGCTCCCAAATCTTCATAAGCAACAATTTCTGCTTTTTTAATAGATTGTGCAATTACGACTGCAGCTCCGCCAATTGCTGCAAAATATACTGCTTTATTTTTTTTCATAGAGCCAATTACTTCTTGACTTCGTGGACCTTTTCCAATCATCCCTTTTAATCCAGCATCTAAAAGAATTGGGGAATATGGGTCCATCCTGTAACTGGTGGTTGGTCCAGCAGAACCGATTGCCATTCCAGGTTTTGCAGGAGCAGGTCCAACAAAATAAATTACCTGTCCTCTTATGTCAACAGGTAATTCCTTGCCAGATTTGATTAGTTCTACCAATCTTTTATGAGCTGCATCACGGGCAGTATAAATTGTTCCGCTGATAAAAACTTTATCACCGATTTTTAGATTTTCTAAATCTTCATCTTTGAATGGAGTTTGTAGATACTTTTCATTTGCCATAATTTTACCTACTCAATAATTGCACTTTTATGCCTATGAACATGACACTGCATATTAACAGCAACAGGCATTGATGCAATATGACAAGGTTTATAGAGAATATTCACTGCAAGTGCAGTTGTCATTCCGCCAAGACCTTGAGGTCCTATTCCTAATTTATTTACGCGGTCTAATATTTCATCTTCAACCTTTGCCCAAACAGGGCTGGGATTTTTTTCATAAAGCGGAACGAGAAGTGCTTTCTTGGCCAGTAGTGCACTTTGCTCAAAATTTCCTCCAATACCAATTCCGACTATAACAGGTGGGCAGGGATTTCCACCAGACCTCTTTACTCTATCTACCACAAAATCCTTCACACCTTCAATTCCATCTGCTGCCTTCATCATTTTGACTTCACTCATATTTTCTGCTCCACCGCCTTTGGGAGCTATGGTAATTTTAATTTTGTCTCCGGGAACAATATCTGTATAAATAAGTGCTGGTGTATTATCGCCTGTATTTTTTCTTTTGATTACCGGGTCATCCACCATAGATTTACGAAGATAGCCATCTTTATATCCCTGACGAACTCCTTCATTTATTGCTTCATAGAAATCTCCGCCAATCAGATGCACATCCTGTCCCAATTCAACAAACACTACAGCAACGCCAGTATCCTGGCATATCGGCATTTTTTCGTCAGCCGCAAGTTTGTAATTCTCAAGCATTATAGAGAGAATTTCCTGGGCAGTTGGAGATTCTTCCTTCTTTTGGAATTCTTTAATTTTTTTTATCACATCTTCGTCAATATAATAATTCGCATCCATACAAAGTTTTTTTACAACAGGTATAATTTTTGATATATCAATTTCTTTCACAGATTCACCTTTAGATTATCTTTTCACCATTCTTTTTAATTTCAAGCACAAATGGATTTGATTCATCCCATTCTTCTGGAAGAAAAGGATGCGGTTCTATGCGCAGATCAATATCTCTGCGTAATTTCATTAGCAAAACCCTGTCATCAAAAATATCTCCAGAAAGGCTTCCAGAAATTATTGCAACATCAATATCACTCCATTCATTAAAATTTCCCTTAACTAAAGAACCAAAAATATAAGCTGTTATTATTTTAATTTTTTTGCTTCTTACTTTATTGATGAAATCAATAACATTTTTTCTTGCTAAATTTTTATCAATGTTCTCAGCCATTTTTTGAATTCCTTTATTTTTTGGATGTAATTTAATGTAAAAGTTTTGGTTGCTTTTTCCCTAAATCTTTTTTTATAATCAGAATACCTGGTTTCAATATTGAATTCGGTAACTTCATCAAGAAAATCAATTTGATTATTAGTTAAATGTAGTTTTGCTTTCTTTGCTATAATTGATAATTGCTGTTTATAAGGAACTGATTTATCAACATTCTGGACATAAAGCGCTTTTAAATATTTTTCCAAAACCAAATGGCATAGAAAAAGGCACCATGAATAATCACCTTTTTCGAAAAGATGATTGGCGGTCTTCCAATCTTCTCCTGCAGTTTCCAGCCAATATTCTATATGCTCTTCTTTTGTCATAATTTAGCTTTTAGCAATTTTGCTATTTCTGATGGCTCTTTTGCAACAGAAACGCCAACTTTTTCAAATGCGTAGATTTTTTCCTCTGCTGTTCCAGAACCGCTGGAAATGATTGCACCGGCATGTCCCATTCGTTTACCTGGAGGTGCTGTCTGACCTGCAATAAAAGCAACTACAGGTTTTGTCATATTTTTTGAGATGAATTCTGCTGCTTGTTCTTCCGCATCACCACCAATCTCTCCGATTAGAACAACTGCGTCAGTTTGCGGGTCATTTTCAAACATTGAGAGAAGTTCAATAAAATTCAAACCGATAATCGGGTCTCCACCAATTCCCATACAGGTTGATTCTCCAAGTCCAGATTTGGTGATTTCATTCACGATTTCGTAAGTTAATGTTCCGCTTCGGGAGATTACACCAACATTTCCTTTTTTGAAGATTTCTGCTGGCAGAATTCCGATTTTACATTTTTCTGGAGAAATCAAACCGGGGCAATTTGGACCAATCAAAAATGTATTATTTTTTTCCAGAAATTTAACGGTTTTTATCATATCAATCGTAGGAATGCCTTCAGAGACAGCGACAACCAATTTTATTCCAGCTTCAGATGCCTCGCACATTGCATCAGTGGCAAATCTGGCTGGTACAAAAATTACAGATGTATCAGCATCAGTTTCACTAACTGCATTTTTTACTGAATTGAAAACCGGAATTCCATCAACATCCTGACCTGCTTTTCCTGGGGAAACGCCCCCAACGACATTTGTTCCATATTCTTTCATTTTGAGAGTATGAAATCTGCCATCTCTTCCTGTAATTCCCTGAACAATCACTCGAGTTTTTTCATCAACTAAAATGCTCATATTTTGTTAAATCCTTTATATTAGAGAAATTGCTTTTTTAGCTGCATCGCTCATTGAGGAAGCAGAAATCAGATTACTATTTTTGAGAATTTCTCGCCCTTCTTTCTCATTTGTGCCGGTTAATCGTGCAACGATTGGAAGTTTTACATCAATTTTTTTCATTGCCAGGACAAGTCCTTTTGCAACATCATCGCATCTTGTGATTCCGCCAAAAATATTTATCATAACAACTTTAACATTTTTATCGCCAAGAAGAATGTTCATCGCATCAATAACTTTTTGGGGATTTGAACTTCCGCCAATATCCAGAAAATTTGCAGGTTCACCGCCGTAAAGCTTTATCAAATCCATTGTTGCCATTGCAAGACCAGCGCCATTAACCATACAGCCGATTTCACCATCAAGTTTGATATAACTCAAACCTTTATTTTTCGCATCAATTTCCTTTTTCTCATCTTCAGTCGGGTCTCGCAATTTTTCAATCTCTTGATGACGATAAAGTGCATTGTCATCAAAATTCATCTTTGCATCAAGGGCTATTACTTTCCCTTCTACAGTAACCACCAGTGGATTTATCTCAGATAGGGATGAATCAGTTTCAACATAGCATCTGTATAAATTTTTGATAATAGTGGCTGTTTCTGAGACAATTTTAATATCGTCAAATAATTTGAATGCGAGATTTCTTGCCTGGAAATCAAAAATTCCTATTTCAGGATTAATTCCCATTTTGAAAATCTTTTCAGGTGTTCGCTTTGCGACCTCTTCAATCTCAACTCCGCCTTCAGAACTTACCATTATTACAATATTTTTTGAATTTCTATCATTTGTAATTCCAACATACGATTCGCTTTTGATATCAATTGCATCGGAGACAAGCACTTTTTCAACAGTTAGCCCTTTGATTTTCATTCCAAGAATTTGTGTGCCAGCCTGTTCTGCCTGAACTGGATTTTTTGCAATTTTAACTCCGCCTGCTTTGCCTCTTCCACCAACTTGAACTTGTGCTTTGATGACAACAGGTTTGTTAAATTTTGTAGCTGCTTGCCTTATTTCTCTGGTTGTATAGCAAATGATTTGGTTTTGGATGGGGATATTATAGTTAGCAAAAATCTCTTTCGCCTGATATTCATGAATTTTCATTTTAGATTTTCAATTCCTTTGAAAATTTTGTGAGAAAAAACAAAGGCGAAAAATTGCTTGTCAAGTGAAACTTTAAATTTTGTAATTTTTTTTAATAAAAAAATTATATGGAGTAAAAATTTCATCTAAATTTGATAGTTAAAAGCAGGTTATAAAAGTAAAAATACCAAGCACATAAAGAAAAATATTTTGAAAAAAAAATTATTTAAATCAAGTTTCGCGGTTTCTAAAACAGCATTAAATCGTATTCTTTCAATCATTGTCATATCCCCGCATCCGCGGGGATCGCCGTCATCCCCGCGTTCGCGGGGACACTTCGTTTTAAATTGACGCATCGACCTTGCTTCGGCGTAGCTACGCGAAGGCAAGAGGTGCATATGTCCCCAATTGAATTGGGGATAACAAAACGCCTTATGCAAAACATTTCAGCTGTTTACCTCGTTGGATAAATATCCTACGGGGTTTTTCATTCTTCCTGCCTGCCCTTCGCACAAGGTCCATTCTCCGTAGTCCCGATATAATCGGGACGAAGGATAAACTTTGGCAGGCGGGTGAAACTTGAGTTACTTAATATTGTTACAATTAAACGAGTGTAACTGGAGAACATCTGTCGTTAGAAAAAAATATAACCAATTTTTATCAGTATTTTTCATTGATTTTTAATGTATATCTGGTGAAACATTCATGCCGATATTTTGGCTCAAGGGATAATGAAAATTGAGGAACGGAATGCATAGATCCCAATTGCAATTGTTCCTAACAGGATTTGTAATCCTGTTTATTAAAACACCATTACAAATGGTGTTAGGATCGTTTCAATGTACTTGTAATTCGTAATTTTACACTTACATTTGTGTCCCCGCGGACGCGGGGATCGTGTCTTTGTGGTTATAAAGTATTTTCATATGAAACCTACATGTCCCGAAAGAAACTCGGGACGCAAAGGAGCATGAAAATAGCATTTGAGTAGAGTTATCAGATATTCTCTGTGAACTCTGCGTCTCTGCGGTGAGGTATTTTCAGATGAAACATACATGTCCCGAAAACAAATCGGAACACCCCATTAAATAGGAAAAGATTTAACCCCAGTGAAATAAATAAAGATTTCACAGGGCAGACGGGGCAGGCAAAGGAGAATGAAAATAAGATGCAGCAATATGAGCAAGGGATAATCAAAAAAGAGAATAAAAATTATCTCTGTGTCTCTGTGCCTCTGTGGCAATGCATTTCAGATGAAAATATTATACTGATAAAAATCTATTTCACCAAAATCTTGCCCTTTCCGTGCGAAATAACTTTTCCAATTTTAGAAAATTCTTTGACCCCCTTTTTTATAAATTGAGCTGTTAAATCTTTACTTTCATTTTCTGGAATAGAAACTAACAAGCCACCTGATGTTTGTGCATCGCATAAAAGAACTTTCTGAATATATGAAATTGATGAATCCCATTCTACAATAGATTTGACAAATTCTAAATTGGATAGAGTCCCGCCAGGGATGACATTTCCTGTAGCAAATTCCATTACACCAGAAAGGAATTTGACTTTTTCAAAACTTACTTCCACAGTAACATTGCTGGCTTTAGTCATCTCAGATAAATGTCCCAATAAACCAAAGCCAGTAACATCTGTACAAGAGTGAACAGTAAAATTCTTCAGTATTTCTGATGCTAAATTGTTCAAAGTGCTCATTGTTTTAATCAATTCAAGCTTTTGAATTTCTGAAAGCAATCCTCTTTTCAATGCAGTGGATTGAATACCAGTTCCTATGGGTTTTGTGAGAAAAATATCATCACCGGGTTGCATACCTATATTTTTCCAAATTTTTTCAGGATGAACAATACCAACTACTACCATACCGTATATTGGTTCTGTATCTTCAATAGAATGTCCACCAATCACGCTTATACCTGCTTCTGTGGCTTTTTTATAAGCACCTTGTAATATCTCTTCTAATACATATATTGGCAGACGGTTAGTTGGAAATCCAACAATATTCAAAGCAAATATTGGTTTACCACCCATTGCATAAATATCGCTTAAAGCATTTGCGGTTGCAATCATTCCAAAATCAGTAGGATTATCTACAATAGGAGTAAAGAAATCCACAGTAACAACAACTGCGGTATTATCATTAATTTTGTAGACAGCAGCATCGTCTGCTGTATTTGTGCTAACCAATACATTTTTATCAACAGCAATTGGTAATTTTTTTAATATTGTTTCCAAAATTTGGGGTTGGATTTTACAGGCACATCCCATTCCATGAGTAAAATGAGTTAATTTGCTCTCTTCTTTCATACCAATTTTAATATGCTCTTTCTTCGTTTGGAATTTTTTTACAGTCTTGATAATAATTTTTGCTGCTTGTTCAATTTCACTCTCTGTAGTAAATATACCTGTTGAAAACCGAATAGTTCCCCTTGCATAATCAGTATGTACATTCATTGCCTGCAAAACAGCGGAAACATCAATTTGTTCAGAATGACAAGCAGCCCCAGCAGAAGCAGCAACTTCTCTCATTTCAGAAAGAACTGTGTTTGCTTCAGTTTTATAAAAACTTATACTTAAAGTATTTGGCAAACACTTTTCTGGATGCCCATTCAAATGAAAATCAAGATTAGATTCAGTGAGTTTTTTATGTAGAAGGTCTCTCATTAACTTTATATGTTTATTATTCTTATCCAGTTCCCTGCCTGCAAGTTCACACGCTTTTCCCAACCCAACAATTCCCAGAACATTCTCAGTGCCAGCCCGAAGGTTCTGCTCGTGGTTTGCTCCATGAATCATTTTCTGCAGAGTTGTCCCTCTACGAATGTAAAGTGCACCAATACCTTTTGGTGCATATAATTTATGACCTGCAATTGATAAAAGGTCTATCCCCAACTCATCTACATTGATAAAAACCTTTCCAATAGATTGTGCTGCATCTGTATGTAAGGTAATGTTGTTTTGTTTTGCAATTTTAACTATCGCTGATATTGGTTGAATTGTTCCAACTTCATTATTTGAATGCATAATTGAAATTAAAATAGTTTGAGGAGTGATTGCATTTTTAATATCTTTAGGGTCAACCAATCCATATTCATTAACAGGAAGATAAGAAACATTGAATCCCTGTGATTCTAAATATTCACAAACCTCTATAACTGATGGATGCTCTATTGAAGAGGTTATTATGTGATTTCCTCTATCTTTATGAGATAAAGCAAAACCTTGAATCGCAAAATTATTGGATTCTGAACCACCACTTGTAAAGATTATCTCATCTGGATAAGCGTGGATTAAATTTGCAACTTGTTTTCTTGCCTTTTCAACAGCTTTCTTGGTCTGAAAACCATACCAGTGTAAACTTGATGGGTTTCCAAAATGAGAATTCAGAAAGGGCTTCATTGCTTGTGCAACTTCTGGCGCAATGGGTGTAGTTGCATTATAATCTAAATAGATTGGTTTCATAACTCCTCGTAAACATACTAATATTATGTTGCAAAAATTAGAAATTATATTTTTTTGCAAGTTTTTTATAAAAATTTGACAAACTATTTTGAAGTGTAATCGGTTATTTAAATTTTTGTAGGAGATAATATGCAAACATTATTTGTAAAAAGCGATAGCCAATTTCAGTGTATAAATATCACTTCGCAGATTCAGAAGATTGTGAAAGATTCTGCAGTGAAAGATGGGCTGATAACTCTTTTTGTCCCGCATACAACAGCTGCAATTACCATTAATGAAGGTGCAGACCCCTCTGTTGTGCATGATTTATTGTATGAACTGGATAAAGTAATTCCACTTAGAGATAATTATCAGCATTTAGAAGGGAATTCAGCAGCTCATATTAAATCAAGTTTAGTTGGCTGTTCTCAAACTGTATTGATTGAAAATGGTTCTCTCGTTTTAGGAACCTGGCAGGCGGTTTTCTTCTGCGAATTTGATGGACCGAGAAATAGGAAAGTATTTGTTAAAATAATTGGAAAGTAATACAATAAAACTGAAAACTGGATAATCAAAAAGTGAGTTACGAGTTGCGAGTTGCGAGTTGCGGGTTGCGAGTTGCGGGTTGCGGGTTGCGAGTTGCGGGTTGCGAGTATCAAATATTCCTTTTACTTCACCTTTTCTGGAAATTTATAAGGCATCAAATACAGAATTTTTTCATCTATATAGAAATTCGCATCTTTAATTATTTCTACTATATTTCTAATCTCTTCTGGTAAAGCATCAGTTTTCATTCCTGACATATCAGAATCAAGTGAAATAGTAAAACTGGGTTTTGCTTGTGGATAAACTACAACCTCAACATCTTTATCAATATTTGCTAAATTCTTTAAAATATCAATAGCTTTGTTCATTCCACCCAATTCATCTACCAAACCTCTTTCTTTGGCTTGCTTTCCTGTCCAGATCCTGCCTTTACCAACCACATTAACCTCTTCTCTTGTCATCCTCCGGCCCTCAGCGACATTATCTACAAAATCCCAATAACAATTATTGATTGCATTTTTAATCATTTCTTTTTCTTCCTCAGTCATCTCTCTGCTTGTGGAGCCAATGTCAGCGTGTTTGCCCTTCTTTACTAATCCTATATTGACATGAATCTTTTCATATAGTTTTTCCAAATTAAATGCTATTCCTATTACTCCAATAGACCCGGTTACAGTACTTGGTTCTGCTAATATCTTATCTGCCTTACAAGCAATGTAATATCCACCTGAGCCAGCTACACCAGACATTGAAACGACAACATGCTTTGCATTTTTGCCTTCTTTACAAAGAGATATTTCTCTGCATATAATATCAGAAGCAAGAGCAGAGCCGCCTCCGCTGTCTATTCTAAAGATAATGCCTTTTATTGACTTATTTTCTCTTGCGGATTTGATTGCTTTTGCCATCGTTTCAGAACCAATAGACTTACCAGGCTGTCCTTTTCCTGAATGAATAAATCCAGTCGCATAAATCATTGCTATTTTAGCTTTGTAATCATCACTCCAATCATAACGGAATATATTTTTTTTATACTTTTTAACAATTCTAACATTATCAAATTCATCTTTAATTTTATCTTCAAGTTCATCTTCATATATGATTCCATCTATCAAACCAGCATTAAGGGCATCTTTGGCAATAAAGTATGGACCTTCATCAATTAGTCCTTTTACTCTTTCTTTGTTTATTCCTCTTCCTCGAGCAATCATAGAAACCATTTCCTCATAGATTCCATCAAGAAAGAAAATTAGCATTTTTTTCTCTGATTCAGTCATTTCGTTTTCAGATAGTATATTACCTGCAGTTTTGTAGTCATGGCTGCGGAAATTTATTACCTGTATACCGAGAGTATCTAATAACTCCTTTATATATGGCATAGAGATAGATAAGCCAGAAAGTCCAATCCATCCAGATGGGTTAAGATAAATTTTATCACCTACTGATGCAGCCATAGCATAATTCATATTTCCGATGTTTTCAAAGTAGTAAACAATCTTTTTGCCAGTAGTTTTGAAATCCAAGAGGGCATCCCTTATCTCTTCATATTTTGCTATACTGGTAGCAATATTCCCGGATTTGAATACGATTCCTTTGATTTCTGCATCTTCTTTTAGTTCTTTTATTGTTTTAAGGATTTCAGAAATTGTATGACCTTTTGTAGTTATTATTCTGAAAGGTCCAAGTTTTTGAATTGGTTTCTGGTCAAGTATATGACCTTGAAGTCTGTAGTCATAAAATTTGTCTTCTTCCTTTGTTTCTAAGAAAGATTTAAAGCTTCTTTTTGAGATATTAACATAACAGAGACCATGATTTTTATTTTCTGAGTAACTTGTCCCGAACTTAAAATGGGAAAAATTGATGCTTATGTCTGCAGTATAAGTCTCATTATCAAAATTGAAAGAACCACCAACTTGAATTCCATCAACAAACTCAGTCTCAATGCCCACGATTGGTTTAAACCATTTATCTTTTTCATATTCCATATCACAAGTTAGAGTTAATCTATCCCAGAAAATATTTTTAAAAGAGATAGGTCTGAGAGCTAATCCAATACGAGCAGAAATTTTATTTGAAGTAATGTCTTGTCCAACAGCTCCAAAGGAAAAGAAATCCCAAGGTCTGATAAGCATTGAAAATCTCCACTTTCCATCCTGCCATTTACTGTTCTTCCAAGTATAATCCCAACCGAGATACATATTTTTTATTCCGTAGTTAAACCCATTTGAAAGTGTATGAATATTTACAGTATCTTGAAGATTTTCAAAACAGTAACCAAGCTTATCAAGGTTAATAAAAAGGGCATGTTTTTTCAGAAATTTTTCCTCACTAAAGTATTGCAAGTATCCAAGACCACCAGCATTACCAAATCCTATTGCAGCTGGATTTACTTTTGTTGCAAGAAAATCATCTGTTGTTGCAACTGAGAAGGATGAGTAGTCAATATTATTTGCAAAAAGATTTAATGGTATTAATATTAGTAATAAAGCAATAATTCTTTTCATAATGATCCTCCAATATTTATTTTATTTTTTTAAATTCAATTTCCTAAATATATTGTCAATTTATTTAAAATTTTTTATCATATCTGCAAAATTTCAATATAAAGTTTGACCAAATCTCTATGGTTTTAAGATTTTAATAAAAAAGTAAAGAAAAGTAGTTATGAAAAAAATCATTAAAGGAGTAATTCCGGCTGCGGGTTTTGGCACACGGATGCGTTCTTTATCCCAAAATATTCCTAAAGAAATGCTTCCTATTTGCAAAAAACCTATTATTGAATATGCAATTAAAGATATGATAAAATCAGACATTAGAGAAATTGCTATTATTACTCATCCTGAGAAGACAATTATGAATGACTATATTTCAGAGTTTATTAAAAAGGAATCCCAAAATAAGCCAAACACTCCTGAAATCTATTTCATAAATCAAACTAAAAGACGAGGATTAGCCCATGCAATTTATCTTGCTAAAGATTTTATTGGACAGCAACCTTTTGCTATCTTCCTTCCAGATAATTTAGTTATGACAAATATGAGCAAGAAAAATATCTATCAACCCCTAACCTGGACAAGCCAGAACCAAACAGGAAATATTAATCTATTATAAGACTAATAATTACAAAATCCTAATTTCTAATGTCAAATAAAATGCCAAAGCTCAAATGTCCAATAATGCCATCCCCGTGTCCTCAGAACGAATTCTTGGAGAATCAATCCTTTTTTGTTCACCCCGTTAGATATTCCTCATATTAGATTTTTACTATCTCACACAGTAAAATTATCTAACGGGGTAAATTTGATATTTGAATTTTTATTAGAAATTAGAAATTCTTGCCCCGTTGGATAAGTTTTTCTATCCAACGGGGTGAATAATTAGTCATTTAAATAGCCTTTATAAAAGAGTCTCAAGGCAGAATAAAAATTTCTTGCCAAAAATTACACGAATATTATTGATAAAAGCCTAATAAATCTATTATTTAAAGAAGGTGTTAATACAATTGCTATACAGAAGATAACTGACGAGAGTTATGCAAATCTTTTTGGGAATTGTGGAAAAATTGAATTTACCTTTATAAATCCTACAATCTACAGGATAGATAAACTTGCAGATAAAAAGCCCGGGCAACTTTCACTAAATGGTAAGTCTTTTATTTATAAAACATTTTCAAGATACTTCTTTTTGCCTGAAATTTTTTCATATATTAAGGATTCTTTGCAAATTAAGAAGATGAAAGAATATGATGATGTGCCAGTTTTGCAACAAGTTGCAAAAGAAGGAAAATTATATGGGGTACTTTGTGAGTGGAGAGTTTATGATGTTGGAAATCCAAAAGGATATAGATTTGCAAAAAGAGTTATTAGAGATATTAATTACTCAAGTTTCGCACTTAAAAATTAAGCAATAAGAAATTATAGGTAACGGCTTAGAAACAATTTTAATTTGAGACTGCTGTACCTTTAGCAGAAAAATGGTTAAAAGTGATGGATTTTATTATAAAGAAGTTACTTACGGAAATGACAAATGTAAGTCTCCCTTTGAAGGGAGATTTAGAGGGATGTAAATAATGAGAAACCGAATCATACCATATAATCCAAAGTTAAAACAAATTGCCAGAAGGT
>JACKQG010005549.1_pt1 | contig 13810 bp, 25 predicted proteins | sample 8237621 | NCBI WGS metagenome assembly JACKQG01 (sample SAMN15677084, study PRJNA649215) | marine metagenome | biome: marine; feature: Black Sea; material: saline water; isolation source: suspended particulate matter (SPM) from the Black Sea western gyre | collected 2013-06-09/2013-06-10 | depth...
GTATAAGTACCTGCTCCATCTCCATATTCAATCCATTCAGCAGAATTATAAAACTGCCTAATATCTGCCATAATATCTCTAAAGGCATTATTGATATTAGATGGTAACATTCCCTCTGCAACAGATACTGAATTTGATCCTGTTGCTGAGTTACTTCCTGCTGTTGTATCGTATTTTCCTATATATGTTCCTGCCATAATTTCTCCCTAATTCATAAACCAGTTAAAAGCCTTATCACTTTCAGTATTATTTTTATTTATTAATTCATTAACACTAGCTTCCAATTGTCTTTGGAAATACTCTTGTGTTTCCATTGAATATCTTACATTATCTATATTAACTTTATCACTCATATTATATCCATTTAGTTTTATCTACAAAAGAACCATAACCTGATTTGTTTTTACCTATACTATAAAACCTACTAGATTCTTTTTTAGCTTGTCTTAATTTATACATTTTTTTTTTATGTTTTTTTATATGTTTTAAACCTTTAGCTGTATAACTAATTCCACCTAATAAAAATTTACTAATCATCTTGCTCCTGCTCTTGATGCTACAATGTCTATTCCTTGTGCATGATTAAATTTAGTTCCTGATGCTACTTTTACATTAGCTCTTATATATCTTCCAGATTTTCTAACTGGATTTATTCCACTATCTCTCATAGATACTGAACTTGTTTCAGATTCTGTATCAGCTAATCGTTCTCTAGCTTTAACAGTTAAGGTAGCTGTTGCATCCACTATTGGTCTAATGCCTGTTATATTGGCTCTCAGACCTGGGAAAGGCTCTATTTCTGCAGTTTCTACCTCACACTCATTAGCTGTTCCTGAAAAGATTGAGGCTTTATAATCTTCATCAATTGCACCTAGTAACATTTGTCCACCAGACCAAAAATCTGTATCTAATGAAGCATTAATATTTTCTAAATTTGTAGATATAATATCCATTAATTCTACTGTATAAGCTCCTACAAACTGAGAAAAAATTGTACTTGCATCTACTTTACCTAATGACCATTTTTTAGTAGCATAATTATAAATAATAATTCTATCACATATACCTGTTGTATTAGATAAGTCATTTACACTAGGATATAACCACATAGCTAATTGATTAAATGGATCTACTGCTGCACAAATTCTATCTGAAAAGGCTTTGTTTAAATCTGTATCAAAAAATCTATTAACTTTTTCTACTCCAATAGGCATAATTTGATCACCATTTATTTGATAAAATCCATCATCAGCATAAAAGAATATTTGTCTATTATCCTGACAAACTGTTCTACCATAAACAGCTCCTCTATTTGGTGAGATCACAGATAGTCTAAATACAACTGCTCCTCCAACATAGTCCATACGAATAATTTGATTCTGTCTAAATACATAGCCAACCTCTCCAGAGGTTATAGCTACTACCTGACCACCAGATCCTGGAAGATCTTGTGAATCAGATTGCTTACCTGACCAGACAGTAATATCATTAATACCTGACCATTGAATTCTATTTGTTGCACCAACTATATTACCTGTAACTAAAAAATCTCTAACAACTCCTGAGACTCTAAATACTGGTGCTGTACCAGCTGTTTGAATTGCTGTAAGAGCTGCAAAGTTAGTTGATGTTCCCATTAAATAGTATTGAACTGCATCAACACCATTACTTGCAATTATATATTCACCAAATTGTGTGAATGTCCAAAAGTCATCAGCAGCTCCAGTTAAACTAGCTTTTCTTGAAGTGAAAGCTCCAGAGGCTAACTGATATAAATTTGTTCTTGTAGCTACAAAGTTATAAACTGTATTAGAGTTATCTCTAAATGAACCTGCACCTTTAGAATCTGTACTTGTTGTATTAGAACTATAAGCTACTAAAGATGGAAATCTTTTATAAGTGTTCGCTGCATAGTAAACATTAGTAGCAACATTTGCTCCTTGTTTTCCATGATCAGGTTGATCTGGTAGCCATTCTCCAAAAGGTACTTGCATAATTATAAATATTTGTTGAGATAGCTTTTACTTGTTAGTCCAAGCATATCTTGTTTAAATTGTTTTAATTGTTTAGTTTTACCAGCTTGTTTTAATTTTTTACCAGTATAATACATTAATGCTCTTGTTTCTCTCATAGACATAGCTTTTAATAATGAAGGTTTTTTTTTAGACTTCATTAATTTACTAAAAGTTTTTTCACTTCTTGGTATTAATCCTGGTTTAATAGGATACATTATCTTTGCCTATAAAATGATAGATCTGTTTGAACATCTGTTCTTTGAACTACAGGTGCTCCACCATATGAATCTTGTTTGTCGTTTTGCTCACATCTTTCCATAGATGTAGCATACATTTGTAACCAATTCTGTGCTTGTTGTGGATCTATTCCACCTAAAAAGTTAGTTGCATGAAAAAGGGATCCATACAAATATACTGCAGGATGATTTGCAAGCATCCAGTTGGATGTGTTACTGCTGCTAAGAGCTGATATAGCTTTATAATATGATAAGTAACCAGTATAGCTAGTATCAGGGGAAGGACCAAATCTAAAAGTTTCTGTTTCATCATCACTCTCTATTGTGTAAGCTCTAGGCTTTCCAGTTCTAGATCCTCCTCTTGTTTCAAACATATTAGCTGGTGTAATATACTCCAAAGGATATTTAACAGATGAAGATAATATATAAAATGATCTTACTGCAATAAATCCTGTAGGTACTGTTTCTGTTTCTGAATCAATAGTTATAGAATCTATTTGTTCCATAGCTCTGATTCTTAATTTTGCATTGAAATCTGCTTCTGTAAGTTTAATAAAATCATCAGAAATCTCATCAGTTAAATCTGTTCTATTTAACCAATTAGCTATTCCTGTTTTTAATTCTGCGTATGTTGATAATGCCATTACAATGATCCTTCAGCTGTTCTAAAATATCTAAACTCACTACTATTCAGTTTAGTTCTCATAATTTTTTTTTGTGTATCTTTTGGTAATCCCCACCAGTTATTAGATCCATTATATTCTTTAGTCCATATCTGTAATATAAGTGGTGGTACACTAGCAACCCTTCTCATATCTTTAGATTTTGTATATCCATCATTTAATGTATAAAGTTTTTTATTTCTTTCCATTAAAGGATTGAGATTTTGCTGATTGTTTATAGTTAGCTTACCATCAGACTCTTGTATGTAACGAGTCTTGGTAGCATCAGCATTCCATTCGGTTGCTCTTACTCTAGCCATTATTCAGTTAATTCAGTAGCGTATAGTTCTCCATTAGAACCACCTATTCTTAATACTGCAATCTTTTCTCCAGCTGAAACTTTAATAACTTCAACTTCGCCTGCAGGTAAGTAAGTAGTACTTGTAGTTGCTGTTGGTGATACTGCTATATGTATATGACAAGCAATAGTACCTACAACTCTTATGTATTCTATGTTAGCTGAAAAAGCTGAACTAGCAGAAGATGAACTTCCAGAAGTTAGCTTATGTACAGTTCCATGTCTTAATCCATAGTTCATGTTTTATTTTCCTTTTGTTTAGGATATGTTCCCAGAACGTTCTAGGAACATTAATCCTATTTAATTATCTTCTTATAACAAATGTAACAACAAGTTTAATTGTATTAGTAGAAGCTCCATCAGTTATCATTTCAATAGATCCACCTTCTAAAACGTCATTAGCTGCTGTAGGTTCTGCTGTGTCTACATCTCCAGCAGCAGATCCAGATTGTGTTACTGTAATTCCACCACCAGTTATAGCTGTACCACCTATTTCAAAAGTGATACCTCCATTAGCTGTTCCAATTGCACCTTGAAGTGCTGTTAAAATTTTAATTACTTTGCCTCCATCAGGTATAGCAACAAATGTTGATGATGCTGTACTAATGTCTGCTATTGTAGATGTTATAAAATAGTCGTTTAATGTTCTCATTATATTCCTTTAATTGTTCCGATCCTAACCTATCTCAGATCTTCAATTGTTTGAAATGCTGCTAGGCGAGCAGATTAAAGGTTACTCGCCTAAACAGTTAAAGTTATTATGAAGTAGTTAGATCCATTACTGAACCTGACGCTGCTTCATTTCTTGATTCAAGAGTTGCTTCTACTAAAAGCTGTCTCTTTTCAGAGTCGCCAGTTTTTGACAATTCATGCATAGTGAAGTCTCTTAAGAAAGCTACTCCCCAGTAATCCATGTCTAAAATATAAGCATCTCTATCTCTAGAGAACCTATTTGGAACTACTTGTAATTGACCAAAATCAGAAGCATAGACATCTACAGAAGTATATAATGTAGCGTCTGCACCTGCATCAAATCTAGTACTGTTACCAGTGAAACCTGACAATTTTTGTTTATTGAAAGGTCCAACCATAATCATAGTTGGATTTCCACCAGCATTCCATATTGATTTAATTGCTGATTTTAATTGAGACTCTGTGAAAGCTCTTTGAGTACCATTCGTGTGAGCTGCATTTCCTGCACCTGCACCAGAAGCACCATCTGAAGCTAAATCATCATTAGTTACTACCCAAGATCCAAGTGCACCTAGCTGTCTTGCAGCTGATGCTGAACCTGTTACTTCAAGATTGTTAGAAGTAAGAGTACTTTCCATGTCTCTTTTTAGCTCTTTAGCTTTTTTAGCGATTTGGTAAGCGATCTCAGATGCTCTACCAGCTTTGTCAACTGCTTCCTGCGTACCTGTGATTACAACTGTTTTGTCCATAATTTGACAAGAGTTAGATAATCTAGTTGTTGAAGTAACAGCATCTAAAGTTGCTTCGTCACCTTCAATTACAGCATTGTTAGTAACTGCTGCTGTCAAAGCGTCTGTTTGCCATTCATGAAGAACTGCAGTAGATTGTGTTTTCCCTGCTGAACTTAGGAATGGCGTATCTGTAGGTGAGATGTTATAAATAACATCAGAAAGATCTTCTCTTTCACCTATCGAATCATACGTATCAAACGTATTTGTTGGTTGTGCCATTGTTTATTTCCTTTGTTGAGATTTAAGATTAATCATGTCAAGTATAGCATTCTGTGCATCTTTAATGTGCCCAGTTTTCGCTAACTTGCCAATCTTATTTCTTATGCCTTCTCTACCAGAACTTGTATTTGATTTTGCAACACCAGCCTTAACGACTCTAGGAGCATTAGCTACTTTCTTTTGAACGATAGGTTTTTTATCCTTCAAGTTTTGATAGCTCATAGCATCCTTTGCAACCATAAGAAATCTATGGTCTGCAAGACTTCCAATTTCTGTATCATTAAAACCATAATTACGTAACGAATTACGCATACTAAGTTTGAACTGATCAGCTTTATTGGGATCGCTATACTCTGGTATTTTTGTTGCTGCTAATTCTCGCTGTGTTGCAAGAAAGTCATCATACTGTTTAGCATGAGCTTCTTTAGCTTTCGATTTAACTTCCTCTATCTGCCCTTGTTGTTGTCTTAGCTGGTAATCCAGTCGTGCTGCAGATGTGGGATCTTCATCATAAAGTTTTTGAAGGTCCTGACTTCCTTGCTGTTGTCTGACAGTTGCGTCAGCAGTTGCAATAAGTTCATTTAACTCTGATAGTCGAGTATCATAAGATTGACGCAAACTATTCTTTTGGGTTTCAAGATCTCTCTTTTCTAACCCCAAAGTATGAGTTTTTTGTCTATAATCTGAGTCTCTAGAATAACCTGATTTCAGCTCATCGAGTGTGACTTCCAACTCTTGACCTTGTACTTTGACTCGGTGGAGTTCTGGTTCCTCTAATTCTGTTTGTGTTTCTTCTGTTGCCTCAGTATTTTCAGTTACTTGCTCCTTAGTTCCTTCAGACTCTGGTTGACTTTCTGGAGCTTCCTGTTTCACAGGTGTTTCTGATGGTTCTGCTTTTGTTTCTGTTTTCTGAGTGTCCTCTTTAGGATTCAATAGTCCAGAAATTTTTTCAGCAGCACCTTGAACAGTTTGTTCTTGTGCCATAACGTTCCTTTCGTGTTGGTTGACGTATTTGAAGTTGCGTTAGCTTAACTTCTTTTATTTAATTGATCTAACTCTTGTTGAGTTAGTTTTCCACTTGCTATGATGCTATGTAAATGACCTCTGATTTTGTCTACTAAATTGTAGGCTACCCAAAGGTATGTACGCTTGTCATTCTCAGTGAAACTTGTATTGAAGATTTCTTGTTTATATATTTCAAGAAGATCTTCGAATGCTGTTTTAAGCAGGGGATCGTTTAGGAGCTGCTCTGCTCTCTTGCCTTCCCTGACTTGTTTTTCCTTGTTGTCCATTTATTTGCTGTTGAGTATTAAAAAACTGATCTTGTCCTTTTACTATTTCTTTCATCAAATTACCAGAAGATTTTAGATCTTCTTGTTCTAACATAGATCTTCGTTTCAATTCAAGCTCATCAATTTTAGAACCATATTTAAGTTCTATTTCTTTTATCTTTAATTCAAAGTCTAAAAGATGTTGTCTCATCATGGCTTCAATACGTTTAACTTCTGTTTCAGCTTTTAACTGTGCTCTTTGGTTTTCACCTTGAACTTGAGCAAGTGTAACTTTTTCAAACTCAGTAGGTGGTTTAGGAGGAAGCTGAGGCATTTGAGCTGCACCAACATCTGGATCCATAAAGAAAGGTTCTATACTATTTAGACCTGCATTTTCAACTAATTTCTTTAAGCTATTATATATATTTCTTAAATTAACCATTGGACCAAAAACATTCTGTTGAAGGTTAATAGCCTGCATTTGTCTTTCTAAAATAGCATTAACCAGAATCAATTGTTGTTCTTTTGATCCTGTTCCTAATCCAACATGGATAGTAACGTTAACTCTATCTTTCCATTCGAAAGGTCTCATAGGTATATACTTACCTCTGATTCTTACGATTTTTTCTTTTTGTTGATACTTACATATCAATTCGAATATTTTAATTGCTAAATCTTTAACACCTGTTTCAGCAAAAATTCTTGCGATCAACTCCATTCTCATTTGAGATTGAGTTAATACTTGGTTCATACCAGTAGCTGTTTTATTATTTAAACTATCAGCATTTAAACCTTGTGAAGTTTTACTTACACCAGTTCTAGATTCTTTAACTGAATCTAAATAACTTAACATACCACTTGCCTGCTCAGTAATAGGTTGGGCTGGAATAGGCATCATTACATTTGAAGGTGGTTGTTTAGTTCTAACAATTCCTCCAGGACGATTAGTTAATAAATCATCCATAGCTACTTGACCATCTTGGATGGCAACTCTATTGTTATTTGTTAGATACATATTGTCTAACATTTGTCTCATAACAGTAGATTTAATTAATTGAATATCTTCTACTAATTCTGCAATAGATCTACCATGAAATCTGTGAGGCATAATTACAGGTGTCATAGATATAAATGGAATTGTATCTACTTCAGTTGCATCTAATAATTTCTTACCATCACCTGCTACGCATACTTTTAATAATTCTGCTTTACCATCTCCATCTGCATCCATTCTAATATAACATTCATGAATTAAAACAGTATCAGTAGATTTGTCTCCTGAAGATTGACCTGAACCAAAATCTATATTTTGATGTCTAACAAATACATCTTCTGAAAAATTTTCACTATTACCTGTTGGTAACGAATAAACTAAATCAGGATCATATCCCATTTCAATTAATTCGCTTTTAGTTTTATTAACTCTATGAGCAACAAAGTTTGCTGAGTCAATATCTTTACATCTTCTTTCAATTAAAAATTCTTCAGGTGGAACTGGATCTATTTTTACTTTGCCATATAATTTTGTTCTATGTATAACTACATCATGTAAATTAATTTTATCTATTTCTTTACCTGCGTCATCAGTAATTTCTTCTTTATATTCTGTATGATGAGTTACACTTACTTCATGATTTTCTATTAAATCAGTAAATTCATCTTCTGTTAATCTTGTATATTCTTCTCTTTCAGTCTTTTGAGAATCATCCCAATAAACTTTTAAAATTCCATTTTTTTGAATTAGTGCATCTTTGAATGCTGTATATAATACTTTAAATCCATTATTATCTTTTAAGAAAATATGATTTAAATAATCTGAAGCCTGTCTTGCCATTTCTTCATCTTCAGGTCCAGTACCTTCGCAAGCAAATACATTATCTCCTGAAGTAAATATCTTCATAAGAGATGGCATTAAACTTTCTACAGTATCCATTACATCATTAGATACTACTTGAGATCTTCCTTCTTGTTCGTTACCAAGAGGATTACCTAAATAATATTCTAATGATTTTTTTCTTCTAGATACAATTTCTCCACCAATATAACCTGATGAATTATGTATTTCTTTTGCTAGAATTGATAATATTTCTCGTTCTGATTTTTTCTGTTTCTTCATAATTAATTACAATTCATTTTATCTAGATCTGCTGGTACTTCTTTTGTAAACCAGATCCATGATTTAATTTTAGTTCCTTCTTGTGTGTAAGTACATTTTTCTCCTATTGATACACATGAAGTTAATGTAACTAATATTAATAATAAAAATATTTTTTTCATACTACGTATTTTGTATCTATTTTAATTGGTTTATCCCATGCTGATGTATCTATAGGTTCGGATACACATCCATACCTAAAAGCATCTGAGGCGTGTGAGCACCAATCGTGTAAGGGTTTATTTTTAAACACTTGGTTCTTATCATCCCATTGTTTTCTATATTGTCTTAAAGCATCTAATCCTTGTTTACATTTTGTTCTATCAAACCAACAGTCTGGTAAAACATTTCTTACAGATTCAATACCATGGTCTACTTCTAATTTTGGAGCTACTTGAAATTCTAAACCTAATTCTTGTGCAACTTCAAATCTAGATTTACCTGTTCCTAATTCTCTCGCCATTATATCATGGGGAGCAATGTGGTCAGAATAGGTATAGTCTTTATCAGCCAGTATATTAACATAATGTGCTAATGATTCTCCTGAATTTTCATAATAATCTATTAGGTGTACCTCTTGTCCAACTCTTTGTGCAAACCAAATAGCTGTACTATCTCCTATCCCCAAATCCCACCAGGTTTCCACACCTATATTTTCGTCTACAGGCACGTAGCCGATTCTTCCATCCTTATCAGCTTTAGTTATCAGTCGACCATAATAACTTCCTGACACTGCTGCAGTAAAAGAACATTCAAATTCCTGTTCATACTGTTCAGATGTCATGATTTGACGTGCCTGCTCCAGTTCCTCCTCTGGAATGACTTTGGTATCAGAAGCTCGATATAGTTTCCCATACCAATCTTTATGACCTCTTTGAGCATAGTCAAATACTTCCCAGAATTGATTATGCCCCATAGGTGTTCCGATAAATAATACCCATCCTAATTTATCAGACACTGCAGGTCTTACAATTTCAGTCCAAACTCGAGGCGACATGATAGCATATTCGTCTAAGACGACTGCATCAAATCCCATTCCTCTAATTGAATCTGGATTGTCTGCACCAAATATTTGAATTCTTGATCCATTAAAAAGATCTATTCTTAATTCAGTTTCATTCCTACTTCCACCATATAACATTAGTGGTTTTGTATAAAATTTTAAATATTCCCAAGCAATAGATTTACCTTGTCTGTACGTGGGAGCTATGAATGCACATAAAGCTCTAGGTTTGTCTGCTGCTGTTTTAATTAATTCGTTTATTGAAAGTACACTTTTTCCAAATCGTCTGTGGCAAACCAGGACACTAAATCTTTTTCTGCTGTTATGTACTTCTTTTTGATACTCTCGAGGTTTATAAGGAACCTCAATTATCTTAACTTTCTTCTTTTTGCCATTGGACTTTGATTTGGACTGGTTCATCTATTCCTATTCTTGAAGTTGTACTAGCTAATCTTGGATGAACAAAAGGTGCTGCTTTTTCTGCTGCGTACATTTTACGTTCAGGTGCACTAGCAGGATTGTTTAACACAGATAACAAATAATCTAAAGGAGAATGTTGGTATTTATCTGCCATTTCTTCCATAGATTTCCAAAGTTTTTTAGTCTTAGCTCCTAAAGGTCTACCAGCTCCTGGTCTTTTACCACCATGATTTGGTTCCTCTTTAGGTTTATTAACTTCGTTTTCGTATGTTTTATCTTCTTCAACCATTAGATTATCTTTCTGCCTTTTTTATTATATTGTCTATATGGTGCCCATTGTAAACCTCTGTCTCTTTTAGCTATAGTTTTAGCTAATTTTTTACCACCATAATATAATCCAGTTGCAGCTAAACCTGGAAATCCTAATGCTCCAGATCTTAAAGCAAATTTTCCAACTCCTAAAGCTGTAGCTCCAGTTTTTCTAAATAGTCCTACTGTTGGTCCTGCATATTTTGAAAACTGTGCACCATGTTTAATTTTCTTTTTGGTAATAAATTTTCCACTTTTACCCATAGCAACCTTAAATCGTTTGCCAAGTCTTAGTCCTTTATTACGACTAACATTGTTGCCAGTATTAACTACACCTGTTGGTCTTAGTCTTTCTTTTGTCATTAGTATTTAACCTTTTTTCCTTTTTTCTTAGCATACGATTTAGCTTTTTTCTTACCAGCTTTTGTGTATGCGAACTTTTTCTTTCCTACTTGTGGCATATTTCTCCTATCCTCTCAGTAATCCACGCATTGCAGCATCTCTTGAGTTCGGCATAGGCATTTGTCCACCTGGACGCTTACCCATTGCTGTCATTTGTGGGTTGTTTGCTTGTTGTAATAAACCCTTTTGTTGTTCTTTAGCCATTTTTGGCAATAGTTTAGCTTTTAAGATTAATTGTAGCTTCTGCTGCTCCTCTGGAGTCAGTCGAATCATTTTATCTGCTAATTTTTCTAGACTTCTACTCATTATCCTGCCATATATTTTTTATTCATACGTATATGAAAATCAATATTTTTCTTATTAATTGGATTGTAAACATTTAAAGGTGGTGGCTTTGTAGTTTGGGGAGCACTAAAAACAGAATGCATATGAGGATTCTTTTTTTGCCATTTAGGATCATTAAAAGTTTTTTTTTTAACTTTTATTTTTCTATAAACTACTCCTTTATTAGGATTATGAAATCCCATAACTCTCGTAATATATTTATCTTCTTTTTTGCTAAATAATCCCATTATCCTGCCATGTATTTCTTAGGTTCTTGTTTTTTAGCTTGTTTTCTTTTTCCTGAAGATTGACCTGCTTTATATAAACCATACCCCAAGGCTCCTTTAATAGCTAGTCCTGCAACTCCACCCCAGATCAGAGCTTTACCCATCCCAGTTTTATGGAATTTTTTAATTTCACCCCATGCTCCTAGGTCTTGAACTGGATTAACTTCTTTAATACCTTTGATTTTAACTGCCATTATCCAAAATACCTCTGTTTTTTATATTTCATTATTTTTTCTTTTTTAAGAAACTCAGGATCTTTAAAATTTTTAGACAATCCAAACGCAGCTTTCTTGTTCGCTGCACGTTCTTTTCGTAAAGTGCCTACGCCTAAATCTCTAATAACTGGAAATTGTAAATAGTTTATTTTCATCTTCCTTGTCCTTGATATTTTTTATATGAACGTTTTTCGTGCTTGTCCATATTCTTCTTATGTCTGCCTATCTGTGGTTTTGATCGTTCTCTGTAAGTATTTAGACCATATTTAGGCTTTGTTGCCATTAGTCGTCTCTATCTACAATATCCCAAGCTGCTGCTCCAGTTGCACCCCATCCATAAGCACGTCTGTGCTTCTTAAGGTGTTTACCTACTGGTCTTAATTTTTGCTTAGCTCCAGAAAAGCCTTTACCTGCTACTACTTTAGATTTACTAAAGAGATCAGTTTTAGGTACTAGCATTTTTCTTTTGCCACCAGCTTTACCTGTAACCCATTCACTTTTCATACCAGATTTTTGCAATCTTTCTCCTAGTCCTCTTTTGCCTTTGTAGAGTTTTCTTAGGAATTTGAAAGCATGAGATCCTGTTCCAGTTGCTCGTGCAAGCCATAATAATGGTGCTGCCATATTTTCTCCTTTGTTATTGTTGTTAGACCCCTAATGGAGCCTATTCGTGTTTAACCCCCCTATATGAAGAATCGATGAACAATCGATATCTTCAGGGGTAGATTTAAAACCCATCGAAATTGTAGTCAAATAAAAGATTTGGCTCTTTATCGACAGTCAACAATTTCAATCGCAATTAATTTTATTGCCACAGGCAAACGCTCGCTGAAGTGCTCGCTTAAAATTGAATTGCTCAATCATTGTTGTCTCTTGTCTTAGTCGGTAATCATCACATTTAGTTCGGTGTAGATTTAATTGCTTAACCTGCACTAATCAATATCGCAATCATTATCGTTATATGTATTGTCGTGTTCGTATAGATATTGCTTAGCTGGGTTTGACAAGCACCAGCAATTAAATCATTGTTGTATATATTATTTGGTAGTCAGTTAACTCTCGCTTGTCGATTGATTAATTGATTACCGAATATCGTTCAACCTATTGATATTATTAACTAACTTGATAGTTGATAGTTCAATAGACACACTAAATAGTGCTAATTCGAGGGTTAAAATCGAAGGCACACAATATAGGAGTAAATAATGGATAGAGAATATGATTTATATCATGAAGATGATGATGACTTTAGTCCAATGTCTCATGACTTAGATGAATACCATGCTGATTTATGCGAAGAATTTGCTGATGAATTAGCAGAACAAAAAAAACAATCAAAATAGGAGATATATATGAACATCAATAAAATAGTTAAGGATAGTGTTAATGGTATTAAGGATAAGTATAACAATACTACAATAAATCCTTTTAAGTTCCCAGAAAAACTAAAGGTTGAGTTTACTATAAACTATACAGAAAGTTTGAAATCATTACCAAAGACAAAAGAAGATTTACAAATACTTACTAGTTTTATTAAACTTATAAAGAAAGAAGTAATTAAGGAGCTTGAATAATGCAAGTAATATCAACAGCGATATACCTGGTCATAGTACTGGGTATAATCGCATATTTATAGGAGATAGTGTGATTAAATTAATACTAACTTGTTTACTAATTCCAGTGATATTTTATTTGGTAGTATCACTGTTCGTATTAGTATCACCATTATTAATAGGTGGACTGATATATCTAACTTACCAAATAAATAGAAGGGAGAGAGTATGATAGACTATAATACACTTCAAAGAGTGGAAGAAGATACTGATAAGTGTGGTAATTATATCACAGTTCAGTATGAGTTCCCATTTCCAGAAGAATCTGTCCTACAAGCTAGGGAAGATGAGAAGATGAGGTATCAACTCGCTAAATTCACTTATCGCCTTGCGAAAGCGAATATTAGCTAAATAAATCAAGACCATTAACCAAGGAGGATATATGGCAAATACGAAAGCGTTCGAAAACAAAACAGCTGAACAAAAATCAGCGTATGTAAGAAGTAAGACTGCATACTGGCCATCTACTATGGTAGACAGGTTTTCAGAATTGGAAACTCAAAACCATCAGATGTTCCAAATATTACTTAAACTTGCAGATAACCAGAAGATAGACCTATCTGGCATTATGCAAGATGACGAAGTAGAAATTAAGTAATTAAGTCTTTCAATAGGCGATCCATACTGTTCGTAGGTCGCCTATTGATATAAAATTTTTTTAATAAAAATAATAAAGAGAGATAAATTAACCAACTCTAATGAAAGGAGAGTATATGGATAAAATAGAAACAGTAACATTAAAATCAGGTAATGGATATTTCCTAAGCCAAAGATGTACTGAAAAGTATCAACCTGAGCATACATATACATTTAATATAGAGTGTAGTGTAAAAGAAT
>JACKQG010005550.1_pt1 | contig 13809 bp, 3 predicted proteins | sample 8237621 | NCBI WGS metagenome assembly JACKQG01 (sample SAMN15677084, study PRJNA649215) | marine metagenome | biome: marine; feature: Black Sea; material: saline water; isolation source: suspended particulate matter (SPM) from the Black Sea western gyre | collected 2013-06-09/2013-06-10 | depth...
CAGAAGCAGGGAATTTATTCAAGGTATTCAATGCACCAGAACGATTCAGGAGTGCTGCAGGAGCAAAGGGTTTTAATGCAATTGCATCTCGAAATATTACGATTTTATTAGGCATTATTGAATACTTAGCTCAGAATGACTGGAAGTTGACAGCAGCTGTCATATCTGATGTTTTAAGTAAAAAACCGATGGAGCAAATAAGCGATGAAGTTGTGGAGGAACTCATCCGACGTGTAGTAGACACCGATGCTAGGGAACTGCTATACAGACTTAAACTTGTTATTCACGATTTTACTGACGATACCGTTGTAAAGATTGCTTCAATTGCACCTGCCATTCAAGATCCCCTAACTAAGATCCATTCATTAAAAGGGCGCTGGATTGAGACAGTTTCTACAGGTCGATACAATCTAGCACCTCTTTTTAAACAGCTGCCAAAAACCATGTTGCGATCAGATATTACAAAACGTGTTTATCATACTTTGGGTATGATGCTCTTGGAAATAGGTACACTTGGTCCAAATGAAGTTAATCAAAGTATTATGTACTTTATTGGTGCTGAAGAATATTTGATTGTTAGCGATATACTCATGAAGGCTTATATGAGTCTATCTTTTCAAGAAGAGACAACTGATCAGTTATTATTTATCAAACTATGGAAGCACACTTCACTACCAAAACAAATACCACTTCCTCGTAGAGTCATAATTAGAACTTATCAATTGGTACATACAAGGAAAGATGATGCAGATTTTGACACAATATTAAAATCCATAATGGAAATGAGGGAATCGTTAGGGAATGATTTCCACTCAACATTGGCTTTTATTATGAGTGCTTCCATACAGAGTTTATTCCTTGGAATTGAAAACATTGATTATGCATTCAAGTTGATTCGTCAGTGGAGTATACGGTGGGATAATTTATCGCCTTCAGAGAAACAATTATTAGGTTCTATTGATCAACTTGGCCCAGCTATTATCCCTTGGTCTTCATTATTTCACATTAAGAATTTAGATGATGTCTCTCGTTGGCTAATACAGGTGGAACAATTGCCCACAGTTATTCAACAAGAAATTATCTCTCATAACATGTCATTTGTAGGTACTAAGTACATAATTGATAAATGCTGGCCTCATCCTGATGATGGTGAGCTTGATTCCCAACAATGGAAATCTTTGGCGATTTCTCTGGAAGATTTGGCAAATCGCGCCAGCGAGATTGGATTTAACCTTTTTTGGGCATGGGCAATCAGATCGGTTATTATTATAGAATGCGAACAACTTGGAAAGTTTGATGAAGGTATTCAAAGAGGTTTAAAACTAATTGAATTAGAACATGATTCCAGTGTAATCAAGTTTATCATTTTGGATATTGTTGGAAAAGAATATTATCATGAGCAGAAATACGATCAAGCGATACCAAGGTTGTTACAATGCCTTGAGGAGGATGGCTCAAATTACCCTGATGTACAAATACTTACTTATATCAATTTGAGCATTGCTTATTCGACTTCTGATGATATAGAACGACTAACGGCAGTTGATAATTCAATTGAATTCAAATCATTAGTCGATGAAATTGATTACCTCTCAATAGTTAAAGCTTATGGTACTAAAGCAATTGCACAATGGCAGATTTATGGCGTGGCTCATGCTCTTGAACCTTTAAGCCAATTATCAGAAATACTTTGGGTACATGCTAATCGATCTTCACCACTTTGGAAAGATTTATTCATTCTTACCGGTCACGTCGCAGGATTTTTCTTGGCATTGGCTCGTACCGGTAAAGGTCCAGATACAACTAAGAACGGAGATCCATATTTAACTCCGAGCGCAGGTCATTTTACTACATACCACACGGAACGACATACACTATTCAAACCTGAAGAGGAGATAATGCTCTATCTTCAATTATTTGGTCTTGCAAGAGAATTTTGCAATACTATTGAAATGTCAAAATGGTATGGTGTCGCAAAAAAGTTTATTGAGCAAAATCCATTAAACTTCTGTGCAAAGTCATCTTACATGATTAGTTGCGGCTATCTTGAATTGAGTGACGATCGGTATGATTACTTCATTAAGTATGGTCTCGATGCTGGTATTCATACTACTGTACAAAGGTATTGCATTAACAAGGAATTGCCAACTCCATATTATGAATCAGACCTTACTGCTATCCTTGATTCTGAAAATGAATGGGCAGCTGCTGATGAATACTCTTTTCATTTAATTATTGCGCCAATAGTTTTTGCACTTGCTATTGAGTCGATACAGCAAAACGATAAATTTGATCTACATATGACGCAAGTAATCATGGAAATAAGTAGACATATGGAGAAGGGCTATGCGATACCAAGATGGGAGCAGGCTATAACAGCTTTTCACATAATACAAGATAAATCTGTAGGATCAAATAAGTTGATTGACTTTGGAAATAAGATGCAAAGTGAAAAATTGGCTTCAGTAGCATTAATTGCATATATCGGAAGTACTTTAAAGCTGGATTCGAATGTAGAGCAATATGCGATTGCGTTCCATTCATTATCACAATGGCAAACATTTATTCCTTCAAGTATATGGAGTGAGTTAGTTGTCCCATTTCACTTTTATTTCTGGCTCCATATTATAGACAAGGCTGGTTTTGCTTTCAGATCCCCAATTATATTAAGAAAGGGTATAGAACAAATATCTCTAAGGGATGAAAATGCGACGAGAAAATTAATGGAATTGATATTTGATGGATTGGATATTCAAATACCCGTAAATTAACATTTTTCTACTCCCTCCGGTTGAAAACCAGTGGAAATTTTTGTTTTATCGTCGGAAGACAAGAGGATTAAAAAACCTAGTGCTTTTTTTTAAAGAATCTGATATAATTCTGAAACTACTTAACTATATAATACATATCTTGATCCGTCTTCCAAATGAAAATTCATTAATCTACGACAGATGCTCATAGTCACCAGATTTAAATCCAATGTGGGTGGTTTTTTCTAATTATCTACTAAATTCCGTATCCCACAATTCGGTATCCCAAAAACATACAAAAACGGTTTAAAACGGTCAAATCTGGTAATCAACCAATAATTTTGTTATACATAATAAAAACCCCATTCCTCTTCAAAAACAGGGTTTGTCGTCGAGCGGAGAGGGAGGGATTCGAACCCCCGTTACCCGAAGGTAAACCGCATTTCGAGTGCGGCGCATTCAGCCAGGCTCTGCCACCTCTCCGAATCAAGTTAAAAAGATAAAAGTAGAAAGATAAAAGTAATTCATCTGAAGCCCACTGCATGTGAGCTGGAAATGGTTTCGGTCTAATATCGAAAGTGAAAGTGTGGGGGAAATTAAGCTTTCCGGCGGTTCAGGAAAAAGTCCTGAATAATGGCGAGGCAGGGTTTTTCCAGTAGGCCTCCTTTAACAGCCGTTATTTGGCCAAAACGGGGATCGCCGCATAATTGATAGAGTGATCCACAACAGCCTTTTTCTTCGTCATAACAGCCAAATACGACCATTTTCAGACGGGAATTGATGATCGCCCCGGCACACATGGGACAGGGTTCCTTGGTTACATAGAGAGTACAGTCCCTTAAACGCCAGTCAGACAGGGTGTTGGCGGCGGCGGTAATCGCCAGGATTTCAGCATGGGCGGTGGGGTCCTTGAGACTTTCGGTTTGATTGGAACCGCGACCGATTATCTGCCCATTATGAACGACAATTGCTCCGACTGGCACTTCTCCCCCATCGTAAGCCCGTTGTGCTTCTTTCAGAGCCTGTTGCATCCAGCGTTCGTGAGCGACCATTTCAGGTTATTATCAGGGAAACGCTAACAGATCGTGTAATTCTTCCAGCTTGGCGGCCATAGCCTGGCGACCCAGAACTGTGGTGGTATCAGCTATAAATGTGGAACTCGTATCCACTTCCAGAACGATTGATTCGATATGACTTAAACAGGTTCCGAAAGCGCCACGGTTGAAATTGGCCGTTGCCAGGCTGAGCCGAACATCGAGATGGTTCAAATCCTCATCATGACTGAAAGTCCAGGAAGCGGTTTCGGCTACTATTACATCACTTATATCGGTAATTAATGAATCACCAAACAAGATCGCCAGCGAATCCTGCCCCGCCGCCTGGTGGGCAAAGGTCAGACCGGCCCAGATTTCATGCCGGACATTGGCGGCGACATCCTTAGGCTGTGTTAATGGTAAACCAGTGGAAAAATAGAAGACACTACTGTCAACCTGCACCAGTTTGCCCAGCGCCCAGCCCAGACCATTATAGCCATCCTGGTAGGTCGAATCGATCGTGATTGCTTCCTTGAAACTGGTATAACTCTCCGGATAATTTCCGTGTTCATACTGATCCCACGCATATTCAGTAAGCTCCAGATTAGAAGCTTCATGGATCTTCCGGCAGCCGGAGAAAAGCAGAACCAGGACTACAAATGTGCTTATTATTGTCTGTAGATACTTCATCGCAGCAACATGATTTTTTGCGTTTTAACAAATTGTTTTCCCGCCATCATTCGCACGAAATAAACCCCGGATGCGGATGGGACACCCCGGGCATTCCGGCTATCCCAACGGATTGCATGACGGCCAATCGTCTGGTGCCCATCGAACAATTCAACCACCTGGCGCCCTAACAGATCAAACACGACGATAGTCACTTTTTGTTGTGGTCCATCCAGAAAACCCAGATCGTATTCAATGATCGTAACCGGATTAAACGGGTTGGGATAATTGGGTCGTAGAGCCGTTTCTTCCGGTACGAACAGTGTCCGCGGTCCGGTCTTGTAATAACCCATTTTTGCCGTCCAGGCCAGCAGGCGATCAGCGACGGTCATTGTAGGTAATTCCTGCCAGATCTCGCCGTCAGCACTGTAATACAGAGCTAATTCATCTGATGCACTGATGAATGACAGCAGTACCGGCTTTTCAAAATTCATCCCGATGGCACCCAGCCGATAGGCGGCCTGTCCCGTTCGCTGATACTCAAACAACGTGGAATCGATCACTAAAACCGGCTGATCCACCGGCACCGTGCCCATTTCACCGGTAATCTGGAAAAGTCCGTCAGGGCTGGCACCAGTCCAGCGTTCAGTAGAACGGGCCAGCACCACCGCTCCAGCGCGGGTAATTGTGGTATCGCCCACTATTCCCTGAGCATAAGCAGATACCGTGAAATTTACGGTCTCAGTGAAGGTAGTACGACCGATATAGGTGTAGGTGGTTACCGTATCGAGATTGATTGTAGTACCATCGATGGTGACATCACAATGGATCGTTTTCTCTAATGTATCGTTGATGATAATTTCGAAATGATTGGCAAAAGCGCTGTTCTGCACCACAGCGATGGATAGATGAGGCCGCGGTACACGGATGATATCCAGTATAAATTCTGCGGTATCAGATGCATCAGAATCGTCGGTAATAATCACCTGGATCAGGGCTGAATCTGACCATAATTCATTAGGTGTAAACACGATCGTATCGCCCAGGTTTGTGGAAATATACTGAGCCTGGCTGATAGTCAAGGAGTCCGGATTGGTCAGGGCTGTAACGGTAAAGGTCAGCGACGAATCATCCACATCGTAAGCAAATGCACCCAGATCAAGCTTAAGGGAATCATTTTCCAGGATGGACTGAGTCGAAATGGTCGTTAAGACCGGCGGGTCGTTGCGGGATTCGACAATCAGGGACAAGGTATCGATTGCATTAGCCGAATCAGGATCCTGGGCAAAGAACACCAGACGATGGACGGCGCCAAAATAATTGGAATCGGCAGTGATCGTCACAAAAGAGGAATCATTGGAGCGGGATAGTTCCACTGTAAGCGGAGGATTGGCCGCCCACAGAGCTGCCAGGAGTTGGTAAGCCTCCGAATCAGCGCTGACCGGATTGGAACCGGTTTTAGTCAGTACGACCGGATCTTCCGGTTCATCGGGTGGATAATTATAGCCGATCTCGGGGTATCCGGGATTATTCACGGTATCCAGGATAATCACCTGGATCCACTCCAGTTCGGAGATCAGATTATCCTCATCAGAAATATAAGGATTCAGGTAAACGCGAGCCGATCGCAGGGAATCCTCTACTAAAACAACGGTGGTATCGCCGAATTCCGCTATCGGGGCATCATTAACCGGTAAGGCGTTAACCAAATACTGGAGAGTATCAGAGAAGCCCCAGTTGTCATCGACAAAGACGTTAAAATAGTAGCGCCCGGTATCGGTGGGCAACGGCGTCCAGGTGATGATTCCATTAGTATCAATTTCAGCCGCAACCGGATCTGAGAAAGGCGGAATCATTGGAGTATCAGTATCAGTATGCAACTGGTATGTAAAACTGTCCCCATTCAAAGTCAAAATGTCAGGGTCGCTAATTTCGATGGTGTCGATATATTGTATATCTTCATAGACAACGACTGAATCAATAACCGCAATCAGCGGCGCCGAATTCAGACGCAAAAATGAGGTCGTGGTCTGGTCTGACGCTGACTGGTTTCCAGCTACATCAAAGGATCTGAGCTTCAGACGATAAATATTGGCATGGGTCAGAGCCAGAGCGGTATCAATGCTGGTATCCGCCGAGACTGACGTCCAGTCCATGAATTCAGTCCAACCCGGACCCCCTGTCTCCACCGCCCACTCATAACGATCGATCCCAGACGCAGAAGTCGGTGAAGGTTCGCTATAGGCACCCCAAGACAGGTGAAGTGAATCATTAGATATTAGCGTGTTCGGACTGGTACTATTCCAAATTATCGGATTCCCTGCTACCGGAGGCAGCACGTCATATAGCAATTTCTGACTACTTACCAGCCCAGTTGTCAGGTTACCTGCCTGATCAGATTTTATTACTTGAGTCAGGATCTCATCGCCTTGTTCAAGATCGCCAATCATTACATTATTCAAGGCTGTAATAATCGTATCTATATCGGCATAAAAACTATCCGGATTAGCGGCTCTGCTTAAATCAATCGGATCGCCGGCAATTGCCCAGGTGCTGGCAGTATCCATTTTGGCTGGTACGGCGAAAGCCAGCCTTACCGTTCCTTCCAAGTCGGGTATTAAAATCGGAGCTTTTATTTTCAGACTATCGTTTGATCCATTGATCCAGCCGGTAACAATATTGCCGGCAACCGCTGATACAGCTCCGGTGTTGAAAGAATCCGGGGGGGTATTATCCACAATGAAAATATCATTATTGATCAAGGTTGTGACCTCGTTACCGGCCAAGTCCGCTCCCGAAACTGTAACCGTAATGGATCCACTATTCTTGGTTGAATCTGGCAGTATGATTTCATAGATCCAGGTACTATCTCCATCGGCTCTCAACGAATAGAACAAGCTGTCAATCGAATCGGCTGAATCGGCGTATTGAATATTAAGAACTGGCGCCTCACTGCTGATGCGCATCTGGTCGTTGAAGCGGGTGGTAATCCGGATCGTATCCCCTACATTGCCCAATTCGTTCAGGTGGGATTGCGTTAGATTGGCATATTCAAAAATGGCTGTAACCGGGCTACTGTCTACCTGTAACACATCTCGGAAATAAGTACTGTCTGTAGTCAAAGCATTATTGGCCAGGTCGGTGGCCGTCAGCGTTATTACAGCCACCCCCTCGTTACTCACTCCACTTGGAATTATAGACAGATAGGAGAAAACCGAATCACTTCCCAGCAGAGGATTCATTGTACCATTGTCGGTAATGCCAGCTCCACTATTATAGGCAATCGATATACTTGGAGTGTCAGCAGTGGATTCAGTGAAATTGGCCTGGATGGAGACTTCTGTCCCGGCGGTGGCATAATCATGTGAATAGGAAAGATTGGCCGATGGTGGAGTTACATCGTAGGTAACCGATAGTATCGTATCCCTCCCTGTATTGCCCGCGGAATCGATAGCGGTGAAAATAATATCATATTTTGTACCGTCTACCAGAGCCGGCGGATCATTCAAATCGGATTCGCTCTTAGGTCCGGACAGCAATTCGTTCACTGATAAGATTGTCGTCACATCATTTACAATACCGCCAACCTGGTCCCAGAATATTGTACCCGACTCCAGGCGCCCGGAGATCTCAGTCAATGTCCAGCCAAATCGTAGATGATTAATATAGGCATCGGAAGCGATGTTGAAGTCCGTGAAGGCCGGATCAGTATTATCTAATCTCAGTAGGTTAATACCGGAAACACTGTCAGCCGGTATTGTGTTACCCGCATTATCCTCGCCGGTAATTGTAATAGTGGCTGCACCATCGTTGCTGTCAGGAATAGTCACATTAAAAAACCAGGTTGAATCACTTGATTGACCGGCATTCGATAAAAAGGTGGTATCAAGGCTGTCTCCGTCAGCATAATCAACTCTGATGGTCGGCGATGAGGACATACCGTCAGAAAACTGTACGGTGACTGTACTGACGTCCAATGCTTTAACCAGAGAATCACTCAAGGCAATGAGCGCCGATGGTGATTCGGTATCCAATCTGAAATCGGCTAAATCACCGCTCTGGGAGGCATTACCGGCCGTATCCTGACTGGTAACGAAGATGTCATACAATCCATCTACCAATTGGGTACTGGTCAGGGTGATGGCGTTGCTGCCATCAGTGAGCGTATCAGAGGCAATCAACGCAGTGTCTGGCCCGGAGACACTGTACAGCCTGATGAAAGTACCATTGTCCAGGTTGCCTATATCGAACTGAGGCACATCTATATTAGTCAGATTATCGATTGATTCCTGCCCGGTATCAAAGGCCGTTTGCAGATCAGGTGCAAATGGTGTTGCAGGATACTGGGTGTCAATTGTCAGGTATAGAACCGGACTTGCCACAGACTGGTTACCAGCATAATCGATCGCTACTACTTCAGCAGTATAATCACCCGGAGCAAGTAAATCAGCTACTGTGATTGTATCAAGGACTCCCTGTGAGACCACCAGCCGCGTGTTTGAGGTCATGGGACCGTTCAGGGTCAGTATCACCGAATCCTGGATTGCTGATAATCCACTGATGATTATGTCAGGCTGGGTCTCGCTGGTAATATTGTCATCACTGAAGAAACCGGTATCGTCCGCTTCAAGCAGGTCAGGAACCGCCGGTTGAGCCGGTGCCTGGGTGTCAACAGTGACTGACAGAGCACTGGATACAGGTGACAGATTACCGGCATAATCGCGGCCTAGTGCGGTGGCCTGATAAGTTGCATCAGCCAGACCGGTCGATGTCAGGTTATATACAACCCCATCAGTTATATCCCGGGCAACCGTATCAGTACCAACTATCAGATAAAGACTATCATTGACTGCTATATTAGAGACGGCAAAGGTTGGTGTTGTATCGTTGGTAAGCTGGTCACCCTGACTGATTCCCGTATCACTACCCGAAACCAGCTCGACCGCAGGTGTCGCAGTATTAGAAATGTCCAGGGTAATATCAACTGCGGCGGATGACATATATTCACTGGTATTCCCGGCAGTGTTCTTGGCATAAGCCCGAACGGTGATACCTCCTTCGCTGAATACAGCACTGATATCCTCGGTCGTGATATCAACCGACACATCGTTGGTAAGTCCCCTGCCGATGGTATCGATGGTGCCTCCCTGGATCATTACCACAAAGACTGAATCACCGGCGGTGACACCGGCGACATTAAAAACCGGGGTAATATCAGAAGTCAGGTTATCAGTGTCATCAGTACCGGTATCACTGGAAGTGACCAGATCGACATTAGTCGGATCATCGGGAGATTCGGTCTCTATTGTAATAGACAGGGCATCACTCGCCACGGATGTATTACCTGCAGAATCAGTTACGGTAACCGTGATCGGATAGGTTCCGGATGCCATTACATTGGTGACCTGCCTAAGCTGACTGTAAGGTCCCGTCATCCGCGTGGCTACCAGAAGAGTATCACCATCGCGGTAGACCCTGAGAGAGTCATAGCTTTCAGGTAAGCCATACAGTTGGAACCGTGGGGTTGTCACATTGGTTAAATTGTCAATCGAGCTGAAACCACTGTCATCAATTACGAACAGGTCCGGAACGGATGGTTTATTGGGGGCTTCAGTATCGATTCGGACACTGATCGATGATGAACTTGGAGACAGATTTCCGGCATAATCACGGCTGAGAGCCTGGGCCTGGTACGTCCCGGAGGCCAGGGTTGTCGATGTAATATTAAAACTGACACCATTCGATAATCCACGGGCTACCGTATCGATCCCGACCACCAGATAAAGGCTGTCCGTGTCAACTATGTTAGTAATGGTGAAGGTCGGGGTCGTATCACTGGTGAGCCGATCCGAAGAGCTAATGCCGGTATCGGAGCCACCCTCCAAAATAATAGTCGGGGTGGTATCATTTGAAGTGTCCAGAACAATCTCCAAAGTGGCCGAAGAGGCAACTGCCGAACTGTTACCGGCACTGTTTTTAGCATAGGCCCTGACCGTAATAGCGCCTTCGCTGAAACTTCCGCTAATATCATCAACCTGGATATTGGTAGTTACACCGCTGGACAATTTCCGGCCGATCGTATCGATCACAGCAGCTTGGTTCATTACAATGAAAACCGAATCGCCACTGGATACACCTGAAACTGTAAATGATGGTGTAATATCAGCGGTCAACTCATCATTGCTCAGGGTGCCGGTATCACTGATATCACGGAGATCAATACCATCGGGATCGGTTGGAGCATCTGTTTCAATAGTAAGTGATAAGCTGTTGCTGATCAGCGAAGTATTCCCGGCAGAGTCGATGACAACTACTGTTACAGGATAAGTGCCGGATGCGAGGGCTTCGGTAACCTGTACCGTTTTGGTATTGTACTGGGTCATGCGGGTCGCTACCAGCAATGTATCGCCATCACGGTATACGCGCAGAGAATCATAGCTGGCGGCAGGAAGACCAGATAGCAGGAACTTGGGAGTAGTAACGCTGGTCAGATTATCGATCGAGCTGAAACCGCTGTCATCAGCCTCGATCAAATCAGGCACCGACGGTCGGTTAGGCGCTTGTGTATCGATCGTTATATTCAACGCTATGGACACATTGGAAAGATTACCCGCCGGATCCTGGGTCACAGTGGTTACCGAGTAGGAACCATCCACTGTATTTGGTGCTGTAATCGATATACTGGACCCGGCAGGATTGACCACCGTTTTGACAACTACTCCATCGAAAAGTAAACGGATTGAATCATCGGTTACAATATTGCTAATCGTAAAAGAAGGCGTTGGATCGTTGGTCAGGTTATCAGACAATAACAATCCGGTATCAGTTGTTAAATCCGGTAGATTCGGTCTAGCGGGACGGGTTTGATCAAGCTCCAGATCCAGGAGAGGTGAAATAGCCCCCAAATTACCGGCCAGATCTCGCAACCGGGCACCCACTTCATACTGACCTTCATCCTGATCAGTCACAACAAGCTCAATTGTAGTAGCCCCACTTTCGGTCACCATTTCCCGTACCACAGTATCGGCATCAAAAAACAGATAGACTGAATCACCTTCAGATACATTACTGATTGTAAAAGTAATCGTGGAATCCTTACTGAGATTATCATTATCTAAAAAACCGGTATCAAACTCAGTCTGCAGATCGGGAACATTCGCGGGATCTGGATCGGTGTAGTCAATCGTTATAGTAGGACCAGTCAGGACTGAGGAAGAATTCCCAGCACTATCGAGGATCGAAGCTGTAACAGCATATATCCCTGAATTCAAGGTGGAACTGGTCATGGTCATAGGCGAAGCGGAAATCAGACTACTTGCTTTCAGAACACCGCCCATGTAAACCAGGATCGAATCGGCATCCGTGATATGTTCCGGAGCGAACTCTAGTGTAAAACGGGGTTCCCGCACACTGGTGATTTCATCATTGTTATAAGTACCGGTATCATCACCAGTCACCAGATCGATATTGGTGGGTGGATTCGGGTCGGAACTGTCGATGGTAATATCAAGCCCGGACGATGCGACACTTTCGTTCCCCGCCTTATCGGTCAGCTTATAAGTAACTGTATAATCACCATCGCTCTGGCTGGCTAAATAATCTGCAGTCTCAAAAGTAAGCGTGGCAGCCCCAGCAACCCGGCGCGCTACCAGGCTGCCGTCAAAGTACAGGAATACTGAATCACTGGCATCTTCGGCGGTAACCGTAAAACCCGGTCTGGTGACGTTGGTATAATCGTCATCATTCAAGATTCCGGTATCGTCGGTTAGATTTGGTGTAGCCGTGGCAACTGGTATTGTCGTATCAACGGTAATAGTTAATTCCGGTGAAATCACCGATTCATTACCGGCGGAATCCACAGCGACTGCTTCGATCGATATATCTACTTCATCGGCCAGCCCGCTAACATCTGGGATAGTCAAATTCAATGTACCGGAAGTGGTCCAGGAGCCGACTTTAAAAACATCGTTAACAGTAATATAGACTGAATCACCAATATCGAATCCGGTTACTGTAAATGTGGGAGTATCATCATTTGTCCAGTCGTCTGAATCACTGAATCCTGAATCAGAGGTGGATTTTAAACTGGGACGATCGGTTTGATCGGCTTGTTTATCTAACTGTAAAGTTACTTCCGATGATAATGGTCCACGGTTTCCGGCAACATCGACAATTTGAGCTTGAATCTGGTATGACCCATCAGTTGAAATTGTCGGGATTATTACAACTACCGAGTCATCTGAATTAGTTTCAAGGACGCTGTCGGCCTGGGCAGTACCGTCACGATAAAGTAATGCACGCCCGTAAATCCAATTAAAACCATTAGACCTCCAAACTGACAGATCACTATTCCTGATACCAAAACGAGGATCCGGATCATTAGTAAGCCAATCACTGTCAGAGTATCCAGAATCATCGATTAGGTTGAAAACAGAAGGAGCGCTCGGTGCCTGGGTGTCCAGATAAAGGTATAATCTTTCAGACGAACCTTCACTACCAAATGAATCCCGGGAATAGGTCCGAACTGTGTAATACCCATCGCCGGCAGATAAATTCAATGAATAACTCAGGTCACTTCCATCGGAAGTTGGATCAACACCAACATTTTGACCGGCCAATTTATCCTCAACGAAATCAGTGGAGATTCTCAGACCAGCAGTAGTGCCGGTGACAGAGATCGTAACCGTAGTCAGGTTTGTAATATTGTCAGAATTTGACACGCCAGTATCATCGGTTGTCTCCATTACTGGTGTTTGGGTGGCCTGTGGGGCAGTTTCCTGAAATTCAAAATTAGTCGCCGTCGTCAAAGTATCGATTATTGCACCATCATTATCCTGGCGGATAATGAATATATTGAATGTTTCTCCGTCAGCACGACCATATATCGATTCAATTGTTGACTGGTTAATATTGACAGTTTTTGAACCTGCCGTTTGTGATCCAGCTCCGACCGAGGTCAGTAATCTGATATTCGAACTACCGGTACAAGTTGCCTTGATGATATACGCCCCAGGCTGAGACAGACTAAATTGTACTCTCATGCCAGTGTTGGTGTTATTCCAGTAATCCCCAACAACATTGCCACCTGTAGCCGTAGCGGTCTGTCCCAACAATAGATTTGAAAAGAACAATATATTAAGTACTAGCGGTAGAAATTTCCTGGCGAAATTCCGATTAGTTTTTTTCATGCTATTTGACCATTGTGGGGTTAGTCTTATGATGAAAATGATACACAATAGGCTGATATACCTAAAAATTAATCCCCAGAATCACCAGCCCATCCAGCCAGGCAGCGGTACCCAGCTCATTACTATTGGAATCAATCACTCCCGAGGCGCTGGTAGCCCGCACCCCCA
>JACKQG010005551.1_pt1 | contig 13808 bp, 11 predicted proteins | sample 8237621 | NCBI WGS metagenome assembly JACKQG01 (sample SAMN15677084, study PRJNA649215) | marine metagenome | biome: marine; feature: Black Sea; material: saline water; isolation source: suspended particulate matter (SPM) from the Black Sea western gyre | collected 2013-06-09/2013-06-10 | depth...
TCGTGAATCGAACGGGGCGGCTTTGAACAAGTTTGGTGTCCGTCCCTGTTCAAGGTATGTTGGAGGAGAATCAACGCAAGAGGGACGACAGCATGCTGGAATTGTACGATCAAATCGAAGAAGCCGCGGCGGCAATCCGCGCGGCGTGGGACGCTCAGCCTCATGCGGGCATTATTCTGGGTACGGGCCTGGGAAGCTTGGTGGACAACATCCAAGTAGAAGCGACCCTGGACTACGAGGAAATCCCCAATTTCCCCCGTTCGACGGCACACGGCCATGCCGGTCGCTTGGTTTGTGGCCGGCTGGAAGGACTACCGGTGATGGCGATGGAAGGTCGCTTTCACATGTACGAGGGCTACTCGCTGAAACAGATCACATTGCCGGTTCGCGTCATGAAGAAGATGGGGGCGGAACTGCTGGTCGTCTCCAACGCCTGCGGCGGAATGAACCCCTACTTCAAGCCCGCGGACATCATGGTCATCGAAGACCATATCAACCTGATGGGCGACAATCCGCTGATCGGCATAAACGACGACCGTCTCGGGCCCCGTTTTCCGGACATGTGCGAGCCATATGACCTGAGCTTGGTCGACCGCGTCTTGGAAGTCGCACGCAGTGAGAACATCGTGGCCCACAAGGGCGTGTTCGTGGCGGTTTCGGGACCTAACCTCGAAACCCGCGCTGAGTACCGGTTCCTTCGCGCCATCGGTGCCGATGCGGTCGGCATGTCGACCGTGCCGGAAGTGATCGTGGCCACACACTGCAGTTTGCGCGTCGTGGGCTTGTCGATCGTCAGTGACATGTGCCTTCCGGACGCGCTGGAACCGGTCGACGTGGACCGAATCATCGCGACGGCCAATACCGCCGAGCCAAAGTTGCGCAAGCTGGTGATGGGCGTGTTGGCTGGCGAAAAAACGGACTGAGCAAGAGAAACTCAGAACCACCGTGCTCGACGACTCCTTCAGACTTCCGGATGAAGCGTTAGAAGCTTCGGCTGCCATACGCCGCCGTTGGGACGCGAGGCCAGTTGCGGGCTTGATTCTTGGCACTGGCTTGGGCAACGTAGCAAGTTACATCGAGACAGACGCTACGATTGACTTCGAAGCCATCCCGCATTTCCCGCGTTCGACGGCCCTAAGCCATCGCGGGCGACTGGTTTGCGGGCGACTGGGCGACACGCCTCTCGTGGTCATGGAAGGCCGCTGGCATTACTACGAAGGCCATTCGATCGACCGTCTGACGCTGCCCGTCTACGTCATGCGCGCTCTGGGCGTCGAACTGTTGATCCTGTCCAACGCCAGCGGCGGTCTGAATCCGCGGTTTGCCTCGGGCGACGTCATGGTGATCGAAGACCATATCAACCTGATGTTCTGGAAGCAGGCGCCGAGAATGGAGAAGGAAAGCGATTCGTCCCGTCAACCTGCGCCCCACCCCTACGATCGGGCGTTGATTGAACAGGCATTGGCGATCTCGCGCCGGGAGAACTTTGTCGCGCATCGAGGCGTGTACGTGGCGATGACGGGGCCCAGCTACGAGACGCGTGCCGAATACCGGTTTCTGCGAAGAATCGGCGCCGATGTGGTTGGCATGTCGACGGTCCCGGAAGCCGTTGCGGCCGCGCGTTGTGGCATGCGAATGCTGGCACTCTCTACAGTGACGAATGTCGCCCGGCCGGACAATCCGGAAGTGACGACCGCCGAAGATGTCGTCGCGGCGGCTGAAAGGGCGGAACCGAACGTGCGCAGGATCATACTGGATATCCTCCGCGAGCCATGGGATGCGTGCGGCAGCGGCGTTTCCGAGTGAGCGATACTCTACTGCCCTACCTGCCGGAACACGTACTCCAGCGCGGAGATGTCGGCTTCGATGCTGTGTCCTTCCAGCGTGACTTCATCGAAATCGTAGAAGGATCGCTCGGTGTCCGAGTCATCGAGCACTCCGTGGTCCTCCGTGCCATAAAACGAATCGCTCTGCCCCACTTCGCGAAACACCGCTTCGTCCGCGCCACCGCCGCCGCGTGCCTGGACGATCTCGAAGTTCTGGGCGGTTATCGCGAAACGCGCTCCGACCAATTTGGTCGTCTGCGAGGTCGAGTCCAGCGCGTCGTCGCGAGACGATCCGTACACATAGGCCGTATCATGTCCAGCGGATGCGTATGCCTTCACCTGATCGAAGCCGCGTGCGTAGCTGTAGTAGCCCACGCCTGACATCGAGGCATAGGTCGGACGACCGTTGAACCGATCATTGCCGCCGGAATCGTGGAAATACGCACGGTCGATGCCGCCGGAATCGGCGTAGGCCGAGACTCGGTCGAACCCGCGCACATTGGCATATCGGTTCGTTCCGGAGATCGAAGCTTCTGTCGCTCGACCGTGGAAATAGTCGTTGCCCGGCGTGTCGTACAAGTAGGCTTCGTCGCTGCCGCCCAGGGTTGCGTACGCGTACACTCGGTCGAATCCCGCGGATTGATTGTAGTACCCCATTCCGGACATCGTGGAATGCTGGGGGCGAGCGTAGAAGCGATCGTTGCCCGATGAATCATAGAAGTACGCCGTGTCTTGACCGCCGGCCTCGGCGTAGGAGTACACGCGGTCGAAGCCTTCAACGCGATTATTGAACGCCGTGCCGGACAACGAAGCGTAGCTCGGCCGTCCGTAGAAGCGGTCGTTGCCGGCCGAGTCGTACAAGTGGGCCCGATCGCTGCCGCCTTCTTCGGCATAGACGTAGACTCGGTCGAATCCCTTCGCCTCCTGGCGGAACTCCGCCCCGGTGAATTCGACGCGATCCTCGTAGGCTCGGAGCGTATCGTCGCCAGCGGAATCGTACATCGTCGCGCGATCGAAGCCACCGTTGCCTTCGACCACTATCGCTTCGACCGCATCCCCCCGGACTTCGATGTTCTGCCCGGTCAGTTCGACGGACGTTGGGCGGATGAGGACGGTATCGTCACCGCCGTCGCTCACCAAAATAACCTGGTCGCTTCCGTCGCCACCCGAGAACGCGATGGACTCGATTGTCGAAGCATCGAACTGATGCTCCACGCCGTTGAACACGATTCGGTGCGGCGAACCAGCGTAGAACTCGAAGACGTCGTCTTCCCCCGTACCTTCGACTTGAACGGTCGTGCCGGTCTGTGATACCGAGCCGTCTTGTCCCTCGGCCTCAACCACAGCCTCGGAAAAGAGCGAATCGACAGCCCGGCGGAGGTTGAGGCTCAGGAAGGTTTGGCCGGTCGCATCGTCGTGGATCGTATCGGCCGTCTCGCGGAGCACGCCTTCGATCGTGTCTTGCGTAATTTCTTCGTACCCGGCCTGCTGCATGGCCTCGCGCACCAACACGCTGCCGCCTGCCACGTAGGGCGTAGCCATGCTCGTTCCGTGTGCGTAAGCGAACTCGTTCGTCGCGTTGACGTCACCGAACAAATGCCCGGGAACGGTGCTGGTAACGCGTTCGCCCGGCGCGGCCAGAATGTTCGCGTCCCGCTGACTGAAATCACTCAATACGCCGTCCGAGTCAACGCTGGCGACCGGGACCACGTATTGGCTTGACGCCGGGTAGGTCAACGTGCCGGCTGACGTATCTTCAAAGGAATTGCCCGCGGCCACGGCAACGAAGATGCCGTCCGTCTTCAGTTGGGCGAATTCATCTTCCAGCATCTCCCATGGTTCGGTGTCGTCGGCTTCGAGATTGACGCCGAGCGAGAGATTGATGGTCGTGATTGGATATTCGAACGAGTCGCGTTTCTCGTGTACCCACTGCAGGGCGTCTTCGAGCCAATCGAAGCGGCCTTGCCCCTGGTCGTTGAAGACGCGCAACGCCACGAGATCCACCGCCGTGGCGATGCCGGGATGCTCGATGTCGTCGCTACCGATCACGCCGGCTACGTGCGTACCGTGAAACCCGGCCGGGCCATCGTCGTGGGGATCGGCGTCGTTCTCTTCGGTGAAGTCCCAGCCGCCCACCACGCGATATTCGGAACCGAACCCCCCGCCCAACGCAACGTGTTCGTACGCGATTCCGCTGTCGATGATGGCTACCGTCTGGCCTTCGCCCTGCAAACCATAACGCTGCTTGATGTATGCCAGATCTTCGGTCAACTCCCTGGCAGGATTGGCTGTCGGCGTTGGTGTTGAGTGCTGGGCTTGCGATGCATCGACGGCCAACGGATCGAGCACCAAGTCGCCCCAGGGTTGGGTCGACAGCACGAGACGTTGTTCGAATGTCTCGTAGTCCGTCCTATGCTGGACCGCTCGGATTTCGTCGTCGCCGCGCATGATGCAAAAGGCACCCGATCAGGCCGTTTAGCCGAAGAGAGATACCGATGAACGTCGCGAATAAGCAAACGTGAAGTGCTCATAGAAAGTCTAGCCCGCATTTTCCATCAGAGCTGAGCCCGCACATCTCGTTTAACCCGAAGCCGGAGGAGCCCGCTGAAATGCTAGCGGAAACCAAAGTGGGGTAAGCTTCCAGCTTGCCAACCTTGTGCATTATTAATTTCCGCGTTTTCCTGAACTACGTATTTGGCAAGCTGGAAGCTCACCCCACGACTAATTCAGCAGTCTCCGGAGGCGATGGCGGGCGATGCGCGTGGACCGTCCATCCTTCTTCCCGCCATCGCCTCCGGCTTCGGGTTAAACGAGGACACGCTTGGCGGGTGTGGCCGCGCGCATGTAGTACGAGCGTTCGAGACCGCAGAATTGGCACAAGACGGACAGCCGCTACGCCGCCGCGGCCTGTTTCTTCCTCGCTCGCACGTTCCGCAGCCTCATGTTCAGCATCTCGAGCACCAGCGAGAAGGCCATGGCGAAATAGATGAGCTTTTTGTCCATGTGCGTGCCGATGCCTTCGGCCACCAGCATGACGCCGATCAGAATCAGGAAACTGAGGGCCAGCATCTTCAGTGTCGGATGCCGTTCGACAAAATCGCTGACCTTGCCGGCGAAAATCAACATCACGATGATCGCCAGTACAATGGCCGTGACCATGACGGCCAGCCCCTTCGCGTCGCCTTTGACCATGCCAACCGCGGTGATGACGGAATCCAGCGAGAAAATGATGTCCAGGAGGCCGATCTGAACAATTACGCCAACATAACTCGATCGGCCGCCGCCTTTGTGTTCTTCTGCGCCGCCTTCCAGCTTCTTGTGTATCTCGAACACGCTCTTCCAGATCAGGAACAAACCGCCGACAAAGAGAATCAGGTCCTTCCAGGAGACCAAGTTCACTTCTTCCGACAGCCAGCTTTCCGGTATGCCCAGATTCTGCAAATAGAAGACGGCGTAGGTCAGTTTCAAGACCTGCGAGATCGCCAACAGCAGCAGGACTCGCGAGACCAGTGCCAACCCGAGGCCGAACCGTCGAGCGCCGGGACGCTCATTTTCGGGGAGTTGGCCCGTCAATATGGCGATGAAAACGATGTTGTCGATTCCCAATACGATTTCCATGGCCGTCAGGGCGACGAGGGCGACGAGATATTCCATGTTTCGACTCCGTATGCTCGGGATCCGAGGGCGTCACCAGTACCGTAGGTCATTTGAAATTGTCGGTAGGATGGGCATTCCTGCCCGTCCGCTTGGCGCCGGGCAGGAATGCCCAACCTACAAAATCGAATGACACGAGGTACCAGGCTACACGAGAATACACGGGACCAGACACAAAGGGAAGCGACTCACATGATTCAGCTACAGTCTCCATCGGGAGCGGCCGTGGGCCGTGGACGCGCCTCGTGGGGCACGTTTCCAACGTGCCTCTGGAGTTGTTGGCACGTTGGCAACGTGCCCCACGTTAGGATGAGATCAGTCCGCGGATGATGTCCGCGTTCAACTCCCGGAGAGTGTCAACGATCAGATCTGCCGCGTCCAATTTTTCGCGCACTCGCCCTGTGCTGACCACGGCCACGCACTTCATCCCAGCGGCATGCGCGGCGGTCACCCCGACCGGGGCGTCCTCGATGACCACGCAGTTGGCGGGCGAAGCGCCAATCCGCTCGGCACCCAGCAGAAACACCTGGGGATCGGGCTTGCCGCGAGATACGTCGTCGCCGGTCACCACGCCGCCAAAGACGTCGCGGCGGTCGAGAGCGTCCAGGACCAGCCCCACATTCTCCGGCGGACCGGACGAGCCGACGGCCAGGGGAAAGCCGGCCTGGTGCAAATCGTCGATCAACTCCACGGCGCCGTCCAACGCGAGGAAATCGCTGGTGAGGAGCCCACGGTACAGTTCTTCCTTGCGATCGTCGTGCTCCGCAACGGCTGCCTCCGTCGTGATCCGATCGGGCCAAAGCTCTTTGATAATCTCGCGGCTGGTGCGGCCGAACGTGGCGATAAACTGACCATGTGTCATCTCCAAGCCGCGCTCGCGGCAGAGCAGTTGCCAGCTCTGATAGTGAGCGTTGTAGGAATCAACCAGGACGCCGTCGACGTCAAAAATGACCGCCAAATCTGTTGACATCTGCCCGCATTCTGCCACGTCAATAGAGCCTTTCGTCGTTCGTCTTTTGTGAGGGGGCGTTCCGCCGACGGTCCACGAATACACTCGCAGAACGCATCATGGCTTCAAACGCCGCAGAAGCTGCGGCCAATATCCGATGGCGATTCCCGCGATAAATCCAACGCCATGAGCAAGATTCGCAATCTTATTGTCGAGAAGTATGTCCAGTACGCCGGCGAATCCCAGCAACATCCAGACCAGCAGGAACGCCACCGTTCCACCGCTGACTTGGAGCCCGGATTCAGGCTCATAGGTTGTCTTCATCCAAAGATAGCCAAGCAGACCGTACACGACACCGGACATCCCCAGGAAGAACGGGCCACCGCGGAATGTCCCCCACTCAGATGGAGCCAGACCTTGTGCTAGGTTGGATATCAGCGCCACGATCAATACGATCGCCGCGAACCGGGCGGTTCCTCGACGATCTTCGATCATGCTACCAAACAGGTAAAACATGATCATGTTGAACACCAGGTGCATAGGACTGCCGTGCAGGAAAATCGGAGTTATCAACCGCCAAACTTGGCCGCTTTGCACGTCAATCAGTCGATCCGAAGTCCGATCGGCATTCCAGTCAGGTGTCTGTGTCTCGTGAATCTTGTCACAGAACCCCAAAACACGTAGGGCAGTACTGGGAGTGCCTATTTCCGCGGTCGTCAGCCCCGATAGCAGAAAGACGCCGACACACAGCAGAATGATGGCAATGACCAGCGGTCGCTTTCTCGCCCCCGGGCCTCGCCACCGTCCGCGCATTTGGATGACGTTCTTTTGTGCTTGCTCGCGTCGTTTCGATTCGGCCTCTAGAATCGCGCTAGCCTCGTGGACCGCGCCTTGGTACTGCGGATCCTCCGGATTCGCCGTGAAGTGATCGAGGGCCGTCTTGGCCTCGTCCAGATGGTCCTCGTCGCGGACCCATATCGCCCAGACGCCGTCTTCCTCGTCCGCCTGCACGGCGACGCCTTGTGTGAGCAGGAACGCGGTGAATAGTTCCGCACGGTCGCCGTTCTCGATTGTTCCGATGTGACGCATAAGTTCAGCCTACTGGTTGCCGATGCCGAGCCGGCTGAACTCGCCGTTCTCGAGTAACGATTGCGCTTCTTCTACTTCCGCGTAATACTCGCGACGCGTTAGCCAGGCGGCTGCCTCTTCGTCGATCACGGCGGTCACGTCTCGGTGTAGTTGCAGGGCCGAGGCAGTGACCTGAGCGGTAATCGAGCCTTCGATCGTGCTTCGAATGGCCCGTGCCTTCGAGGTCCCCGTTGCCAGCAGCAGGCATTGCCGCGATTCCAGGATCGTGCCGACCCCCATGGTAATCGCAAGCCGAGGAACTTGGCTTTCGTCCTCGAAAAAGCGAGCATTGTCGGTGATCGTCTCGCCAGTCAGCGATTTCAGGCGAGTGCGACTCCCCAGCGACGAGCCAGGTTCGTTGAACGCAATGTGGCCGTCGCGGCCAATTCCCAGAATCTGCAAATCAATGCCGCCCGCGTGTTCGATCATTTGCTCGTATTCTTGGCAGTAGGCTCCCAGGTCCTTAGCGCGGCCGTCTGGAACGTGCGCCTTCCCAGGATCGACGTTGATATGACGGAAAAAATTCTCTTGCATGAAGTATCGGTAGCTCTGTGGATGAGCCGGATCCAACCCCACGTACTCGTCCAAATTGAACGTGGTAACCTGAGAAAAATCCAAACTCTCCTGTTGGTGCATGCGGATCAGTTCGTTGTACGTTCCCAGCGGCGTGCCCCCAGTCGCCAAGCCTAACACACAGCCCGGCTTCCGGCGGACCAAACTGGCGACGAACCGTGCAGCTCGCCAGCCGACCCCTTGGGCATCGCTCTCAATGATCACACGCACGCAAATCTCTCCCAAAATCTCTCTCAGCGAAGCATTTACTATGGTTTGGCCAAGTTGGTCAAGTTCGTAGTACCGGCTTCAGCCAGCGTTTCCGGCCCCGGAAGTCAATCGCTGCCGGTCGAAACTGGCTTGTTTAACCCCGAGCCGGAAGGCGACGGTCGTGGACGTCGAACTGCTCACAACAACCGTCGCCTTCCGGCTCAGGGTTAAACGGCAATTGTGCCAATCCCCACCAGCAGCGGCATACCTCAAACGGGTACTCTAAAGCACCGCGGGACTACGAAGGGCCCTTGTACTCGTTGCGTCGGCGACGCAAGTTCCCTAATTTGTAGTCCATAATCCCGTCGGAACCAACCGGAGCGCCGCAGGCAGATTCGTCTAGCCCGGAATGGTGTTGGAGGTTTATAATCCTTACCGCAGTGATGGCAAATGAGTGCAAAAGGAGTTCTTAACATGCGGTCGATCGCCATCATCAATCAAAAAGGCGGTGTCGGCAAAACCACGACAGCGGTCAATTTGGGGGCCGCACTGGCCGACCAGGGCCAGCGAGTCTGCGTGATCGACCTGGACCCTCAGGCTCACGCATCGCTGCACTTGGGCGTAGCTTTGGCGGAAAACGACAAGTCGATATATCAAGTGCTGACTGGCGACACGCGCTTGTCCGAGGTCCGGACTGCGATTGACGACAATCTGTGGCTCGTTCCGTCGCACCTCGATCTGGCCGCTGCGGAAATGGAGCTGGCCGGCGAAGTGGGCCGCGAGGTCATCCTGCGGGACAAGCTGGTTCTGGACGATTCGGATTTCGACTACTTGATCGTCGACTGCCCACCGTCGCTTGGCGTACTGACGCTAAACGCACTTACGGCCGTCAAGGAAGTTTTCTTGCCGTTGCAGCCGCATTTCCTGGCGTTGCACGGATTCGGCAAGCTGTTGCGCACCATCGATGTGGTGGCTCAACGTCTTAATCCAAGTTTGCGGCTGACTGGCGTCGTCTTGTGTATGTACGAATCGGGTACGCGTCTGGCTGCCGAAGTCGCTTCGGACGTCTGCGAGTTCTTCGAGCAGAACAAGACCCAAAGCACGGCCTGGGCCGACGCCAAGACGTTCGAAACTCGAATCCGGCGGAACATTCGCTTGGCCGAGGCGCCTAGTTTTGGCCAGCCGATCTTCCCGTACGCACCGTCCTCCAACGGCGCCATGGATTATCGTTGCCTGGCCCGCGAAGTCCTGGGTTTGCCTCTGGACGAGTCTGCCCGCTTGCCCGCGTCCACCGTAGAGACCGTGGAACCGAGCCTGCTGTGAGATCCGGCGCGACGACGTCACGGTTTGCGGCGGTCGATGACCGTGTCCTTTTCGACCACGGTTTCGACGCCAGACCTTCTCAGTCGTGAGGAGCGACCGATTTCCAGTTTGCTTACGGTGCTGGCGCGAGAATCGCCGCGCAACTTGCTCTCGGTGGCCAGCCGCTGCTCGGCAAGCTTTGCCCGCTTCTTCAGGAGTTTCGCAAAATCGAACTTAACCGACTTGCGCTCGGCCAGCGGTTCGAGGAATCTGAGGACCTCCTCGGCGGTCTGGAAGCGGTTCTTGGGCTGTTTGGCCATCATTTTCTGGATGATCTTCGCGATCTTGTCCGGCACGTGCGGGTTCAGTTTGCGGACCGGAGGCGGTTTCTTCTGGCGATGGCCGTTCAGCTTCTTCGACACCGATTTGTCGGGGAAGGGAACCCGGCCGGTAACCAGGAAATAGAAGGTGCATCCCAGTGCGTAGATGTCCGCACGGCGATCCACGTTCAAGCTGTCGAGGGATTGCTCGGGGGCAATATAGTCGGCCGTTCCCAAACAGCTCTGGCCGAGGATCGAGGAAAGGGAGAACTCCGTTTCGTTCCCGCCGATCATCGCCAGACCGAAATCCAGCAGCTTGACGAAACCATCCCGCCGAATCAGGAGGTTTTCCGGTTTGACGTCTCGGTGGACGAGTCCCAACTCGTGAGCGTAGTGCAGAGCGGTCGCGGTTTGGCAGATGACGTCAGCGGCACGACGCCAGTTTAACGTTCTCTTGCGGATCGACAGCAGTTCGTGGAGACTAGCCCCGCGCACCAATTCCATCACCATGTAGTGGATCGTGCCGTAGATATCCTCGGTGCGCCTGATCGCCTTGGTCTTCACGATGTGAGGATGGCTGAGCTTTAGCCCGGCGTCCGCTTCCAGTTGGAAGCGAGTCAGCATTCCCTTATCGTTCCGGAAGCGATCCGAAAGCACTTTCAGGGCCACGTCCCATCCGGCATCGAGATCCTCCGCGATGTACAGGTACCCCATGCCGCCGGAACCGAGAAGTTCCAAGATCTTGAAGTCATCGATGAACAAACCGCGACGGCGACCTTCCAGTAGTCGATTTGCCTGATAGAGAGTCAGCAGGTCTTTGGCAACCAACGAATCGGCCACGTCCTCCGGGGTAAGCATGTCGTCGAGGCCAAAACGCTCGACGGCCGATTTCAGGTCACCCGCCGACAGAAGGCGACTTTTCTCCAGCAACATCAGGAAATCGTGTGCTGTTTTCAGTGCCAACATGATTTCCTCGCTGGAACTGCGCGACGAAGACGGAAACGTCAAGGACGGATGTCGCGCAAGTTCCTTTCTGCCCGTAGTCTAGCGTAGCGTGCCTCACCCCTACAACAGTATAGCACGCCAAATATCCCTTGGAACAGAGTATTTGATTGGTCTCGTTTAACCCGAAGCCGGAGGCGATGGCGGGCAACGCCAGTGGATGATCCATAGCCCTTTCCGCCATCGCCTCCGGCTTGCGGTTAAACAACCGTCACCAAGCTTCTGGCAACATCGACGATTCGTTGTCGATGTGGGAGAGGAAGGGCATGCGGGCATTACCGCAGCTCACGTGCCTTCTCGAACCCTTCCCTGATCCAATTCCAGAATGCGCCCGGCCCGCTCGGCTGCCTGCGAGTCGTGGGTGACAAGCAGAATCGTGCCTCCATCACGATGAAACGCGGCCATTGTGTCAAGTAACGAGGCCGCATTTTCCGGATCCAGATTGCCGGTCGGTTCGTCCGCCAGCAAGAGCGCAGGCCGATTCAACAGTGCCCGCGCCATGGCCACTCGTTGCCGTTGGCCTACGCTAAGCTGCCCAGGCCGGTGTAATAACCGGTCGCTCAGGCTAAACGTGTCCAGCAACTCCTTTGCCCGCTCGGCCGCCGTCGAGCGAGCGCCGGCGGGCGCAGCCACCAGCACGTTGTCCAGCACGGTCAGGTAGGGCAACAAATGAAACATCTGAAACACGAAGCCGATGTTGTCCGTGCGGAATTCTGCTCGCTGAGCGGGGGACATGCCGGACACTTCGTTCCCCGCGACGGTGATCTTCCCAACCGTCGGCAGGGCCAAGCCGCCTACCAGGGAAAGCAGCGTCGACTTGCCGCAACCGCTCGCCCCGCGGATCGCCACGAAACCTCCGTCGTTTACCCGCAACGTTACGCCGTCCAACGCGCGCACGTCGCCGTTGCGAGTCCTGAACACCTTGCTCACGCCTTCCAACTCGATCATAGCAGCGTGCCTGGGCTAGACGTTTCTGGTGGGATGTGTCAAGCGGGTTTTTCGGACAGTGCGCGGCGTGCCTTCGATGCGTCGGTCAGGTAAGGGCAACCATGACTACCTTGGTCGCAACACCAGGAAGGTAAGACCAAACAGGGCAACCAGCGCGACGGCCAGACCCGCACCGACAATGAATACACTTCCCATAGCCCCGCCCTCGGCGACCGCTTCGGGTCCGGCTGACGTGGCCGCAGGTTGCGCCGGCAGCGGCTCGGTAACGGCCACTTCCGTTTCGTGCGTATCCGTGTCCTCCTCGATTGGCTCGACCGACCCTACTTCTTCCGCCTCCGCTGGCTTCTCCGTTTCTTCCGTCCCATTGCCGTCGGCTTCGGGCTTTTCGGTGTCGGCTTTTTCCGGTGTTTCTGTCTCTTCGCCGGGCTCGACGGAGGCATCCTGAGTCGTGGCGTCCTGCTGATGGCTCGCTTCTTTCGCTTCGACCGCCCCCTCGTCATCCTGGGATTGTTCGGGAATAATCAAGTCGGGAAAGTAATCCTCGGCCCCCATCGTGGACTCGTTTCCTTCCTCCGCCCCGAACTGGTTGGCCAAATTGTCAGCAGCCGTGTACCAGTCGTAGGCGAACAGCAAGTCCATCCCAGGGTTCTGGTCCTTCACGGTGCACGAACACGCCCCGGTCACGAAATACACACAGTCCAGCAGGTTGTCCTCGTTTATTCCTTTACCAACGAACGGCGGCAGAGCCCTTCCACGACCGAACACGGCAAAGACCATGGGTTTATCAACCCATTGCGGATCTTTCAGGTCCTGTTCCATCGAAAGCAGCGACTCCACGAGCCAATACTCTTTTGCGTCGTTGCGATCCAATTTGACGAAACCGAATTCAATGCTGGGACCCTTTTCTTCCTCGTCGCCTTCTTCCACCGCGAACGATGGCGGCAGATACAACTCGACTTTGCCGTTTGCGAGGTCTTTGATCACCTTCTTCGTCGCTTTTTCGGCCTCCTGGTTTGCCGCGTCGTCACTCCCGGTCAGCATGACCAAGACGCTGGCTTTTCCTTGCTCCAGTTGCTTGGCAATCTGCTGGCGCGCCGGTGAATCAATGAATGCTGCGACCTCCGACTCGCTCAACTCGCCCGAGTACATGCTCATGAAGTAAGGCGGCGGAGCGACCACTTGGTACGACGGCAGCTCGCGCCGGACGAACGGCTGCAGACCGGCGGGCAGGTACGGCAGCGGCGTAGCGACCAGATCCGCTGAGATCACCGGCTCTTCTCGCGGCAGCCAATCGTGTTTGACGTATGGTGGGATGGACCTCAATTCAGGGTCCTTATCCAGATCCACCGCCATAAACATGACGTTAGCCGGTTTCTTCTCCGACGACTCTGCGGCCTCGATCATCTGCTTGATCTTTTCCGCTCCCTCCGGGAGTGCCCCTTTGTGGAAGTAGTAAATCTGGTACGGAGCGGGCTCCCATCGATACATGGCATACCGATAGACCGGCGTGTCGCAAGCTGCGAGGTCGCGAATCATCGAGATACACGAAACAACGGCCACACCAGCCAGGCAAATCGCAATCCCAACACCGCGAGTAAATCTAACGGGCAACATACCTGTCTCCCCAATCGCCGAGGAAAATGCAAGAAACGACAACACTTTCAACCTACCATAACCGCACGCCGTCGCAAGGGGCAACCGGGTTGGTCCCCGTAGTGAGGACTCGCATCGGCCTGCCTATTTTCACTGCCCAAATTGCCAAGATGGTACCACCCGCGGGCCAGGCTGTCCGTTGTGAGTAGGTCCCGGCTGCCGGACGGGACCTCTGGGTTGTTGGAGTTCACGCTTCGGCATGCCGGAAGACACGCTGAAGCCGACACGCAATGATGCCCGTTACCAGGGCAAGGTTTCGGTTTG
>JACKQG010005552.1_pt1 | contig 13808 bp, 18 predicted proteins | sample 8237621 | NCBI WGS metagenome assembly JACKQG01 (sample SAMN15677084, study PRJNA649215) | marine metagenome | biome: marine; feature: Black Sea; material: saline water; isolation source: suspended particulate matter (SPM) from the Black Sea western gyre | collected 2013-06-09/2013-06-10 | depth...
CCGGCAGACATATCAATGGTACTGCACCCAATGCCATGGCATTAAAGGAAAGGGAGACGGCATCAACGCCAGACTCCTCACGGTTCCGCCGCGCAACCATACCAAGGCCGAATATCTCGAAACCCGGACCGATGAGCAACTTTTTGAGGCCATTAAGTTTGGCGGGCTTTCTGTCGGCCGGGCTCCCTGCATGCCCGCCTGGGGACACACTCTTGATGAGGATGTCATTCACTCGCTGGTCCAATACATCCGCGAGCTGTGCCAGTGCGAGGCCCTCTAGGCGGAGTACCTCCGCTGGTAATTAGCAATGTATTTATTTTCGCCGTCAGTCGGCCTCTCAGCTCTATGGGCTATTGCTCATTGGCTCCACGCCTAGTGGTTGCTCATGCATCCCTTCGGGGCATGAATTTTCAGGCAGGGCATAACACGGGTACGGAATAAAATCACAGCCCCACGCTGAGTGGTTTGCTATAATCATTTCCTTTAATGGAAGAAAGTCTCACATTCCGACAATGGCAGGAAGAAGAAATTCTTTTTGCGACTCGCAACCGGGGTTTTATTTATGCAGTCAGGAGTGCGAATTTGAGGGTGAATAATTCTGCCGCAGAAGGCCACCTTTTTCTATCCCAAACTTTTATCAGAGTTGGTCATCAATAGGTTCGGACTATGAAAATTATATCCACAGAGTTTCTAGTTGGAGCCGTTTCAGCCAAACAATACCCAAAAGGAACGCTCCCTGAATTCGCGTTTGTAGGCCGGTCCAATGTGGGCAAGTCTTCCCTCATCAAGTCCTTGCTCAACCGGAAAAAGCTGGTACGCATCAGTTCTTCTCCCGGTAAGACTCGTGAAATTAATTTTTTCAACATTAATGAAACGTTGATGTTTGCCGACCTTCCGGGCTACGGATTCGCAAGGGTTCCTCCTGCCTTACAGAAAAAATGGAAAACGATGATCGAGGAATACCTGACCCAGCGCGAACCTCTCATCGCTATCATTTTCATTGTTGATGTCCGACGCAAACCGACGGAGCTGGATTTGACCCTGAAAGAATGGCTGGAGGAACTGGACAGGGACTATATTCTGGTGATCACCAAGGCTGACAAACTTTCGGCTTCAGAGCGCAGTAAACAGGTCAAGCTGATTAATGCCGCATTCATGGGTAAAAATGCCCTGGGCTTCAGCGTCTATTCCAGCACAAAACATACGGGTAGAAAAGAACTCTGGGCGCAGCTGCAAAAGCTGACCCGTGAAGACAAAAAAACCCCCTTCCCTGAAGAGGAAAGAGGGTAAATAGTTCCCGCTAATGGGAAAACGCTGGTTATCTGCGGGGGGTGGTTAGCCCCAGAGTTCGTCCGGGACTTCCAGGCGATCAATCTTTTTGCCTTGGGCAATGTGCTGATCAAGGATCTCATCCACATCTTCCGGCTGAACCTTCTGGTACCAGACACCATCCGGGTAAACAACAACGACAGGGCCGACTCCGCAAGGGCCAAGACATCCGGTATTTGCCACCATGCATTTACCAAACAACCCTTTTTGCTCAAGCCCCATGGACAATTTTTCAAATATGGCATTGGAGCCATTTTCTCCACAGGAGCCTCTGGGATGTCCGGGCGGTCGGCTGTTGGTACACACTAAAATATGATAACTTGGTTTCGGCATCAATAGATCTCCGTTCAGGTTTGTTAAAAGGCGAAATGCTACATTAGATGTTTGACAAAGGAAATAGTTTTTTTTAAATGAACGATTTTGACACAAAGTCAGATAAAGAGGATGACTCCCCGCAGAGACGGTTTGATGGGAACTATTTAAAGTCCTGGCTGAACCCTCTTGTCAAAGAACCCATCTCTCGCTTTGAGTTTTTCACGCTGAAGGGGGATGCCTCGGATCGAAGCTATTTCCGTGTCACCTATTACCTCCGGTCTGCAGGCAAATCATCAATCATTGTCATGCAAATGAAGGAACCGGGTTCTGAAAAAGAACCGGACTTCAACCGCATGCAAAAATTCCTGACTCACCTGAATATACCGGTTCCTGAAATTCTATACTACGATGCCGAGCGGGGGCTACTTTTTCTTGAAGATGGTGGCGACACGCATTTGGAGGATATTGCCCGTAATTCCCCTGACCGTATTATTTTCTGGTACCAGAAAGCCATAGAGCTGATTGTAGCCATGCAGACTCGCGTCACCAAAAGCATGCGGCCTTATTGTCCCGCCTATGCGTTGAAGTTTGATGTCGAAAAATTGATGTGGGAAATGGACTTCATGATAAAACACTATATTCAAGGATTCCTGAAGCGCGGGTTGAGTCAGGATGAAGAGTCTAAAGTCCGGACGGCTCTACTTGGGCTCTGTGAAACTCTAGCCGGGGAGAAAAGAGTTTTCGTCCACCGAGATTTCCATTCAAGAAACCTGATGATCCGAGAGAACGACCTTCTTCTCCTTGATTTTCAGGATGCCCGGATGGGTCCCCGCCAATATGATCTGGTATCCCTTTTGAAAGACTCGTATGTGACCCTGAAAGCAGAAACCCGAAATGAATTGCTGAATTATTACCTCCAGCGTATGGAGCAGGAAGAAGATCGATCCATCCCCCCCTCCCCTTTTCTAAGAATTTTTGATTGGATGTCGATCCAGAGAAACCTGAAAGCCATCGGCACCTTTTCATTTCAATACATGGAACATAAGAACGAACGCTACCTGGAATATCTGGACCCTACTTTGCAGCATATTCGAGATACTATCCACGCCCGGCCAGATCTGGAACCGCTGGGCCGGGTTTTAAAACAGGTGATTCCTGGACTCAATACGGACAATGAAAACGAGGCTGCTCGGCCATGATGATTCTCAAAAAATACGTGCTATTCATGTTCATAAGAGTCTATCTGCTTACCGTATCCGGTTTGATCGGGATATATTTGATCATTGATTTTTTCGAGCGTGTGGATGAATTCATAGCTAAAAACGCTCCACTCATCGACTACGTTTCTTATTATATTTACAAGATACCTTTTATTGCCGGCTATATGGCCCCCCAAAGTGTGCTATTGGCTACGGTCATCACCCTCGCCTCACTGGCAAGGCAGAACGAGCTCACCGCCATGAAGGCCTGTGGCATCAGTATCACCGGCATAACATTTCCGATCATCGGCGCGTCAGTTGTTATTTCTGTTCTAGTGTTAGCCAGTAGCGAATATGTTGCCCCCATCACCAACCAAAAAATGAATTATATTTTTCTTAACAAGATCCGAAATAATAAATCCTATGGGAAAATCCCAAAAAATGATCTGTGGCTCAAAGCCAAAGACCATTCCATATGGAACATTGGCTCCTTTGACCCAGAAAAATCTGCCCTGCTGGGGGTCATCATTTTAACGCCAGATAACGACTTTGGAATCAAACAGAGAATTGATGCCCTGAGCGCAGTCTGGTCGGTAGACAAATGGTATTTCATTGATGGCTATGTTCGCCAATTCAACAGGGAAGGGCTGGTGTCCACAGAATACTTTGAGAGCCGTTCGTTCCCGACTTCTGAGTCCCCGAAAGATTTTGCCCGGGTGAGAAAACGACCGGAAGAAATGAGTTTGAGGGAAATGTACTCGACCATTCAGGTTCATACTCAGGAAGGCAAGGACACCACCCAGAAGTGGGTCGACCTGCATCGCAACCTGTCTTATCCTTTCATCAGTATTGTTTTAGCCTTGCTGGCGATTCCCTTGTCACTGAGATCCAGCAGGCACGGAGGTCTGCTGTTTTGCATTGGGGTGAACCTGGCTATGGGGTTTCTTTTCTCTTTCCTCTACGCCCTCAGCATATCCCTGGGCCGCGGGGGTATTTTTGATCCGATTCTGGCAGCATGGGGTCCCAACTTGTTGTTCACAACACTCGGGTTCTATTTATTGCTCACCATGGATAGCGAAAAGGCTTTCCCGATTTAAAGTTGAATGAAAAAAATTGCTTCCATTGATATTGGCTCCAACACGGTTCGTCTTGTAATTCTGGGAGTTGACAAAAACCAAAATTTCCAGATTCTGGCATCGCGACGAGTGATCACCCGTCTTGGCGAAGGGATGGATATCCACGGGAAACTGATGGAGCCTCGTATGTCTGCGACTCTCTCGGCGTTATCCACATTCCGTCAGGATTGTCTGGAGCATGGCAACCCTCCACTACACGCTGTTGCCACCAGTGCCGTGCGGGAAGCCTCTAACGGTAAGGAGTTTGTCCGTCTCGCTCTGGAAAAAACGGGCATCGCAATTAAAATCATCCCCTGGGAAGAAGAAGCCCGCCTCACTCTGGAGGGAGTTTTCTGGAAAATACCCCATGATAACCGCAAGATACTCACTCTCGATATCGGAGGCGGCAGCACCGAATTCATCCTCTCTGAAGGAAAAAATATCGTTGGTTTTTGCAGCAGTCCTTTAGGAGTGGTGCGGTTGACTGAAAAATTTATTCACCAGCATCCAGTGGATAATACCGAGTATGAAAACCTGGTCACACACCTGAGAAACGAGTTGCAAGCGATCAAGAAAAAACTCTCGGCCTTTATGCCGCAGCTATTGATTGGTACAGCAGGGACTGTCACCACACTCGCCGCCTTAAGAGGAAATATTTATCCCTATGATCCTGAAAAAATTCATGGCACTTTATTACCTCGGCAAGATATTGAAGCTTTGATTCAAGACCTGAAAGAAAAATCCCTCAACGAGCGGCTGGCATTAAAACCCCTTGAGCGAGGACGGGAAGATTTGATCATCGCCGGAACAGTAATCCTCCTGGAAACCATGCGGGCGTTTCAATGCGACCCCTTGTTGGTCAGCGAATACAGCCTGCGGGAGGGGATCATCCTGAAAGCTCTGGAGAACAGAGTTCCCTGACACCTGCCCGATATTTCCCATAAAACCCTGACTAAAAAGAGCTTGAAGGCTGATTGAATTTGACTTCAAAGTCTATTTCAGATATGGTTTTTGCTCACCATGACTACTAAAAAGAACACAACAAAAAAATTAGTTTCCATCAAGAAATCTCCGAAAACCTCGGGGAATCCCGGGAAACCCATGAAAGGCCGAGATATCATTGTTAATTCCCTTGTCAATGAGGGGGTTAAGGTTATTTTTGGCTATCCGGGTGGAACTTCCATGGAAATCCATCAGGGGTTGACCCTGACCAAAAAAATCCGTATGGTTCTGCCCCGCCACGAACAAGGCGGTTCTTTTGCGGCAGGCGGCTATGCTCGCGCCACCGGAGAAGTTGGGGTCTGCATGGCGACATCCGGTCCCGGGGCTACCAACCTGATTACGGGAATCATTGATGCCAAGATGGACTCCATTCCAATTGTCGCCATCACGGGTCAGGTCGCCAGTACATTATTAGGGAGTGACGCATTCCAGGAAACAGATATCATGGGGGCTACCTTCCCTTTGGTCAAACACAGCTACATGATCCAGGATGTTGCGGAAATTCCCCAGGTCATTCATGAGGCGTTCCATATTGCCCGGACCGGTAGACCTGGACCTGTTCTGATCGATATTCCTAAAGATATTCAACAGCAGGAAGGCATTGCTAATTTTGACGTTTCGTTTGACTGCCCCAGCTATCGCCCAAATTTAACGCCCTCGGTACTGCAATGCAAAAAAGCGGCTCATATTATCAATACTGCAAAACGCCCCATAATTTATGCGGGAGGCGGCATTGTCAGCAGTGGAGCTTCTGAAGACCTGCGAGCCTTTGCAAAGAAAACCGGCATCCCCGTAACAACCACCGCAATGGGTTTGGGCGTGTTCCCTTCCAATGATCCGCTTTCTTTGCGCATGCTGGGAATGCACGGGGCGGTTTACGCCAACATTGCAATCAACCATGCCGATCTCGTTATTGCCATGGGAGTACGTTTTGACGACCGGGTCACCGGTAAACTTGCGGAATTCTGCAAAGACGCGCAGTTCATCCATATTGATATCGACCCAACGGAAATCAATAAAAATATCACGGTAGATGTCCCCATTCAGGGCGATGTCAAACAAACGTTGAAAATTCTCCAAGGTTATGTGCGGCCCAAAAACGATATCAAACCGTGGATAAAACAGTTACAGGACTGGAAGAAAGAATTCCCCCTGAAATTCGAACTTAAAAAGGACGAAATTGTCCCGCAGTCTGTAGTCAGCGAGATCAACAAGCTTGCGGATAAAGATGCCATTTTTTCCGTTGGTGTCGGTCAGCACCAGATGTGGGCGGCTCAGTTTCTGGATTTTGATGAACCCCGTAACTGGTTGTGTTCATCCGGCCTTGGAGCAATGGGATATGGACTGCCCGCCGCTATGGGAGCTCAGGTTGCGTTTCCCAACAAGCAGGTCATCAACATTGAGGGCGATGGAAGTTTTCTGATGAATATTCAGGAACTGCAAACGCTGAAAATAGAAAAAATCCCGGTAAAAAATATTATTCTCAATAATGCCCACCTGGGAATGGTGGCCCAATGGGAAGACCGTTTTTACAAATCCCTTCGTGGTCACACTTACATCGGTGATGCCAACTTTGCCGAAGTGGCGCACGCTTTTGGAATAAAATCTGAAAGCATTTCCGACCCGAAAGATATTGTTCCGGCCTTAAAGCGCATGCTCAAACACAAAGGACCTTACGTTCTGGATGTTAAGTATCCTTACAATGACAAAAGCCACGGACATGTCATGCCAATGATTCCATCAAATCATACTTACCTGGATACATGTCTGGATGCATCCACCTCGCTTCGGGATTATTGGAAAAAGAAAGGCCTGATCCACTAGGCCACTAGGCGTACTTCGGGGCATGCGTGATGCTCTCTTCATTAATTTTCGTGCCCTGCAAGGGTAAAACAAGTGAAGGGGATATCACATGCTGCCAATGAGCAATAGCTCATGGCCGAGAACATTGGACTCAACTTCTGTCAGGACCCCTGTTTTAGACTGTATTCCAGATAGGCGCGTTGAATATTCGCGTCCAGCCGATCCAGGTTTTTCCAATTTTTAAATTTCTCCATAAAAACTGGCCTGATCGCATCCTGAGTTTCCTTGAGAGACTTGCCGTTTCCCAACTGATTGAGAACCATTTCTTTAAGTTTAAGCAGGTAATGCTTCATCGCTATCAGCACCGGCTTGCCACCCGACTCCCCATGGCCCGGAATATAAATTTCTGCGTCGAAATCGCTCAACACGTCCATTGCAGAAATCCACTCCTCCACGTAAGCGTCCCTCATGGAAGGAACATTTCTATAAACAACCAAATCGCCGGTGATCAGGGTTTTCAGTTGATCAATATAGATGAACACATCACCATCTGTATGCCCACGCACGTGCATTAACCTTAAATTATATCCACCCACAAAGATTTCCATTTCATCTTTGAAAACCATATTGGGCGGAGTGACGACCGTCTCATCCATTCCGGGAATATTCCTGCTCTTGAAAGATTCCAAATGACCCTTGCCTAAATCTCCGAACAAGTTCTTGCGAACACTCTCATGGGCAATAATAGGTCCACTGCCTTCAAATACTTGATTCCCAAAAGTGTGGTCCCCGTGATAATGCGTGTTGATCGTGTAGAGAATGGGAAGATCCGTTCGCTTGCGAATTTCTGCCAGCACTTTTTTCGCTTCATTCGGGGTCACCCGGGTATCCACCACAACGACTCCATCACGGGTGATGAGAAAGGTGGTGTTCGAGTCCACCCCGTCTCCATTCGTAACCGTGAAAAGGTTCTTCCACACCTCAACGGTTTTAAAACTTTCCGCGCTACAGAGGCCGCTCACGGCTAAAAAGCTGATGAACAATCCCGCGCCAGCAAGCCATTTGAATCCCGCCATATCAGTCCCCTAAAAAACTATTTAACGTTTATATGACTCTATAAACCAACGTTTGCGTCGAATCAATAGAGAACCCTCAATATCAGTGGAAACGAGGCGCATGGTAGCATTTCCTCACTTGACCGGCAAGCAGAGCATTCATTATTATTTCCCGCCAGATTTAGTTTTTGCACCCTTTCTATTCCTTTAACCCACTGAAAATTTATGTTATTTTAGTGAGATGGAAGCATTGAATAAAAAGAAATACGACTTTCTCTTATACCTTCTGGAAGAAGGCGATGCCATGGTTTGCCTCGATGCCAGGCTCCCGGAAGTGGATGTCCCCGAAAGCCATAAAAACAATTCGTCCTTGAACCTGATATTCAACCTGAATTTCAAGCGTCCGGTAGAAATAACAGAAGAAGGGATTTTTGCCTCGCTGGCCTTCAACGGTCGGCCGCATCAGTGCGCCCTTCCTTTTAGTGCGGTGTGGGCCATATACGACCCTAAAATGAAGAACGGTCAAGTGTGGGAAGAAAGCATACCCACAGACATGAACCTGGCTGATCAGGCAATAGTGAACCAGCCAGAAAAAACCCCGCTGAAAGCGGTGAAATCAAGCGGCAAACCTTCCACAGACACTAAAGCCGAAGGTAAGCGCGACCGCAGCCACCTGCGAGTCATCAAATAATTGTCTGGGACCGTTACCATATCCTTTACAAAGGTTTGAGGATAGATTACAATTTGCCTCTGCTCAGATTATCTTGAAGTTGAAAATGTATGGTGGGCGTAGCTCAGCTGGTAGAGCTCTCGGTTGTGGTCCGAGTGGTCGCGGGTTCAAGCCCCGTCGCTCACCCCATTTTTTCTACTAGGTGTAGGGCCAATGTTGCCATCCTGAATTAGGCCGTCATCCTGTGCCAGATGAAGAATCGGGCTGGCAAACCCTGATATTATTTTTTGCAACTGCTTTTTCCAAAGCGGCTCATTTGAGCCGTAGTGATGCAAAGTTGTCCGCCCTTCCCCGGCGACCAATCTTTCTGGGTGTATCGAACCGACCAAACATAGACTTCATATAAGGACGCCTTACTGGCCTTGACAGCAGTCTTGTGGTTCCATGAGTAAAAATTTTCAGGAACCCCTTTCCATCCAATGATGACATTTTGACCCTCAACTCTGTACCACTCTACATTTTCGATGTTATCGAGAAATTTGATTCTATTCTGCAAATTCTTCTGACTCGCCCCTAATGAAACCGGGAAAAACCAGAAAGCTAAAACTAAAACCCACGCCGTAATTTTCTTTGACTTTTTCATAGAAGTTCCTAATAGTAGATGGTTGATAATAAAAGGAATATAACTTTCTATCATCCTGACTACTCGAACCTACGCCGAAAACAAAAAGATCATACCGTCAGACCTAAGCCCAATAACTAACCACAAACAAATGATTTAAATATAATCTTCAAACCCTTTTATGATTTATATACACTTGTACTATAAATTAATAAGGAGGTCAAGAAATTTATCCCTAAATCAATAAAATTGAAAATATCGAACTCTCAAACCTTGTCGCGCGTTACGAGGAAAAGGATTAAAACGTGTTAAATTTGGTTGTTTTACCGTAGGACCTTGACGGGTAGAAACTTTTAATAATTATTTGTGACTCGCTCATTTTCCTGCCTTCACCCGACCGGAAATCTTTGGAGGAACCCAGACGTTTGCCAGCATGGAACAATAACCCCGACAACAGGCAGACGAATAAACTTCCATAAATGCGTAATCGACTTGAAGGGACTGATGCAATGGATGATCTGAAAATTATTTAAAATTTTATTGTTCCCTTCTTTTGAAATTACAAGTAGAATGTCATCCTTTACAAAATGCAAAAGAGAGCATCTACACTATTCCCATTGCATAGAGCCACATTATGTTGTGGATTTATTGATCGCGGGCTTAAATCTCGTCGCTCACCCCGTATATTTTAAATATGCGCCTGTAGCTCAGCTGGATAGAGTTCCGGACTTCGAATCCGTAGGTCGCAGGTTCGAATCCTGCCGGGCGCACCATATTGAGCCGTCGGGAAAAATTCTGGCTCAAAAATGTTTTGCTGGCTCCCAGGCAAAAATATAGAGGAGAAGATTTTTATGTTTAATTTGAAAATAAGACACCTGATCGCTCTGACTGCGACAGCAACCTTATTCTTTAGTCAGAACGCCTTGGCGGCAACTGCAATGGACTCCATCGGCACCGGCAGTGCTGGCAGCTATTCTCATGGAGAAGCAAAAGGCGAAGGCAGTAAAAGCAAAACGATGCCTCATCATATTTCTGGCAGCGAGAATCACCACATTTCTGGAAGTGCGGGTCATCATAAGCCGGAAGGAAGTGGGTCTAAAAAATCCTATTCCCATCATGGGGAAAAAGGCTATAGTCATAATAAACTTGAAGGAAGCAAGCATCAGGCGGGATCCGGTCACGGTTATAGCAAAAGTTCACATGGCGACCATGGTGGTCACACCAGCAAATGCCCGTTCACTCATCTGTTGCGCTTCAAAGATAAGTTAGGCCTGACCGAAGCCCAGGTTGCAGAAATCAAAAGACTGCGGTTTGAATATGGCAAGAAAAGCATTCGCAACAAGGCCGAGCACAAAATCGCACATATGGAATTCGACAAGCAGGTTCACGCTGAGAAGTTGGATGTAAATGCCATCCGCTTGGCAGCGGGTAAAATTGCCCGAACCAAAACTGAAAAGATCATGGATTTGGTGAATGCAAAAATCGCTTTGCTCACCCTGCTGACAGAAGAACAGCGGAAAATAGCACATGCCATGCATTCTGCCCACTAGCCTTGGAGGCTATAAGCAAGAGTTCGTTGTGACGAGAAGCCCATTGAGCTCAAGATAAAGATATTGCAATTTACCAGCGGAGGTTCTCCGCTCACTAGTCAGGGATTGCTTAAAAATTAAAAGAATATTCGGGGCGTAGCGCAGCCTGGCTAGCGTACCTGCTTTGGGAGCAGGGGGTCGGAGGTTCGAATCCTCTCGCCCCGACCAGTACCATCAAGGACTTGCAGCTTTTAGCTGTAAGTCCTTTTTGTGTTTTTGACCTATGCGTGACTGGGCAAAGCTTCCACCGCTTTACGAAGCCTTTCGGGACTCAAGTGGGCATACCTTTGAGTTGTGGAAATATCTTTATGACCGGCCAATTCCTTGACTGCGTAAAGATCCACTCCCTGTTGTACCAGTTGCGAGCAAAAGTCATGTCTTAGGTCATGAAATCGGAAATCAGGATAACCCGCCTTCCTGCATGCTTTCTTGAACGCTCGGGTAACACCCCATGCGGTGTACTCCGTTCCGTTATTGTGACAAAACACAAATGCGGATCGAATTAGTACCACCTTGTTGGATTGCCCTGCTCGGACCTTGCGATTCTTTTGTGTTTCAAGAATACGATAGGCTTGTTCGTTGAGCGGTATTCCTAGGTGTTCGGAGTTTTTCATTACTCCAGCGTCCAAAATAACCATGCGTTGCTTCATGTCTACTTGAGACCATTTAAGGTTGACCACGTTTGCCCGGCGAAGTCCGGTATATTTGGCCAATAACACAATGGGTCTCACCCAATCAGGTAAGCGGTCAAAAATTTACGCAAATACTTCTGGCGAAAAATATTTAACTCGCTTATTTTCCTTTTCCCGCTTAACACCTGAAACGGGATTAAAAGAACACCATCTCCAAACTTTAATGGCTTGGTTGAACATTGCCGAAAGAAATCCAAGTTCACGATTGATCGTGCGTTTGCCGAAATGACGGCCTTTTTCCTCAAATGCTTTCAACGCTTCCCTACCAAGAAATAGTCACGTATTGTTTGCGTGAGAATATGGATATAAACGAAATCCTCACAAACCACTCCTCAGCGGCACAACCAAAAATACGGCCAATAAGAAGTGGCACAATCCCTACCGAACAAGAGCAACCTGTCGATCAAGAAGGGTATGTATTTGTCCCCAAATACGATGTCCAGGTTTCGGCGGGACAAGGTTCACTAATCCATAGCGAACAAATAGTGAGTCATTTAGCTTTTCATGAAAATTGGATAAGCCAAGAATTAGGGCTCAACCCTGATCATATCGTACTGATTCAAGCCGTTGGCGACTCAATGAATCCAACTTTTAATGCGGGCGCATTGCTTCTCGTAAACACAAAAGTAAACCAAATAAAAAACGATTCAATTTATGTGATCAATCGAGACGATGAACTGATAGTAAAACGGATTCAGGATTTGTGGAATGGACAAATAAAAATCAAAAGTGATAACCCTAAATATGAACCACTCATAATCCAAAAAACAGACGCACTAAAAATAGTAGGAGAAGTTGTTTGGATCGGACAGAAAAACTAGTTCGTTCAAGGATTCCTATGTCAGACCAACGATATATGAAGTTCTCGACCAACGGCACGTGCGGCTTTGGACATGGTTGCCAAGGTGATATTGGGAACTTGTGAGTCTAGCAACCGATCCAATTGACGTCTGCTGGTTTTCATTCGTTCTGCCATAGCTGTTTTGGATATGTGGTTTTCCTTCATCGCTTGTCGTACTTGATCGGCAAGGATTTCTTTAAGAGCTTGATGCTCACATTCCTCAAGCATCCCCTGCTCATCAAGAAAACCATCCAAGGATGATCCAACGTGAGAGGTTTTGGTTTTTTTGCTCATTGTTCTACCTCCTTCTTTCGGTTCACGGCAAGGTCTAAATCTGCTTTTGCGGTTTTCTGTGACTTTTTCACAAAGCCATGAAGCAGAACCATTCCATCATTCTTGATAATGAAAATAACACGCGCAATACGCTTATCTGATATATCACTCCTGACTTCAAATAGTCCGCGCCCCAACGGTCTGCCATAGGGCATTCCAATCGGCCAGCCAAACTCTACTTTCTGGATATCCTTGCCAACTGTTTTTCGGTCTTCAACGCTCAGCTTCAATAGCCAATTCCTTACAGGCTCGGTGCCATTCAAGGTTTTATAAAAATGAGCAATGATTTTCTTTTTGGGTCGTGACATGATTAATCGTGCCATATGTGGCACATGCTGTCAAGTTTTAAAGAGGTCGTTTAGGTCGGGCAGAAAAATTAGCCCAAGAAAAGAGAACAAAAAAAGTCGCTATTTTTAACTTATTCATAAAATGAGGGGGGAGGTTACAAAGGGACAAACTGTGACGTGTGGGTCTGAAAGACGTATACAACTAATTGCCAGATTTGATCTTGTGTCAAAACCTTTGATTGATCCCGCCCAAAAATATACGAACTTTGTTGGTTTAATGTGCTTCAAGGTACGAAATCCGGACATTCTGTTACCCCCCCCTTTTTTGAAACAGGTAACCCACATTAAATCAATAGCCTGGGAAATTTAGTTTTTATGGCATTGTTTTTGCTCTAAATAATTGAAACTATGTGAAACTTGATTGGGCTGGTTCGCTCAATCAAGCCGAGTTGAATTAGATTATTATATTCAAAGATATCCCTTATGAAAATTGCCTTCCAATTTAAAGCTGTCCTATTAATAACCACAGTTCTTTTTATTTTAATTAGTTTTACCGCCCATCAATTAGTCAAAAGTGAAGAACAACAATTAATAGACTTTAAGAATAAAGAACGATTGTCGGATTTGGGTCGTCAGTTGGCAAGCGGATCAGATTATCTGACCAATGAAATCAGAAGGTATGTTCAGCTTGGAGATAAGAAACATTTTGATAATTTCTGGAGAGAAGTAAATGAAACCAAAAGCAGAGAAGTCATTAAAGATCTAGTTGAACTAGATGTGAGTTATGCTCATTTCTGGTGTATGAGGAATGAGGAGGAGTTATGCTCATTTCTGGTGTATGAGGAATGAGGAGGCGGCGTCCCCTTTGTTGTAAAATTGTTTTCTGTGAAAAAAGCAATTCAAACAAAGGAGGCACCACCATGAGTAAGGATAATGTTATTTCTCTTGAGAATCCA
>JACKQG010005553.1_pt1 | contig 13802 bp, 15 predicted proteins | sample 8237621 | NCBI WGS metagenome assembly JACKQG01 (sample SAMN15677084, study PRJNA649215) | marine metagenome | biome: marine; feature: Black Sea; material: saline water; isolation source: suspended particulate matter (SPM) from the Black Sea western gyre | collected 2013-06-09/2013-06-10 | depth...
GCGATGTCATGGTGACAGGCGGGGCCAACTTCACCAGCGCCGAAATGGCGGCCCGATCAAGAAAGCCGAGACCATGAAGCGGCTCAAGCAACGAATTACCGATGCCTTGAACGGAAAATTACAGCCCACGAAAGAACTGAAACTTGTTCGCGACCGCGCCATTCCCAGCCGCACCCGGGTCTTCAAGGTGCCGCCTCGGGTTTTGATCGATAACTCCGTCAGCGCCAAATACACGGTCATTGAAGTCAATGGCCGTGATCGCCTGGGTTTCCTGAGCGATGTCACCGGGGCGTTGACAAACAATGGCCTGCAAATCGCCTCGGCCCATATTTCAACCTATGGCGAGCGGGTGGTTGACGTCTTCTATGTCAAGGATGTGTTTGGCCTCAGGGTTGAACATGAGGGCAAGATTGAGACGATAAAAAAGGCGCTGCTCGCCGCCATCGAGCCGCCGGACGATGACAAGAACGTCAAAAAAGCAAAGGACCCGGCCCCGACCGCTGCGGCCTAGGTCGGATCGCGCCTTTTCAAGGCCTTAATTAAAAGCTATTGAAGCGCATGGCATTATTGCGCTCCATCGCCACCGTTGGCTCGTTGACCATGGTCAGTCGGGTTTTCGGTTTTGTCCGTGACATTCTTATTGCCGCCACACTGGGGGCGGGAATGGCGGCGGACGTTTTTTTTGTCGCCTTCAAGTTTCCCAACCTGTTTCGCCGCCTGTTTGCCGAAGGCGCTTTTTCAATGGCCTTCGTGCCCCTGTTCGCCGGCTTGCTGGAAGAAGAGGGCGAGGAAAAGGCGAAGCAGTTCGCCGATCAGGCCATGGCGGTGTTGTTGTGGGCGCTGCTGGCTTTTGTTGTCATTATCGAGCTTGCCATGCCGTGGGTGATGCGGGCGTTCGCTCCGGGTTTTCTTTCCGAGCCTGAAAAATTCGCCCTCGCCGTCGAATTGACGCGCATAACGCTCCCCTACCTTGTATTTATCTCTTTGGTTTCCCTGATGGCGGGGGTGCTGAATTCCTTCGGTAAATTCGCCGCTGCCGCCGCATCGCCTATCCTGCTCAACGTCTGCCTGATTGGCGCCGTGCTGGTTTTCTCGAGCCTCGCCGATAGTCCCGGCCATGCCCTGGCATGGGGTGTGTTTGTCGCCGGTATCGTGCAGTTTTTTTGGCTTGTGATCCATTGCAGGCGAACCGGTTTCAGTCCTGGCCTGGTAAGGCCTCGACTGAACCCCAACGTCAAGCTGCTGATCCGGCGCGCCCTGCCGGTGGCGCTGGGGGCGGGCGTATACCAGATTAATCTGCTGATCGACACCATCATCGCGTCTTTCCTGCCGGAAGGCTCGATTTCGTATTTGTTTTATGCGGACAGGGTCAATCAGTTGCCCCTGGGGGTTGTCGGGGTCGCAGTGGGCACCGCCCTGTTGCCGCTGTTGTCGCGCCAGATCAGGGCCGGTGATGAAAGTGCTGCCGCGCACAGTCAGAACCGGGCCGTTGAATTTTCCTTCCTGCTGACGCTGCCTGCGGCGGCGGCGCTGTTTGTTATTTCCCAGCCGTTGGTTCAGGTGTTGTTTGAGCGCGGCCAGTTTGGCGAGGCGCAGACCCTGGCGACGGCGCAGGCGTTGTCCATCTTTGCGATCGGTCTGCCCGCCTATGTATTGGTCAAGGCGCTGGCGCCGGGTTTCTTCGCCCGTGGCGATACGGCGACGCCGGTAAAAATTTCAGTCGCGGCCATGGTCGTAAATGTTGTGCTTAGCCTTATCCTCATGGGCCCCTTCCTGCATGTGGGTATCGCCATGGCGACGGCCGCGTCAAGCTGGCTAAATGCGGGTGTGATGGCTTTTGTGCTATATCGGCGCGGCCATATGGGGGCTGACGCGCGCCTGAAAAGCAGATTGCCACGTACGGCATTTGCCAGCCTGGTGATGGCGATTGTCCTGTATTTCGGAATGGATCAGTTGTCGCCGTGGCTTGACGGCGGCGTACTTGAGCGCGCCGTCGCCCTGGGAATTCTTATCGCTGGCGGGTTATTGAGTTTCGCTGTGTTGGCTCAGCTAAGTGGGGCGACGCGCCTGAACGACATCAAAAGTCTGCGTCGGGGTTAAAAGCGGCAAAATTAAACCGAAACTAGACCATTTTTCATAAACAGGTTCCTTGCCACCAGGCCTAGGTCGAGCGGGCCGAAAGCAGGTGCTGGCGGGCATCCTCAAGGTGTTCGATGATAATGTTTTCCGCCCTTTCGATGTCGCGATTAACCAGCGCCATATAAACGTCGCGATGTTGCCTGTTATAGTCGGCGATGATTTGCGGGTTGATAATAGAATTTTTCATGCCGTCCCACTGGGCGTGGGAACGTACTTCATTGAGCTGGCAATACATCCAGTAAATCAGCCTGTTATGGGAGGCGGCGGCAAGGGCGAGGTGGAATTCTTCGTCGGCCCTGGAAAAGCAATCGCGATCATTATTGCAGTTTTCAAGCAAATTCAGGGCATCGCGAATTACTTCAAGATCGCGGTTGGATGCGTTTAGGCCCGCTAATTTCACCATGCGTGGCTCAATTGCAAGGCGTCCCTCAATCAGTTCCAGGGGGCTGGTGAATTCAACGATGTTGTTCTCGTCGCTGGTGGGCCGTTGGTGAGCTGCGTTGTAGATAACAAAGGTGCCGCTACCGACCCTGCGCGCCAGAAGCCCGGTTTCTTCCAGTTGTTGAAGGGCGGAACGGATGGTGCCGCGTGAGGCGTCAAAGAATTCGGCCAGATCCCGTTCTGCAGGCAGGCGGGCCTGGAAGGCGTACTCACCATTTAGAATGGCTTGGCGCAGCCGTGCTGCAATACTGGCCGCACCCGTTTTGGCAGGCTCTGGCGTACTTGTGCCGTTAAGTGCTGAATTCATTTTATTCTCAACTCATTTTTTATGTACCAATTTGAACCAAAGTAAACATTTTTGCCTCTAAGTAAACAAAATGGTTTGAAAATGGCGTTAAAAGGTATAATAATTATTCAGAGATTAAGCGTAAATGGCATTAAAAGCCAGCAAAACCGGGGATTTTCTCTAGACCAATCTAGTGACCTCTGGTTCAAATTGACGAGGCTTGAAAAAGCCGAGGGATGTTAACACAAGGAGAATGCATCAATGGCGATGCCGAGTTCAGCTAAGTACGTCATTATCGGCGCAGGAATTCACGGCCTTAGCACGGCCTGGCATCTTGCCGAGGGGCTCAAGGCTTCGGGCAAGGGAAGTGGCGAAGATGTTCTGATCCTCGACAAGTCCGGCATTGCCGCCGGGGCCAGCGGCATCGCCTGCGGTGTTGTTCGCAACAATTACTTCCAGCCTGCGATGCGTAAATTGATGGCGCATTCGGTCGGGGTTTGGGAAAGCGACCCCGAAGCATTCAGTTATCATTCTGTAGGCTATATGCAGATCAGCGCCGAATGCATGCGCGAGAACGTTACCTCCATCTACGAGCAACAAAAAGAAATTGGATACGACTCCACCTTTGTCGAGGGCACCGAAGATACGGCTTCCTACATGAAAGATATTTTTTCCGACTGGCAGGCCACGGGCGTGACATCGGTGCTGCATGAAAAGCAGGGCGGTTACGCTAACAACACGGCGGCCATGTACGGCCTGGCGACCAAGGCTGAAAACGCCGGCGTGCGCATTATGTCCGGTATTACGGTTACCGGCTTTGTCATGAATAGCGGGTCTGATTCGGTCAAGGCGGTCGAGACGGACAAGGGAGTGATCGAATGCGAACGCGTCGTCGTCGCCCTTGGCCCCTGGGTCAAAACCATCTGGGACATGCTCGATCTTCCCAAGACCATTGAAATCAAGGGCGCGGATGGCGTCATGCATTCAGGTATTCCCATGTGGCGTTATTGGGCGCTCGAGGAAGGAACCCTGGGCATCGATCCGAACCTGCAAAAAATGAACAACGGCAAGATGCCGCCGGTCATTCATGTGGATTCAGACGCGCCGCTTCTTTCCGATGTGGATGGCTCGGTGATTACCGACAAGCTGTGGGGTATTTATTACAAACCCGATTTCAATTTCGGCGGTATCCAGGGTGGGGCCATGCCGTACCCGGTGGAAAAGGATGCCGATGACGTTCAGGTCGATCCGTACGGGGTCGATTCGCCTGAATTCCTTGTCGATGATAATTTCGCTCACATGTGGTGTTCGGCACTGGCCTTCTGCCAGAAACGCTTCGAGGGTCAGATCAAGTATTACAAGAACGAACCGTCCGGCGGCATCGGCTGCTTTACGCCCGACAGCTTCCCGGTGTTCGATAACTTCAAGGACAACGTTTACATCATTGCTGACTCAAACCATGGTTACAAAATGATCGGTGTTGGCAAGCTAGTCGCCGAAGAGATGCTGGGCCAACCCAGTGAACTATTGAAGCCTTTCAGCTTTGACAGGTACGCCCGGGGTGAACTTCATCCCGTAAGTAACAGTCCTTATCCCTGGAGCTAGGGATCAAGGATGAATGGGAGCAGATTTTTTTTTAGCTCGGGTATCGGATAACAAGCATTTAGGGGAAAACCCGAGGCGGTACTCGAAAAACAATCAGGGAGAAGACAAATGACAGATCTCGAAGAACACGTAAACGCCCCCGGTCGTGATGAACTGGTTAAACAGGTTCGCGCCAAAATTGATGAATTGGGTATTACCTATGTATACTTCCAGTTCGTTTCGGTTACCGGTCGTATCGTCGGCAAGGGTATTCCCGCCGATCACTGGGAAACGGTTGCCAATAAGGGTTTCCAGCTGGTTTATGGCTCAACAGCCAACCTGTATGTTGACCGTCATGGCGACTACATCGGCTACGGTCCGGAAGCTTCCGAACTGATTGGCATTCCCGACCCCGAGACCTTTGTTCAGCTTCCATGGGACAAGCGCATTGCGCGCGTTTATTGCACATGTTTCCGCAATCGCGAAGAATCGGTCAATCCCGGCGGCCACCTGACATCCGATTGTCGCGGTAACCTGCGCCTTCATCAAAAAGAGTTCGAAAAAGACCACGGCATGCACATGCGTCTTGGCACTGAACCTGAAATGATGTGGCTGAAAAAGGGTGAAGATGGCAAGCCGGACGGCGGCTTCTCAAAGCCCAACTGCTATCACATCGATCAGTTCGAAAGCCTGCGTCCCGCCTTCATGAAGGTCATCGAGTATTCGGCGGCCATGGGCCTGGACATGATCCAGGGCGACCATGAAGATGCACCGGGACAGCTTGAACTTAACTGGATGTACGATGACTGTCTGCGTAATGCCGACCGTCTGACCACCTATCGCCAGATCTGCGCTCAGGTCGCCCGTGAGATGAACCTGATCGCCTGTTTCATGACCAAGCCGTTCATGGGTGTTTCGGCGTCCGGCTGTCACCACAATATGTCCTTGTGGACAGGCGGCGAGGACCACGTCGTCAACACAGCCCATATGGATTCACGTCCGGGACTGGACGGCGTTTACAGCTACCGCAAGGGCGGCGAAAACCACTTCATGCCTGATCCGTCCATCGACGCAAGGAAGCCAGGGCCGATTGGCCTGCAATCCATTGGCGGCGTCATCAAGCATCTGGGTGCGTTGACCTCCATTGGATCCTCAACCGTTAACTCGTACCGCCGTTTGTGGGACACGGGTTTCTGGGCGCCGGTCTTTGCCGACTGGGGTTATCAGAACCGCACCTGTGCGCTGCGTATTTCGGCGCCGGGTCGCTTCGAATATCGCTCGGTTGATTCCATGGTCAATCCGTACCTGATGTCTTCGGCCCTTCTAAAGGCGTTTGATGATGGCATCAAAAATGATCTTGATCCCGGCGAAGCCGAAGAGCGCAACATCTATGAAGCAATCGACGCCGGCAAGGATGTCAAGAAACTTCCGATGTCACTTGGCGAAGCACTAAGCGAACTTGCAGCAGACGATGTCGTCAAATCGGCCATGCCTGACGAGATGTACAGGGTTTTCGAACACTACAAGCGTGACGAGTGGGAAAAGTTCAATCACACCGTTACGGATTGGGATATGGAAACATATTGGGACTGTCTGCCTTAATCTTAAAGGTGCATAGACAGTTAATTTTAGAGAGGAGAATTCTCGCAAATGTGTGGAATCGCAGGAATCATTCACCGCAAAAAAGGCGGAGATGTGGGCACGGAAATGACTTCCATGCTCAGGGCCTTGAAGCATCGCGGCCCCGATTCAACCGGCTTTGCCTTATATGGCCAGCCTGTTGAGGGTCAATATGTGATGCGCTACAAGATCGCTGAACAGGAAGAGCTTTCATCGGGTTTTCACATCCATAAAGACCTTGAAGAACGCAAGGCCAAGGTTGACGAAAGATTGCGCGGCCTGGGCGTCGACATTCTTTCCGAGGAAGCCGTCACTGAATATGCATATCGCGTTACCATCAAATTCGATGGCGATATGCGCAAAATGGCGGATTACATTGAAGACGTCGATGGCGTTGAAATCCTGTCCATTGGTGAAGGCCTTGAGCTGATCAAGGACTTGGGTGACGCTGATGTCGTTGCTGACCAGTACAGCCTGAACGGTTTTGCCGGTTCGCACGGTATCGGCCATACCAGAATGGCGACGGAATCAGATGTTGATATCCGTTCGGCCCATCCGTACTGGGCTTATCCGTTCAAGGACGTTTCGGTGGTTCATAATGGTCAGTTGACCAACTACTGGAACTTCCGCCGTAAGTTGGAACATCGGGGCCACCGCTTCATGTCCAACTGTGATTCCGAGCTAATCGCCGTGTATCTGGCCGACAAGATGGACCAGGGCAAGGATCTTCAAGAGTCCATGCAGGACTCCCTTGCAGAATTGGACGGTGCGTTTACGTATCTCGTCGCCACGACGGATAAGCTCGGCATGGCAAAAGACACAATGGCTGCCAAACCGATGGTTATTTACGAATCGGAAGACATGGTGGTGCTTGCTTCTGAAGAGTGCGCCATTCGCAGCATTTTCCCGCACGAGGTCGATTCATTCGATCCATATGAAGGAGAGGTTCGGGTATGGGAACGCTAAACGACGAACAACACAAAAGTTACGACATGGGCATGCATACCGAGCAGCTCACTGGTCGGACAATGCAGAAGTTCTTCTCGCTTGATGAAGACGGTGGACGTTTTACCCAACCGTATACTCATGACGTCGATTTCGACAAAAAATACGAACTCGATGTTGAAGGTATGGAGTCTTCGGCAATCAACACCAAGATACGTGAGTTGATGGTTGATGGTTATGGTCACATCGTGATCAAAAACCCGCTTGCAAAACACTCCATCTTCGTTGGAATGCTTAATCGTTTGAAAGTGGACATCGAAGGAAGCCTCGGCTACTTCGGTTGCGGCCTGATCGATGGTCCGAATGTTCGCATTTCCGGCCGTGTTGGCTGGTCGTGTGCTGAAAACATGATGTCCGGAACGGTTGTTATTGAAAAGAATGCCGGCTCCTCGTTCGGTGCGGCCATTCGTGGCGGCGACCTTGTCTGCAAGGGCGATGTGGGTTCGCGTACCGGTATCGATCAGAAGGGTGGCAACATCATTGTTGGTGGTTCCACCGGCGCGTTTTCCGGCTTCATGATGCAGCGTGGCCGCATGGTCATTCTGGGAAATGCCGGTGTTAACCTGGGCGACTCAATGTACGACGGCACCATCTATGTTGGTGGTGACGTCAAATCATATGGCGTTGACGCTGTGCCTGGCGAGATGACCGACATGGATGCCAAGTGGTTGGAAAACAAGTTGAACCTGTACGGCATGAAAGCGCCGAACGGAATTTCCAAGATGAAGAAGATCGTCGCCGGTAAGCAGCTCTGGAATTACGACAACCTGGAGCCCACCGAAAAGAAGATCATTCTGTAGAGGAGACGGAAACATTATGGCTACTAAACGCAACAAGTCGCTTCTCGGAAAGAGCTTTATCTTTAAGCCCGAAGTTATCGACGATATTCATATTAAGGCCGAACTGGGCCGTTACCGGATGCGCGGTATGTCCCTGTTCAAAAAAATCCCGTCCTGGGATGACCTGACATTTATGCCGGGAACCCTGACTCGTTTCGTCATTGAGGGCTATCGTGAAAAATGTGAAACCAAAACCGTTATCGGCCCGCGCGCCAAACGCCCTTTGGTTCTGGACATTCCAATTTACATCACGGGCATGAGCTTTGGCGCCTTGTCTTTCGAGGCTAAAACCGCCCTTGCTCGTGGCGCCACGATGGCCGGCACGGCAACGTGTTCCGGTGAAGGTGGCATGATTCCTGATGAGCGCCGTTATTCTGAAAAATGGTTCTATCAGTGCATTCAGTCCCGCTATGGCTTCAACCCGCATCACCTTCAGCTCGCTGATGGTTGTGAGTTCTTCATCGGACAGGGTTGTAAGGTTGGCCTTGGCGGTCACTTGATGGGTCAAAAAGTTACCGACCAGGTCGCAGAAATGCGCTCACTTCCGGCCGGTATCGATCAGCGCTCCCCCGCCCGTCACCCTGACTGGCTGGGACCGGATGATCTGGCGTTGAAGATCAACGAAATCCGTGAAGCAACGGATGGTCAGATTCCGATCCAGCTGAAACTGGGCGCGGCGCGTGTTTACGATGACGTGCGCATGGCAATCAAAACCAACCCCGACAGTATCTACATCGATGGTATGGAAGGCTCGACGGGCGCAGGACCTCACCTGGCGACGGAAGAAACCGGTATTCCCGGTATCGCCGCCATCAGGCAGGCTCGTAAAGCGTTGGATGATCTCGGCATGTCCGGAAAAATCTCGCTGGTTTATGCCGGTGGTATCCGTAACGGTGGTGACGTCGCAAAGGCAATTGCCCTGGGCGCCGACGCGATCGCTATCGGTCACTCCGCCATGATGGCGCTGAACTGCAACAAGGAAATCGAAGAAGCCGATTACGAGGCAGAAATGGGTGTCGAGGCTGGTTCTTGCTATCACTGTCATACGGGTCGTTGCCCGGTTGGCGTTGCCACGCAGGACCCGGAATTGCGCAAGCGTCTGAACCCTGATGAAGCAGCGGAGCGGGTTTACAACTTCCTGCACTGCCTGACCATCGAAGCTCAGATGATGGCTCGTGCCTGTGGCAAAACCAACATTCATTCGCTGGAGCCAGAAGATCTGGCTGCATTGACCATGGAAGCTTCGGCCCTGGCCCAGGTTCCCCTGGCCGGCTCCCAGCACACTGTCGGTCGCCCCGACATGACCCGTTACTAGGAGGAAAGTAAATGAGCGATAAAAATGATATCGATCACTTTCTAAACACATCAGGCCTGGATTCCACGCGCGAGCAGGAAATCGGCCAGCACATCGGTTATCGCTATGATGTGAATCTGGTTCCTGATCTGGACCGGTTGACCCCGTACCTGAAAGAGTACATGGCAGTTATGGGCTGGTCAGATCTGAACTGGCTGGAAGATGTTCACCTTGGTTATGAAGAAGGCAAAGCCGCCGTTTTCGACCGTAACATCAACGGCTGGGTCCAGGTTCCAGACAACATCGAACTGCCGGACAATCAGCAGGACCGTGACATGATTGCTCGCGAGTTGTTGTTGAAGTTCCAGATGTCTGAAAACCATCCGCTTGTACAGTTGAAGCAGGCTTACAAGAAATTCTAGGTTTTAACGTCCAGGGCTTAACAAGGCCCTGGACGTGAAACACCAGTCACCAACAGCCTACACTCCCTGATGTATAGGCAAACCTGGCCCGGTTTCACATCCCCCCTGTGAAATCGGGCTATTTTTCTTGTAATTCAGGTAGCGGGAAGTGGGGGTTTGGCGGTCATCTGCGCCCAGTCTGCCTGAAAGCCGAGAATGCGAGACTTTTCAGAAAGCAGCGGATTGAACATATGGTTATGCCAGAAGGTCGCCTGCCACGCGGGATCATCATTGGCAAGTTCGCTTACGGTGCAGGGCAGGGTGTAGGACTGGCTAAACTGATTGAATTCAAGCCTGCATTCGCCCAGGCTCAACAACGCCGCGGCAATGCCGGATTCTTCACCGAACAGGGCCGTCAATTGCTCAGAAAAGTCATCTGGATACTGGTAATGAACGTTACTCAAAATTTTTACCGCATCTTCACGGCGCTTCTGGGGATCATGAGTGCGCTTGACGATATGGCGAAAAGAATCCGTGCTCTCTTCGCAATCCTGGTGGGTAATCATGACCGTGATCGCGTCGGTAAGGAGTACCCCATCCATTTTGTCAACGCGGGGCATCATACCGCTCAAAGGCATTCCGTTATGTTTGCGCACGGACATTTGCCGGATACGGCATTGCCAGGAGATAAAATTATGGCGGTTACTATCGGTCATTTTTTTCGTTCCGCGTCCATTGGAAGGTATTGAAAAAACTGTTATTTTGACCATCATTATAGCCGAGCAGGCGACAGATTGAAGATACGAAATGAGCGATAGGGAAGTTTTTAAAATTACCATCAAGCCTTACGGGGCCAGCTACCATTGCTACCCCGGCGAAAGCCTTCTCACGGCGTCCAGAAACAGCGGTTTGACCCTGGCCAATAATTGTCAGAAGGGGGAATGCGGCACCTGCAAGGTGAAAATCCGCAAGGGGCAAATCAAGCTTGCGCCGTTTATGCTGTCCGCACTCAGCATGCAGGAAATCGATGCGGATTACACGCTGGCCTGCAGGTCAACGCCGCTCACGGATGTTGAAATTCTGGTTGAAATGTCCGGCTGGCCCGACGCACGCTTTTATCCGCGCAAAGACAAGCAGGATTAAGTACAGGTTTTAAGCTGCGCCTTGCATTCCTTGTGACAGGGGCTGGGGTTACCGATTTTTTCCTTGCCGCAGGACGTGTTGCAGCCCTTGAACTCGCCCATGCAGTCGCGATTGCCCGCTGGCTTGGGATTGACGAATTTCGCGCCACAGCGGGTCTTGCATGTCGCCTTGTTGGTCGCCGAATTACCCCCTTCATGCTGGATGCAATCTTCCATGCACTGCATCAGGGTTTCTCCTCTGGCATCCTGAAAAGACATCATCGACAGGACAAAGGCAATGGCGAAACTGGCGAAAAGGGTCATACGCATGGTGCTCTCCTGATTCTGGCTGACGGGTCAGTTTAACATTTTAGGATGAAGAGTTGAAGGCGGGGTTAATGCGCGTGCCAGCGTCGCAGCTGCTCAAGGCCTGGTTCGGTTTCGCCCAGACCATCAAGCACGGCGACTGCGCCGCTAAAATCGTGATGGGCGGTGTAGGGGCAGGACGTAATCAGAGTCGGCACCCCCGCCGCCATCGCCGCCTTCAGGCCGTTGGCGCTGTCTTCAATGGCAAGGCACTGGTTGGGATCAAGGTTCAGGCGATCCAGAACCCACAAGTACACATCCGGCGCGGGTTTCAGATTATCAACACAGTCACCGGCCCCGATGGCATCGAACCAGTCCAGCGCATCGGCTCCCAAGGTACTTTCAATCAGGGATTGCAGATTAATCGGCGTCGTTGTTGTCGCGATGGCAAGTATCAGGCCGTCATCACGGGCTTCACGCAGCAGGCGCTCAACGCCCGCTCGCAATGGCACCCGACCTTCCTTCATGGCAGCGACATAATACGCGGTTTTCTGTTTATGAAGGCTGGCAATTAGCTGATCAATATCGTCGCGTTTCAGGATGTCAGGCTTAAGCCCTTCAAGATAAAAGCGAATGCGAGCCTTGCCACCGGTAGCCACCAGAAGTTGAGTGTATAGTTCTGTGCCCCAGACCCAGTCGAAGCCAGCATCGGCGAAAGCTGTGTTGAAAGATTGGCGGTGGACTTCTTCCGTGTCGGCAAGTGTTCCATCCACATCGAAGATAAGAGCGCGAAGTGTCATCGTCCAGGCCTCGAATTCTGGGTTGTCCCCATTAATTGCAGGATCACATTGCGCCTGTGCGGGTGGCTGCGATGTTCGAACAGAAAAATTCCCTGCCAGGTACCCAGCAAGGGCTTGCCTGCCGCAACGGGTATGGAAAGGGAAACATCAGTGAGCGCGCTTTTGATGTGAGCAGGCATGTCGTCGCTACCCTCGGTGGTGTGGCGATAAAGTGAAGGGTCGTCACTCACCAGCCTGGAAAAGAAAGCCTGGATGTCGTGCTGAACATCCTGGTCGGCATTTTCCTGAATGGTCAGACTGGCGGATGTGTGCGCACAAAAAACGGTCAGAAGTCCGTCCTGAATGCCCTGGCTTGCAACCCAACCACAGACGTGATCGGTAATTTCATAAAGTCCCTGGCTTTGCGTCTCGAAGGTCAGTTTATGCTGGGCCTGTTTCATTGGTTATCCGATCCTGTGCAGGGCGCTGCCATTTTCACTCAGCCATGCCCGCCCGTTGCTGGCGTTGGGGCACAGGCTGTCGACCGTATCCCAAAATTCCGGGCCGTGGTTCATATGCGCCAGATGTGCGACTTCATGGGCGACGACATAATCCAGTACGCCAGGCGGCGCCATGACGAGACGCCAGCTAAAAGACAAACAGCCCTTGAAAGAACATGATCCCCAACGGGTCCGGGTATCGCGGATGGTGATACGGGTGGCTTTTTTTCCGATTTGCGTCGCTTTCGTCTGATGCAAGCATAACACGATTGGAATTGGCTATTCTATGTGGGTCAATGGCACATGAATCAGCATCATTTTCCGTGGGCGATGACGGCAAATCGCTTCAAATGGAATGGGTGCAGAAACACCAAAATTAGATATTGGATAGAATCATAACTTTCGGTTTGGAGGGATGTGATATGGCTACTGAAGTAGACAAACTATTGACACTAAAAGCTTTCTACCTAGCTCGAAGTATCTTGATGAAACCCCAAAGAGTGTCTGACGCATTAAAAATGATAGAGGTCGCGGTCAAGGCCCTTGAGAAGAGAACTGGTAACCAAGAAAAGTTAAGGCTACTTTTTTACATCCTAATTAAATGTGAAATACACAGAGAATCTGAAGAATGCATCGATATTCGCGAGAGAGCAAAAGGATTGTCTGTTGAGATAAGATCAAAGGCGTATGACTACTATATGGCTATAGAAGAAGTCACCCAAACCACTAAGCAGGTGCATGGCTTTAGTGCAGGGGTTATAGCGGATAATGGCGTAAAAATAGAATCTCACAGAGTGGGGCAAGACTATTTTGGCAACACTTTCGAATATTACCATGATTACGCAAGTGCCACCTTGGGCGTTGAATTAAATAGCCTACGTAAACAAGACTTAAATTTCTTAAAAAATACAAATCTGATGGAAGTTCTTACACATCATGGCATTGCATATCCAAAAAATGTGTAACCCCTCAGGCAAATTTTAAATCAAATAATTTTGACCCACGGAGTATTCCCCTTTAGGTCAACGCCTACCTGTTCCCCGACAATCTGGATAGCGTGAACAGCCCATAAATCTACCGTAAGGGCCTTCTCGCTCAATAAGCCATCCTTGACCACAACTACTACACACTGGGTGTGTGGCTCCGCATGAGCATGACATTTTGTTTCCTGAATTCTCCCGGCGAGTAGGTAGTCCACTGCCGCACTTTGAACATACAGGAGATCGATTGCCACATAATTTTCCGAATTCACAAACAAAATAGAGGTTTTCATTTCCCTTTTTCCTCAGCATACGGCCACCGCACTTCGAACACTTTCCTGTCGAGTAAGGAAGCTCCCCGCTGACTTCAACTTCGTATTCTTCTTCCTCAATTAGCTCGTCTATGAATGTTGAGGGTCGAGATGAGTTGGCCAACAACCAAACAGTCTGTTTAGCTCTAGTTAGAGCCACATAGAACAACCGTCGCTCCTCGGCGTTGTGGAACTA
>JACKQG010005554.1_pt1 | contig 13801 bp, 11 predicted proteins | sample 8237621 | NCBI WGS metagenome assembly JACKQG01 (sample SAMN15677084, study PRJNA649215) | marine metagenome | biome: marine; feature: Black Sea; material: saline water; isolation source: suspended particulate matter (SPM) from the Black Sea western gyre | collected 2013-06-09/2013-06-10 | depth...
AGCAAAACGATTCAACATACCGACTGGTCGGTTTGTAATATATAGTTTGTTTTTCGAAATTCAATAACTGCTTTCAGCTTCGACGGCTTTTCTAACTCCGATTCAATTTGTAACAAAGAAAATAGCCATCCCTCTTGTAGTAATTAGTTTAGGGCATGGAAAAGGATGAATGATATGAAATATAGAATTGTCTCGCTTATTAGCCTACTCTTGGCCTTACTCATCAGCTGTGAACGCGGTGATTCACCATTTAAAATTGATTCAAGATCAGTTGAAGAGGGTGAATACATGGCTCGCGCCCTAAGCCCCACTCAATTGATATCCAATTATCCCATGGAGCTGGATACATCAATCCCACAGCCCATCCTTTTTAAACTCAGTTTAAATGGTGAAGACAACGAAGCCGGATTTGGTCAGGATCATTATCTCATCGTTCCTGATGGTATTTCTGAGTTTTACGCACCCACGCTTAAATTTGGAGTCCCATCTCCCATTCCTCCCAGGAATTCGCCAGCAATACAGCAAGCAACCAATGTTTATTTCCGTGTGGATATGCGTCCTGTTCTAAAAGCGTTTAAAGCACAGAACTACTATATCACCGCTACCAACGATACCATCACAACAAAAGAATTTACTGGGCTTTACCTGGCTGGTGGGACAGCTCCCCTTCAATGGATTTGGGATCTTCCTCACCCCCCTGAACATCTTCGGTTTCAGGATCTTGACCAGGATTCCATCTATGAGCTAAGTTTAAAATTCGAGCCCGCTGACCCTGGAACTGTGGATCGTAGCTGGACTCTCAATCAGGACATCTCTCACCTACCAAAATTTTCAAGTCCAGAAGCACCCCTATTGGAAGCACTTACCAATCTTGCTCTAGAAGAAGCACTATTGAATATCCGTGATGATGGTGCCTTCTCTGCCGGTAAAGAATGGAGGGGTGTATGGACCCGTGATATCTCTTACGCTGCTCAGCTTTCCCTGGCCTATCTCTTTCCCGAAAACATGAAAACCAGCCTCCGTGCTAAACTCAGTAAATCAGGTAGAATAATTCAGGATACAGGTACGGGTGGATCATGGCCCGTTTCAAGTGATCGCCATATCTGGACGCTGGCAGCCTGGGAAGTCTTCCTGGCAACGGGAGATGAGACATGGCTCAATGAAATTAGAGAACCCGTTCTACTAGCCCTCCAGGAGGATCTGCTCTGGAATAGAGATCCCATCTCAGGGATGCTGAGAGGTGAGACTAGTTTTGAAGATTGGAGAGAGCAGACTTATCCCACGTGGATGATACCATCAGATATTCACTCCTCACACGCCCTTTCCACAAATATCATTTTCAAAAGAGCCCTGGAGATTGGCCTGGCTTTACCGGGGAATCACCAGGACATAGTTCGGTCCTGGCCCGAGCTTATTCAGCGTCTCGATCACAATATCCTGAGACATTTTTGGAGTACATCGCTCAAAGCTCCTGCCAGTTATATTATGACTGCGCCGACATGGATTCCGGCCTCTCATAGGGATATTTTGGGAGAATCTTTAGGGATTCTATATCTGAATTCGTTTGCGATCCTGGACTCGCAACTCGTTGCCAGCTACCCACGTACTCAATTTGGTACACCTATTATCTCCCATCAGCTCCCCCATGCTCCGCCCTACCACAACAAGGCGATTTGGCCGTTTGTAGAAACCTATGGACTCCTCGCTGCAAAACAGGCTGAAAATAGCCAGGCCTATGTCCATGGATTTAATAGTCTGATCCGATCCGCCACATTGTTCATGTCACACCGTGAGAATTTTGAATACAATTCAGGTCGACCAGATGAAACACAAATCAATTCAGATCGGCAACTCTGGAGCGTTGCGGGTTGGCTGGGAGCGATTTATAAAGGCTTATTTGGGATCACAGTTAACTATGATTTTGACCGTAATGGTTTTGATCTACAGCTTGAACCAAACAACCCATTTGAGTGGGATAGATTTTCACTTTCAAATCTCACCCTTCATGATACACCCCTTAGCATATTGATAAATGGTTCAGGTGCACACATTCTCTCTATAACCATTAATGGCGACCCTCATGTAGCTGGCAATCCAATTCGCCTGGATGCTGAAGCGTTGAATATTATCGTTGAATTGGAAGAGGATGCGAGTTCATCCAAGGATCAGATCGAGCTGGCGGATCATCTATTGCCACATGCACCTGATATATTCTGGTCAAATGACACTTTGGCCTGGAACTCAATCTCAGGTCAAGGTATCATTGAGCTCAACGGTAGTTATCTGGACACACTCAAGCACCCCACCATCACGATCCCTGACACTCTGAATGGTTTCTTTACCATACGGTCTATCGATTCTGTAGGCCAGATGAGCTTACCAAGCAAACCTCATTACCTGGGACCCTCTGCAACGTTGCTGCTGAACTCTAAAGAGCCCTATTTTATTGAAATTGGAGAGGAAAATGCCTTCATCGATATGGATTTTGAAGTGCCATCCGAGGGGAACTACCTGCTTCGGTTTGTATACAGCAATGGATCTGGACCTATCAATACGGGAAATACCTGCGGTTTAGCTAAATTGGTGATTAATGATTGGTGGCTGGAACAAATGATCAGTTTTCCCCATACGGCGGGCTGGGAAAAACTTTCTAGCACCTCATGGGCAACAGCCTATTTCAAGCAAGGGAAAAACTCACTCATGCTCAACCAGGAAACACTTCCAGTTACAAACATGAATGGTGATCTGAATCTTTTTAGAGTGTTTAGAGTAGAGATTATTCCACTCCAGAATTAATCAGCTACAGCAGGCTCAACAAAATAGATAGGGTAAATGGTTTCCCCATAGGGTCCCACACCATAGGACAAGAATTTCTGATAATCATCCTCGGAATAAGGTGCTTTGGGTTCATTTGCAGATCGAGTATTCCCAAAATAATTTTTACTATAAGCCTCCACTGAACGGGCATCCCTGACTACCCGTACCCCGCGAACACCAGCAACACTTGCTGCCACCATATCGTTGTCTGCATCACCATAAAAGATATGTAGGCCTAATTCTGAGATACGAATGTGTTTTGTGGTGAATTTGTGCCCACTGACAGCATCCTTCCGCTTGGGAGCAAAAAATAGATTCTCATTCAGAGTAATGTCAAAACCCAGCTCTCTGGTCAAGTGCCGTGCAACTGCATCACCGTTGATTCCCGGGCGAGCAGTTATAAAGTACACCTCATGCCCATGGGCTCTCAGAAAACCGATTAATTCAGCTATGGGTTGAATGGTTACAGAGTACAGACTATCGTGCTGATTCACCCATCCATAATCAAGATGATCTGGATCATCACTCATATGAGGAGCCTTAAGGAAATTATCACGAGAAAATAAAATTGTGTCATCAATGTCAAAACCAACTTTTAATTGACCCAGGACGGGTTCCGGATCGCTTGATACAACTTTTGGAACACAAGCCGTTAGTAATACTGTTATCGTTAAAACTAATAGATTTATAGATTTCATCATTCCACACTCCACTACATTTATTCCTAGCTTACCAATTACTTTTCGTCTGTGATTCGTCCACTTCAGGCGAGGCATAAATTAGTAGCAATTTCCAGTGGGAGTATTCATTTTTAAAGCATGCTTATACTTCCTGTATCCAGATTAGAACTTAACCTCACCTATCTCATTGCAAGCGAGTGGTCCAATACCCATTTAGATAAAATTATGATCACTGCGTCAAATCCCTACAGGTGGCTTATACCCATGCTTAGCTTTGCCATGGTGCTCATCTATCTTGATTGGAAGTCCGGTATAACGGCACTGCTATTGGGTAGTTTGAGTGCCGGTGTCGCTGATGCCATCAATTCGCGATTGCTGAAAAAGAAAACTGATCGAGTGAGACCTGGGAAACAATTTGACGACATCAGATCGTTGGGAGTGATGAATTATGGCAAAAAATCTTTTCCCTCGAACCATGCCTCAAATACCATGGCCTTTGCCATCTCATTCAGTTTTATGTTTTCCTGGACAGCATGGGTATTAATCCCTCTCTCCCTGCTCGTAGCATATTCAAGAATATATTGCGGAGCCCACTTTCCCCTGGATGTTTTAGCTGGATGGGTATTTGGCGCTACATGGAGTGTGATATTTTACAATATCATTTCTCTGTTACTACTCTGATATGTTTCAGTCTTTTTACTTCCGTTATTTTGAGTTCCTATAAATAAAAAAGAGGTAAGTTGCCTTACCTCTTTTAAAAACTATTTCACCTCAATCGAGGCTTATTGCTACTATAGCTTTTTCTTTAATCCATCGTATTCTTTTTCAAGCTTATGAATCTCTGAACGTATTGCCTGCAGACGGTTTAATATTGCCTCAGGACTATCAGCAATAACCTTAGTTGGTGCTGCAGTAGTTTTAACTGCTTTCTTTGCAGCAACTTTTTTGACTTTTGCTTTCCGCTTCTTGGGGCCCTTATCTTTTTTCTTCCAATTACTCAGGGTGACCACGGAGACTCCGTATTTATCACTGGCGGCTTTCATACCACCCCGTTTATTCTCAGCGTCGAAAGCGATGATAAATGCTACTATTTCAGCTTTCTCTTCGGCGGAATAACGTTTCCCCTGTTTACCTGTTGCTGGTTTGTCAGCCATTAAAAAAACCTCCTGGATTGTGTGATTGAATAAATCGTGGCTAAGCTATAGTTTTAAGTTGCTATTATCAAGGGATAATTTAAAAGCTAAATGTACTGCGATATGTTAAACTCGGATTTTGATTTTATAAATTAAATGAAGTTATAAGTTTGGGGTGAAATGGTTTATTTTCGGAAGTCGACACTATGTTTTATTCTGTCCCAGACTTCATCCATCTCTTCCAGAGTAGCTGCTTCCATATCGCGTTTTTCATCTTCAAACACTTTTTCCAGAGCGCGAAATCGGGCATCAAATTTATCAATTGCCTGACGCATTGAAGTTTCACTATCCAACTGCATCAATCTACCTACATTGACGATACTGAAGAGGACATCACCAAATTCTTCCTTTGATCGTTCCTTATTCCCTTCAAGCCATACTTCCAATAATTCATCAATCTCTTCATGTGACTTTGCCAATGCAGGAGCAACATCATCCCAATCGAAACCTACAGTAGAGGCTTTTTCCTGGACGCGCTGCGCACGTATTAATCCCGGTAAGTTTTTCGGTACGCCATCAATCCAACTTTTCCGCCCCTCGCTCTTCTTTGTTTTTTCCCATTTCTCTTTGGCGTCTTCAACCCGTTTTGTTTTGCTGTTATCATCACCAAAAACATGAGGGTGACGTCGGATGAGTTTTTCGTTGATGGAGCGGATTGAATCTCTGAGTTCAAAATGATTCTTTTCTTCAGCCATTTGAGCCTGCATGACAATGTGCAATAACAGGTCTCCCAGCTCAGCCAGGATATCCTCTTGCTTACCATCCTCAATACTCTCAACGACCTCATAAGCCTCCTCTAGGAGGAAGGGAATCATGCTCTCAGGACTCTGCTCCTTATCCCAGGGACAACCCTCAGGGCTACGGAGTATGGAAACAATGTCTATGAGACGACGCAGCTCCTGTTCCGGAGAAGTCTTTCTATTATTGGTCATTTATCTGTTCTCAATTCTAGTCACTTTTACTTTTTCTATGCGATTTCTTTCAACGGATAAAACTTCAAACTTAAAGTTTTCATATTCGATTATTTCACCTGGATCAGGAATAGTTCCCAGACTAGAATAGATAAAGCCTCCAATTGAATCAAAATCACGATCTTCAACGAATTCAATTCCTAATGCTTCGGCGACATCGTCGAGATGCGTAGTTGCCTCAATCAAATAGATATGTTTTTCAAGTTCAATAATTTCAGTTTCTTCGCCAGACTCGTCAATTTCATCTTTGAGATCACCAAGGACTTCCTCAATGATATCTTCAACAGCTATCATTCCGGAAAAGCCACCATATTCATCAACAACAATGGCTAACTTTTGTTTTTCCCTTTGCATTTCGCGCAAAAGATCATCTACATGCTGATGTTCAGGAACAAACATGGCCTGTCTGGCTAAACGTTCAAGATTGATACGATGTGAGTTACTATGTAGATATGGTAAAATGTCTTTAATAAAAACAATACCTCGAATCTGATCAATTTGGTCTTTATACAGTGGATATTTGGAATAGCCGCTCTCTCGAATGAGGGTTAAAACTTCATCACGACTCATCTCAGTATGAAACATCAACACATCTGGTCGCGGAATCATTATTTCCTTGGCTTGGGTATCACCAAACTCAATAATGGAGTGGATCATCTCTTTTTCTTCTGCACCGATGACTCCTTGATCCTGCCCTAATTCCACCAATTCCTTAATTTCTTCATCGGAGGTAAAGTTTTCCTCTGGTTGAAGCCCGGTAAAATCCACCATCTTCTCGACCAGATTATAAACAACCTGTGCTATTGGAGAGAATAATTTAAATATGATGGAGAGGGTACCAATAATCCTCGAAGCGAAACCCAATGAATGGCGCATGGCCAGTACCTTTGGCGTAATCTCACCCAGAATAACCAGAACGATGGTGAGGACTATAGTTTCTATCATAAGAGCCAGGACTTGATTCACACCGCTCTGAATGGCGATCTCAGTAGTAATCAAGGCAGCCATGGAAGCCAGAGCCACATTGACAATGGTATTGCCAGTCAAAATGGTGATGAGCAGCCTTTTAGGGGTGGTTAGTAGACGAACTATGAGCCTGGAAGATGGAGCCAGGTCATGCTTTAATTTTTCAACATCATTTCTCTTTAAATTGAATAATGCAGTTTCAGATCCGGAAAAGTAGGCAGACATTCCCAACAAGAGAACAAAACCAATTATTTGCCAGATGAGCGTGGACTCAAAGAATTCAGACAATTCCATTAAAGGTCCAAGTCCATAAGTTTGTCCATATATTGATTCTCTAAATCCGTCATTTGATCTTTCAAAGTTTGTGTATCATCCTCATATCCACATAAATGTAAACACCCATGAATAAGAACTCTAATTAACTCATCTGCCGGCCTGGTGTTAAACGAATTCGCATTCTCGACAATCTGATCATAGGAGAGGTAAATCTCACCTTCAATACTTTCATCAGGATCATTCAGATTAAATGCTATCACGTCAGTATAAACATCCTTCTCGAAATATTCTTTTTTCATAAGGCGAAGATCATCGCGACTCATAAATATGACGTTTACATACTCAAAGGTTTTATGCTCACCTGATAGCACTTCGCGTACACATGCTTTGAATCGAGGATCGTCAACTCGATCAGGCGGATCGATGATATCAATTTTCATGGATGGGGTAGAGTTTTGCTTGAGGTGACTTGCTTTGTGGTTGATTAGTCTTCATCATCCATTATATGCAGTTTTTCCCGTTGCCCTGGGTATTCGATTCTTTCGTGCATACTTCCAGTAAGAACAGGCATCATGGCACTTTTAATAATCTCAAGATCTCTAAAAGTAAGTGGACAATTGATTAACTCCCCACCTTTGATTCTGCTTTCGATTATTGTATTCATCAGGGATTCAAGACGTTGGGGATTGGGATTTTTTAAACTTCGCGAAGCTGCTTCAACGGCTTCGGCAATCATTAAAATACCTGTTTCCTTTGTATTTGGTCTGGGACCAGGATATCTGAAGTCTGACTCATTTATATCTGAATCGGTTTCTTTGGCCTTTTCTAACGCTTGCTGATAAAAGTACTCGACTCTGGTTTTTCCGTGGTGCATGGGTATAAAATCTGCCACAATAGAGGGCAATCGATTTTCATCTGCCAGTTTGATACCATCCTTAACATGTGCAACAATTACGGTTGCACTAAGCCTGGGGGAGAGTTTATCGTGTTTGTTGGTTCCCCGTAATTGGTTTTCAATAAAGTATTCTGGCTTTTCTGCTTTACCAATATCATGATAGTAAGCACCCACACGAGCCAGTAATGAATTAGCTCCAACTGCCTCTGAAGCTGCTACCGCCAGGTTGCCAACATCGATACTATGTTTAAAAGTACCGGGGGCTTTCATAGCTAGCTTACTCAATAGTTTGTTGTTAAAATCCAGTAGTTCAAGCAAAGTTAAATTGGTAGTGATTTTGAAAACTCTCTCAATCAGTACCAGAAGTCCATAAGATAGAAGTGGAGATAAGATGCCATTTGCTGCAGCAAAAACCATATGCTCCATGACAGATTCCCAATTACTAAACTTGATCATTTCAAATACTGCAATTACGGCGACATACCCTGAAGTGACGGCCAGAATACTCCATAATATTTGTGTTCGCGATCTGAGTCGTCGAACCGTATAGATTGCCAGAGAAGAAACAAATAGGTTGGCTACAATAAACGGGATGTTATTACTGAGAATAATACCGGTAAGCAGTGTAAGTGTCACCATAATGATGAAGGCAATTCTACCATCAAAGACCACTGTAAATATCATGGCAGCAATGCTCATAGGGACAAAAAACTCCGACCAGCCCAGTTTATAGACGATGAGGTGAGCAAGTGCGAGATGCATGATAAAAATAACACCAACCAGGGCGATGAGTTTTATATCGTTGTATATCTGGCTCCGATACGTCTGGAGATAAGCAAAAAAGAAAAAGAGTAAAAATGCTGAAAGCATAATTTTACCCATAAAGGTGGTCACCTTGTTGGCTGCTGATTCACCATAGCCCTTACGGATGTATTCCTTCTCCATGGAATTCAGTTTTTGTTTGATCTGGGGAGTTACACGGGTATTGGCATCTACAATACGCTCGTTTTTGAAGACTTTTCCCACGCTGATAGGTACCAGATTGCGAGCCTCGGCAATGCGGTTATCAGTAAGCTCAGCAGAATAGTTCAGATTCGGAATCATCACAGCGAAGGCGATGTCTTCAGCAAGTTGCTGTATACTTGGATTGCGATCAAAGTAGTTGGAGCTGAGCACTTTCTGTACACCTTCCCAGGACTGCTCCATGTTTCTAAAATCTTTAGGATTCCGGCTTGATTCTTTACCCCGCATAATCATGGTAATCCGAGCGACATCAATATCTGGAGGAAGATCACCAATAATACCCAGCATATACTGCGGTAGGAGTGCTTGTTTTACCGAATTAACAAGTTGCCAGGTGGAGGGGCCTTTTTCTAAGAAATAGTCCCAGCGCGGCGTACCTAAATTTTTGAGACCTCTATTCTGTAAATCCAACTTAATGTTCAAAACGTGCAATGAGTCTTCTTGCAACTGTAAAATCATGGAGTCTGCTGCCAGCGTATCAGTAAGGGTACTCCAATAATTTCTCTTGGCTGCCAATCCTTTTTCAGCCTGATACCAAAGGGCGAGTTGTACACGCATCTCATCGATAGCTGTATTTACCTTATCACGACTTGTGTTGTCCCAGATAAAGACGGGTTGTACGGTACTCTCACGAGCATTTCGGTCTGTCTCAAGTGCCTCGCTTGTTTTTAATATATCAAAATCAAAAGGTGCGATAATGGTCTCAGTCGTAATCTGATCAACGGCATAGTCGAATTGAAACATTTTGCCGCGAGGGAAGAATAGTGCAGTAACAACGAGAAGCAGAGCAATAAGTGTTATTTGGCTGATCCTCAGCCAAAGGTGATATTTCTTTTCGTCACTGACGACCTTTTTTGATTGTGGCAACATGTAGTAATTATAACCCTTTCATAAGCTGCTTCAAAATCACAAGTTTTTGAACTTCAGATGTCCCTTCGCCAATGGTGAGTACTTTGGCATCGCGAAAGAATCGTTCCACTTGAAATTCTTTTATGTATCCGTAACCGCCATGGACCTGAACGGCCATATTGGTCGCTCGTACCGCAGTCTCAGAAGCCTTTAATTTAGCCATGGCTGCAGCTTTTACTACATTTCCACCATGATCTTTCACATAACTCGCCTGGTAAACCAGATGTCGTGCTGCTTCAATCTCCGTGGCGATCTCTGCCAACTGCATTCCCACTCCCTGGAAGCGATATATCTTTTTTCCAAAGGCTTCGCGTTCATCAGCATATTTTAAAGCAGCCTGTAAAGCACCTTCGGCTAGACCAAGTGACAGGGCTGCTACACTTATGCGCCCGCCAACCAATGCAGTCATCATCTGGCTAAATCCAACATCCAACTCCCCGAGCAATGCTCCAGCCGGAACCCGCATATTTTCAAATGTCAATGCTCGCGTATCAGAACCACGCCAACCCATTTTCTTTTCAGGGGGACCTATAGTGAAACCAGGAGTTTTTGGGTCAACCATAAAGACGGAGACCCCACCAGGTCGTTTAGCCTCAGGATCAGTTACTGCTGTTAGGTTGCAAACCCCTGAGAAACCAGCATTGGTTATGAAATTTTTTGATCCATTTATGACCCATTCATCTCCATCCCGAACAGCAGTTGTCTTCGTGCCACCTGCATCTGATCCAGCTTCTGGTTCTGTCAAACCAAAACATGCGAGATATTTACCTGAGATCAGGTTCGGCAAATGAGCATTTTTTTGCTCTTCGTTCCCAAACAGATAAATGGGACTTATCCCCAGCGATATATGGGCCGCCACAGTAATTGCAACTGATGAATCAACTTTAGCCAACTCCTCAATCACCAGGGTATAGGCCAGCGTATCCATAGCAGCGCCACCATATTCTTCTGGAAAGGGAATTCCCAGAAGCCCCAACTCTGCCAGCTTTGGAATCAGCTCAAGCGGGAAACGTTCTTCCTTGTCAATGGCTTCAGCAATGGGAGCAACTTCATTTGCAGCAAAGTCCCTAACCATATCCTGGAGCATATAATGCTCATCTTGAAAGTATTGCTTCACTTTATATCCCCCTGTCTTTGAATAGAATAATTAATCTACCACCTCATTACGGAAGCACCCCAGGTAAAACCAGCTCCAAACGAGGCCACCACAATTGTATCACCGCGATTAATCTTGCCCTCCTGCATAGCTTCAAAAAGTGCAATTGGTATTGAGGCTGATGTCGTATTCCCATACTTATGGATATTGGAATAGACAACACTGTGCATTTCGAGATCTAAGCGATTGGCCACTGCTTCAGTGATTCTCAGATTGGCCTGGTGAGGAACAACCAATTTCACTTCCGACTTCTCCACGCCAGCCGCTTCCAGCGCCTCAGCTATCACTTGAGGAAATTTTGTCACGGCATGTTTGAACACGGTTCGACCGTTCATCACGACATTACCATAACCTTTGTCTAGTAATTCTTTTGTCAAAAATGGGTTATCCAGAGTTGAAGGTGTGCGCAACATGAGATCTTCGGCATAGCGACCATCTGAATGGGTCTTAACAGATAATAGACCTCTATCCTCATCGGTAGCCTTAATAACAGTTGCCGCAGCGCCATCACCAAAGAGGACAGCCGTATCGCGACCAGCTGTGGTAAAATCAAGGGCCACTGACTGAACTTCAGAAGTAATCAGAAGGATATTATTGTAGGCGCCTGACTCAATGAAGGCTTTCGAAACTGAAAGGCCGTATAAAAACCCTGAGCAAGCCATTCGGATGTCTAGGGCAGGTGTTCCAGGAATCCCCAGACGTCGGGTCATCATGGGTCCGCCGCCAGGTGCGAAGTAGTCACTGGCCATGGTTGAGAAGATGATATGTTCCACCTCCTCTGCCTGCATTCCAGCCTTCTCCAGTGCTTCTTCTGACGCCTTTAATGCCAGGTCAGTAGTGCATTCTCCATCCACATGATGACGCTCCTGGATACCACTTCTCTCACGGATCCAGTCATCGGATGTGTCCATCAGTTTTTCTAAATCTTGGTTGGTTACTACATTCTCAGGGACATACATTCCGATTGCATCGATGTAAGCTTTACGCATTGTCTACTCCTAATCCATTATCCTGATATCTTTTAATTCTAATTGGATAGTTTTCCGACCTTGCCATTCATTTTCTGCCAGGACATAAGCCATTTCCAGACTCTTTTTAGAGTACAATAATTCTAGAGACTCGGCCATTCCAAACCCAATAGCATCCAGAACGGTCCTCCCTTGACGAACTTTAAATTTTAAATGATTTTTACCGACAATCTTGGGCCGGGGATAACCGATTACTTCCAGATTCTGGCTGGCGAACAGGGGACGCATATTTCCCGGTCCATAGGGGGCCAACCTGCGGAGTGTCTCCATTAATTGGGAGTTAATATCGGAAAATTCTATAATAGACTCAATTTTTAGGCGGGGTCGCATCATTTCTTCTGTTACTTGGGCCATAGCCACTTCCTGGAAACGTTTCTCAAATGCTTCCAGATTAGCAGGATCAATGGACATTCCTGCGGCCATAGTATGTCCGCCAAAGCTGAGCAGCAGATCAGCACATTTTGAGAAAGCAGCATGAAGATCAAAACCACTGATACTTCTGGCAGAAGCTTTGCCCACACCATCGTTTACTGCAATAATCACGGTGGGAACGAAATATCTTTCCTTTAACTTTGAGGCGACGATCCCTATGACTCCATGATGCCAACCCTCATGATAAAGGACCAGAGACCGTTTTTCCCTGGGGTCATACTTCGCATTAGAAAGTCGTACGGCTTCATCAAATATTTTGCCCTCAACGGTCTTTCGAACTTCATTTTCAGAGTTGAGAACGGCGGATAATTCTTTGGCTTCAGACTGAGTGGTCGATGTCATGAGTCGAACGGCACGCATGGCTTCACCTAAGCGACCTACAGCATTAATTCGAGGTCCTAAGCCAAAGAGCACATCTGAGACTGTGACTTCATCTCGAGTTATGCCAGCCACTTTCTTCAATGCTACAATTCCAGGACGACTTCCCCTGCTAATTAATTTTAGTCCTTCACCAACTATAATTCTATTTTCACCAGTGACTTTGACTATATCTGCAGCGGTGCCAATGGCAGCAAGATCTAAAAATTGGAGCGCTTGCTCAGCTGAGTGGTTGCGTTTCTTTGCGAGTGCCTGAGTGAGTTTGAAAGCGACGCCAGCCCCACATAAATTCTTATTGGGATATTCACAATCTGCCTGTTTGGGATTCAATATTGCTATAGCATCAGGTAATATTGCATCTGGAATATGGTGATCTGTAATCATCATATTGACACTGAGGGTCTTGGCGTATTCAACCTGTTCCACGGCTGTGATACCACAATCGCAGGTAATAATCAGTTTAGCTCCAATCTCAGCAGCATAATCAATACCTTTATGAGAAACTCCGTATCCTTCCGTATTTCTATCCGGTATATAGAATTCCGATTTTGCGCCTATGGATTGCAAAAATAAGTGTAAAAGAGATGCTGCAGTAGTACCGTCCACATCATAATCCCCATAAACCAGAATAGGAGCATGCTCATCGAGGCACTCAGAAATCACATCCACTGCTTTGTCCATATTCAACATGAGGAATGGATCATGTAAATGAGAAATAGAAGGATTGAAGAATTGGCGAGCCTCATCAAGCGTGCGTAAATCACGGCGCCAGAGCATCCCACCAACGACTGGTGAAACACCCAGAGAAGCTGTGAGATTCTCTATTTCCCCTTGGGGACTGTCTTGAATGATCCAGATTTTTTCCATAATTAATTGGTCTATAGTATAAGTTTCAGATTGGTTTAATTCACGGTAAAAACGTCACTGTTTTTGACCTGATATCACATCATTTGAGATTGGCTGATGCCAATGGTAGGTAAATAAATGGGTGGATCTATAAGCCGGATTTTGTCTAACCCTCAAAAGAGGATGAGGCAGCCATTGATCTGGATCTCCATTTGCATGGAGATACTAGCT
>JACKQG010005555.1_pt1 | contig 13796 bp, 16 predicted proteins | sample 8237621 | NCBI WGS metagenome assembly JACKQG01 (sample SAMN15677084, study PRJNA649215) | marine metagenome | biome: marine; feature: Black Sea; material: saline water; isolation source: suspended particulate matter (SPM) from the Black Sea western gyre | collected 2013-06-09/2013-06-10 | depth...
AAATCGCAAATTTCGATGATGATGAAATCGAAAGAAAAATGAGATCCGTATTTCAAAATCACAGAAATGTTTCATATATATTCATGGGAAGTAAGACACATTTGATGCGGAATATATTTAACAACCCCAATCGGCCTTTTTATAAAAGCGGAAAACACTTTCCATTGGGTAAAATCGATCAGGAAGAACTGAGCCTTTTTGCAAAAAAGAAATTTTCAGATCAAGATATTGTGATTGGTTATAATGAATTGAACAGTATATTGAATAATACAGAATGCCATCCCTATTATTTCCAGATGCTGTGTCATGTTTTATGGGAATTATGCATGGATAGCAGGATGATTACTGAAGCTGATATCGGTAAGGCTCTTGATATCCTTATTTCAAGAGAATCAAGCACTTATATTGCTATGTGGGAGGAACTGACCATCAAGCAAAAGAATCTTATGGTTGCCCTGGCAAAGGAAGAATCCCCTGAAGTGTTCAGTAAAAAATTTCTGGATACATACGGACTTGGCCCTTCTTCATCCATCCAGAAAGCGCTTAAAAAATTGTTGAAAAAGGAGCTGATTCAACAAGAAAACGGCAGTTATATAATTTATGATCTGTTTTTCAAAAAATGGATCAGGCGTACCTGGTAACTGATAATGTTCGATTACGCTACTGGCGTTACGCCATTAGCGTAATTAGAATTGATTAATCTATTTAGATGGTTAACAAGGCTTGTTCTTTGACAACGGGACAAAGCGAAACCTTTGAATTTTGTCATTTCGAGGAGCATGAGTGACGATAAATCTTAATTATTCAAGCCTGTTAAGATTTCTCCCTGCGGTCGAAATGACAGATAAGCATGGTTTTGCAAAGGTCTCAAAGCATGGGTTTAATAATATCTCTAATCGATGAGCCAATTTTTTCTTTAACCATACCTGCAAAATTCCAAGCCTATCTTGCGTCCGGCAAACCAATCTATTGCGTGATGAATGGAGAAGTCGCTGATTTGGTCATAAACAATAAGATCGGTTTCGTTGCCCATCCAAACAATATTGACGACATAAAAGCAGGGTTTGAAAAATTCTTAGATACGCCAAAACACGAGTTGCAAGCATTTGGCGGTAATATGAAGTCACTTTTGGCCAATGAATATGATCGTAATAAAATCATACAACAAATGACAGAAGAAATTTTTGTGTAACTTTCCACAGACCCGCCTGCCATGCATTATAATTGCGTTGATATAGTAAAAGCACGTTTGTAGGCACCCGATTATGATACTTCGTTAAATCCATACAAAGGCATTGCGGGCAGACCCGCCTGCCATTGCAAGGCACGAGCGGGCAGGTTACACGGATTAGGAAAAGAGTGACAGAAGATGGATTGAGATTATGAGAATTCCTTGATGGATGTCAGGAGTTCGGGGAACAGCAAGAGCGCATACAGGGGGATGTTGATAAAGCGATTATCCTTTTTGAGATTGAGAAGCGTTGTGCGGGACAGGATCGGCGGATTGAATTTTTGATCAAAGGACTTAAGGCTCTTGCTCCGCGGGTTGATGCCCGTTTTTGCTTCCAACGGCAGGATGTGACCTGAATATTCACAGATAAAATCAACTTCAGCAGTTCCTGAGCTCTGCCAGTAATAAAGATCAATTCCTTTTGCTGCCTTAAGCTGTTGAGCCGCGTAATTTTCTACAAAAGCGCCTTCATACTCCCGAAAAATCCGGTCGCCGCGAATGATAATGTCAGGTTCAATGCGGGCCATTGCGCCGAGAAGACCGACATCCAGAACATAGATTTTGAAAATCTTCTCTTCAATATAGGCTTTTAAAGGATGTTTTGCGGTTTTGACTCGAAAAACGCGAAGGATCAATCCTGATTTTTCCAGCCACTCGATGGCATTTTCAAAATCACGCAGCCGCGCGCTTTTCTTTAGCATGGTGAAAACGAATTTCTTGTTCTCTTTGGCTAATTGTACAGGGATAGAGTCCCAGATGAGGCTCAGTTTTGGGATGTCAGGGGAAGCCGCATATTTGGCAAAATCCAGTGCATATGCGTTGATTATTTCATTTTGTATTTCGCGCACTTCATTCAAATCCTTGTGTTGGGCATAATAAGCAACAGCTTCCGGCATTCCTCCTGTGAAATAATAGGTGCGGAGATATTGGATCAGCTTGAGATGAAGCGGTTTCGGAAAAGGGGCGGGCTTTGATGTTTTTTCGAGATATTTCCTGAGATCTCCTGCGTCGATAGCGTTCAAAAATTCAAGAAAGGTCATGGGATAGAGTTCAAGAAAGTTGACTTTTCCCACAGGGAACGATCCTGGTCTGGACAGGGCAATACCAAGCAAGGAACCGGCTGCGGCAAGATGGTATTCGGGCGCTTCCTCCTGAAAGTATTTGAGGGACTTGAGCGCATTATTGGAGGCTTGAATTTCATCAAAAATGATAAGATCGCGTCCCGGGTGAATGGTTTTGTGCGTGTAGAGCGCAAGGTTTTGGATAAGTTGTTCCGGCTGAAGCTGTTGAGAAAAAAAATCTTTAAGAAGGGGGTCCTTCTCGAAATTGAAATAGAGGCAAGAATCGTATTCATTTGCCCCGAATTTTCTGAGTATATAAGTTTTCCCGGTCTGACGGGCGCCTTTGAGCAATAGAGGCTTTCGGCGAGGCGATGTCTTCCACCTGAGAAGGTACTTGTAAATATCACGTTTCATGCTATTTCCTTTTATGAGCTTTGAAAAACGCACTATTTTAACCATTGAGTTTATGACTATTTAGCGTATTTGTGAAACGATGTCAATAATAGCTTGGAAAAATGTGATAATTCGACAGAAAGACGATGGAAAAATAATGAAAATTGTCCTTAAAAACCGATCCGCAGATTACCTGTCTGCGTGCGGTCACGCACAGGCAGGCGCAGATTACACGGATTAAGGAACCAAAATGAGAGATGAGCGGACTTACAAAATAATTGGCGCAGCGTTGGATGAAATGGGGTCAAGTCTACTATTGACCCTTAGTCCACAGATTCCGCAGGCCCGCCTGCCATTGCAAGCTCGCCAGCCAGCCAAGCCTAACGGATTCACAGGCGAGGCGGCCTGGGGCACGAGCGGGCAGGTTGCACAGATTAGAAAAATCAATTTTGAGTTTTGAATTTTGAATGAAAAAGATGAAGAATTAGCCACCCCAGTACCATCTGCCGGAGCTACCCCTGTGAAACAAAAGAAAATACGGGTTTCACTGGGCAGGCGGGGCAGGTACAGACATTTTGCCTTGTAATTCTAATTCCGAACTAATACTCTGAACATTACCGGAAGGGCATAACATGAATCGCAGGTTAACAGAGTGGGCGTGGCGAATTTAAGCAAAAATGACAAAGAAAGCAAAATTACTTGAACGGGTCAGAAATAGTCCAAAAGATGCAAAGTTTAGTGAAGTTCAGAAGTTGCTGAAAGACGCCGGATTCAAGGAAAGACAGCCAAAGGGCGGCAGTAGCCATTATATCTATTGCCATGAATTGCTGGACAGGATCGTTACTCTTGCAAAAGGGACTAAGCGGCTTCCTGAGTATCAAGTGAAAGATGCTTTGAGGGCTTTACAAAGATTGGAGGGCAGATATGAAAAAGGATAAAAAATATTACATGTCCTTGAACTATCCAATTCAAATTGAAAAAGTAGATGAAGGATTTTGCGCCTTTATTCCTATATTGAAGGGATGTAAAGCATTTGGCAAGACTTCTGAAATTGCTCTAAAGGAATTGGATGCAGTTAAAGAGGGTTTCTTTGATGTTTTTCTAAAAATGGGAAAGTCCATACCGAAACCCGTTATTCATCTTGATATTCCTTATGAAATTTTTCACGGGATGAAGCACAGGGAAGAACTGGATCCCTTTATTAGCTATTAAAAAATGAAATATTTAATTCTTTACATAGCTTCTTTGGTTCTTGGAGGCGCTGGGGCCTGGCTCATTTCACGCTGGGGAACAACCATAGGCCTTTTGGACAGATCGAATGATCGGAGTTCACATAAAGGGGTTGTTCCAAAGGGCGGCGAGATTGGTATTCTGGCCGCTTTTTTGTTTCCCTTTTATGCGGATGAGTTGACGACCAGATGGAGAAATGGAGAAATGGGGTCAAATCCGCCTTTGACCCTTAGTCCGCAGATTACACGGAAATAATAACTAAATATGTTACCCGTTTCCGCTTAAGGCACTTTTGATGCTCTCGTAAAAAGTCTCCTAAACTTGTCATTTCGAGCAAAGCGAGAAATCTTTAAGCTGTAACCAATTGAAAATATAAGATTTCTCCCTGCGGTCGAAATGACATATTTGATGAATTTGACTTTTTACGAGTTCATCACTTTTGGGTAGAATTAATTTATAATGAATATTTTAATAACAGGAGCAAATGGCTTTATCGGCCAGGCATTATGCAAAAGGATGCTAACTGACGGCTATCAGGTGCGGGGAGCGGTCAGGGGCGCGGAAAAGACAGAAATCGGATATCTGAGGTCAGATGTCGGAGGACTAAGGGCGGAGGTTGGCGATATCGGTCCGGAAACTGATTGGTCTGAAGCCCTGGATGGTATTGTTGGCATTGTCCATTTAGCTGCCCGGGTGCATGTTATCTGCGAGAGCGCTGCTGATCCGCTGGCGGAGTTTCGTAAGGTGAATACGGCTGGTACTTTGAACTTAGCGCGGCAGGCTGTGGCAGCTGGGGTTAAGCGGTTTGTGTTTATTAGTACTATTAAGGTGAATGGGGAGAGGACAAGGAACAAAAGCAGGGATCAGGGATCAGGGGCCAGGGGTCAGGAAAAGACAGAAGCCGGAGGACAGAAGTCAGAGGTCGGAGGTCAGGGAGGTGAGCCGAAAGAGTTTTTTTCTGAGAAGGATGTTCCTGAGCCGCAGGATCCTTATGCGGTTTCTAAATGGGAAGCTGAGCAGGGATTGTTGGCAATTGCTGAAGAAACAGGGCTGGAGGTTGTGATTATTCGACCGCCTCTGGTTTATGGGCCTGGAGTTAAGGCTAATTTTCGTTCGCTGATGAAGTGGGTGCGGATAGGTGTTCCGCTGCCATTGGGCGCTGTACATAATAAACGCAGTTTTGTGGCTTTGGATAATCTGGTGAGTTTTATCATTCATTGTATTGATCATCCCAGGGCTGCAAGTGAGGTATTTTTGATTTCTGATGACGAGGATGTATCGACGACTGAATTGCTGCAGAAAATGGCGCATGCTTTTGGAAAACGGTCTTTTCTGCTGCCCGTGCCTGTGGGCTTGATGATCTTTGTGGCGGGTCTTCTGGGCAAGAAGAATGTTGCTGATCGCCTGTTTGGTTCTTTGCGGGTGGACATTTCCAAGGCGCGGGATATGTTAGGGTGGAAGCCGGTTATTACAATGGATGAGGGGTTGAAAAGAATGAAGGAAGGAGAACGGAGATTAGAAGCAGGCCGGCGTTTTTAGTTGACATATATTGTCTGAGTATATATTCTTAATATCTTTGTTAAGGATATATGTTTGTATTATGAAAACGAAGACTCTGAATTATTTATCGAATAAGTTATTTTTTTCCGTGGATGACGTAGCACAGGCTGCCGGCATTAAAAATGAATCTGCTCAGGTATTATGCAGCCGTTATGTTAAAAACGGGTTTTTTTTAAGGTTAAAGAAAAATTTTTATGTATCGGTAGGGGGCTGGCCACGTTATAATCGTGAGGATTTTTTAAAAATAGCCAATTATCTGCAGGTTCCCTCGTATGTTTCTTGCGTGACAGCGCTTTCATTTTATGGAATTACTACCCAGGTGCAGAGAGACTGGTATGATAATATTTCTGTTAAACGCTCGATCAGATTCGAGGCAGAGGGCGTAGCGTTTAATTATTACAAGTTGAAAAAAGAGTATTACTATGGATTTGTAAGGCACGAAGATCTTTTTATTGCCACGAAAGAAAAAGCGTTTGTTGACACAGCGCATCTTTGCGCGTTCGGGAAATATTCCATGGATTGGCATGCCTGTGATCTGAAGACGCTGGATAAGAAGCTAATTGCTGATATCATGGTCGTTTTTCCTGAAAAAACGCAAAAGGCTATCAGGAGGCTATGCAGGATTTAATCATGCAGGAACGGTTTGAGCTCGAAGTCTTGGACAGGCTCAACAGCGGTAAATTTCTCACGCAGATTATCTTTGGTGGCGGGACCATGCTGCGCCTGTGCCATGGACTTAATCGATTTTCCGTTGATCTGGATTTCTGGGTTATCAGGGACTTGGAGCCGGAATTCTTTGAGAGTATGAAGGGTTATCTTGCAAGGCATTATAATATAAAGGACAGCGCAGAGAAATTTTATACAATTCTTTTTGAATTGAGGTCGCCTGATTACCCACGAAGTCTGAAACTGGAAATCCGCAGGGAAGTCAAAAAAATCCATGTGGAACAGGTAATCGCTTACAGCAAATATGCAAATACGCAGGTTTTTTTGAAGGCTGTAGCCTTAAACGACATGATGAAGTCAAAACTGGAGGCATTTCTGGATCGTCAGGAAATCAGAGATATCTTTGACATGGAATTCCTGTTTAAAAGAGGCGTTCCGCTGGAGGCATCTGCTGATACGCTAAAAGAGGTTCTCAGACTTATCAATATATTTCACCGGAGAGATTATACGGTCAAGCTTGGCTCATTATTGGAAAAAGAACAACGGGAATATTATTCTGTCGAAAATTTCAAAATATTAAAAGGGGCATTGGCAGAACGGGTGCCATTCAGAAAGGAACTATTTTAGCATGCCCTCCATCCTCCTTTCTCCGTCCTCCGGTCTCCCTTCTTTTAAACGTATTTTTGATCTAACTATGGCCGGTTTTTTATTATGTTTTTTAAGTGTGCCGATTCTTGTCGTCGGATTGATGGTTAAGCTGACTTCAAAAGGCCCGGTGTTATACTGGTCAGACAGGGTGGGTATTAATAATACGATTTTCAGGATGCCCAAGTTTCGCACGATGCGCATTAATACCCCTGCTATCGCAACCCATCTCATGAAAAATCCTGACGCTTATCTTACTCCGATCGGGTTCTTTCTGCGCAAGTTCAGCCTGGATGAATTGCCACAGTTGTACAGTATTTTAAAAGGAGACATAAGTTTTGTAGGGCCACGTCCGGCTTTATATAATCAGGATGATCTGGTTGAGCTTCGAACAGGGAAGGGGATACATAAACTCATCCCGGGAATTACCGGCTGGGCGCAGGTAAACGGGAGAGATGAATTGCCGATTCCTGTGAAGGTGGAATTTGATGAATATTATCTGAAAAACAGGTCGTTTCTCTTTGATCTTAAAATATTATGGATGACTTTTTTCAATGTCCTTAGCAGTAAAGGCATTGTTCATTGAGGGAAGTTTTGAGTTTTGAGTGTTGGGTTTTGGGCTGAAAGAAAATAGTTTTGGGTGTTGGGTTTTGGGCTGAAAGAAAATAGTTTTGGGTGTTGAGTTATGAATGATAAGAAGATTGATAAGCGGACGTTTGAATTTGCTATGAAGATTGTTCAAGCGTATAAGTTTTTGGTGGGCAGAAAGGAGTTTGTCTTATCGAAACAGCTTTTAAGGGCTGGCACATCGATCGGCGCAAATGTTCAAGAGGCACAGGCTGCACAGAGCAGAAAAGACTTTGTTTCCAAAATGGCCATAGCCTCCAAAGAGGCGAGAGAGACATTGTATTGGTTGCGATTGCTGGCAGAGTCTGGTTTTTTTAACGGAGACTCGTCATTAGATGATATGTATGCGGAAATACGTTCGATTATCAATATTATTACTCGGATAGTCAAGACTACTACTGACAAGAATTCAAGGTGACTTGTGACTTTATGAATGGATGATGTGTAAGATCAAGCAGCCTGTTCCACCTCGACATTAATTCTTGAACCCATCTCGTGTTCAGCGACTGCCAGTTCGTATCTGGCTTGAAGGTTCATCCAAAACTGAGCGCTGTTCCCAAAATACCTGGATAGCCTGAGTGCTGTTTCCACACTAACACCCCTTTTTTCATTAAGAATTTGTGTAATACGCCCTGAAGGGACACGCAACGCCAGAGCCAATTTATTGGCCGAAAGTTCGCGGGTTCTAATTTCACGTTTAAGAATACGTCCCGGATGTATGGGTCTCATAATTTTACCCCCTATGGTAATCTGTAATTTCAACATCGAATGCATCGCCGTCTTTAAAACGGAAACAGATACGCCATGGCCCGTTTATCGTCATCGCCCATTGTCCCGCCCTGTTCCCGAACAACTTGTGCAGACCGACGCTTTTTAACGGACTTATATCTTTAAGAGATTCTGCAGCATCAAGAATAGCCAGCAAATCTTCAGCAGCATCAGTATCCATCCCGCCAAATTTGGATGTTTTACCTTGTTCGTAAAAGCGTCGAGAGCGGCTGTTAGCCCATGATCGTATCATTGCGAGTATATATACTACGAAAGGTGTAGTATGACAAGCAGTTTTTTGAAAATAATAAATTTGATGAGTATTATCTGAAAAACAGATCATTCTTCTTTGATCTCAAGATATTGTGGATGACAGTTGTAAAGGTTGTGAGGAGGGAAGGGGTTAGGCACTGAGAAAAAAAGCTGGAATTAGCCACCAAACTCCGCTCTGCGAGCTACGCACGGCAGGCAGACGCACACAGACGGACGAAAGGCAATGCCGCAGGATCCTTATGCGGTTTCTAAATGGGAAGCTGAGCAGGGATTGTTGGCAATTGCTGAAGAGACAGGGCTTGAAGTTGCAAAATGGTATCAAAAGGCTGGTGAGCTGATAAGCTAATAAATCTTCTTGACTTCACGCAATTAGCGTGTAATACGTAACATGCGTGGATTAATGAAATCTAAACAGGGAGCCTAACACATGAAACAAAATATTACATTGAGCATTAACAAGGATCTAATCAGAAAAGCAAAAATATTAGCTGCTCAAAAGCAAACATCTATCAGCGGAATGCTTAGCCAGGAATTACAAAAAATTATAGATGATTCGGAAGAATATGAATTGTTTAAACGAAAGGCTTTGATCAATATCAATCAGGGATTTCATTTGGGTGGAAAAATTGCGGTTTCAAGAGAGGAGCTTCATGAAAGGTAAAATCTTTATAGATACAAACATTTTGATATACGCACATGACCTGGATGCAGGTAGTAAAAATGAAATCTCCGCTGACCTTATGCTCAATCTGTGGGAAAATAGAATGGGAATTATCAGTGCTCAAGTATTACAGGAATTTTACGTGAATGTTACCCGCAAGATTTTAAATCCTTTGTCAAAATCAAAGGCAAGAGGAATTATAGAGAGTTATCTGGTCTGGCATGTTGAGTTGAACGGAATCAAAACAATATTATTTGCTTCCGAGATTGAAGAAAGGCACCATTTATCATTTTGGGATTCTTTAATCATTGCTGCTGCTTATAATGCAAAAGCCGATAAAATTTTCACTGAAGATTTGAACCATGGCCAGATAATTGAAGGTATTCTAATTGAAAACCCTTTTTAAAATGGTGATAAGATGTTGAAGTATTGACCGGTTCTGTTCGTGAAAGAGGAAGTGAAATCTTTGATGTTTTTATTTAAAAAAATAGCAGCGCCGTTGTTTTTTCCATTATCCATTATCCTTGAAATCCTGATATTTGGGATTTTTCTGCTCTGGTTTACACGCAGGCAAAAGGCCGGGAAGGCAGTTGTTTTTGCCGGCGCTCTTTTGCTCGCTCTATTTAGCTACGGAAGCCTAAGCGATATTTGTTTGAAGACTCTGGAAGATAAATATCCTCCTCTTATTGAATTAGAGACATTTCCCGATGTTAAATGGGTAGTTGTCTTGGGTGGCGGGCATAATTCAGACCCAAAGTTACCTGTTACATCGCAGATTTCTGAGTCTTCCCTCAGCCGGCTTGTGGAGGGAATCCGGATTCACAGGCTGTTGCCAGAAAGCAGACTTGTTTTATCTGGAGGCGCCGTGTTTGATCCAATGCCTGAATCGAGGATAATGGCTGGCGTGGCTAATGTTATAGGGATAGGGGACAATAGGCTTGTTCTGGAGGAGCTTTCAAAAGACACTAAGGATCAGGCACGGTTAATTCACGAAATAGTTGGAGATAAAATATTCATATTGGTAACATCTGCTTCGCATATGCCCCGTTCAATGGCTCTTTTCCAAAAATCGGGCATGCGTCCTATACCGGCTCCGGCAGATTATTGGGTTAAAGAAAGGCAGAGGATCAGTCCGGGTGTTTTCTTTCCAAATGCAGGCAGTCTTCGCAAGATGGAGAGGGTGTTTTATGAATATTTGGGGTTGGCTTGGGCAAGGATTAGAGGACAAATATGAAATTTAAACCACTTTATAAAAATTTTTTTGTTATTCTAACAATAGATGTTCTTCTCTTGATCGTCTCTTTGTATGCCGCCTACCTTGTGCGATTTGATTTTATCATTGATGGCAAGGACTTGCAGACTTTCAAGAAGATATTGCCTTTTATATTGATAACCAAGTTTGTCTGTTTTTATCTCTTCGACCTCTATCGCGGCATGTGGCGCTATACAAGCATTGCCGATCTGATAAATATCATCAAGGCATCAACTATAGCCTCTCTCCTTATTATTAGTATTATTCTTTTTAAAACCAGGTTCGAAGGTTTTGCCCGTTCGGTTTTTGTTATTGACTGGTGTTTTACGATTCTTTTTATTTCCGCATTCAGACTGAGCGTCCGCTTGTATTTTGAGTATTTCGGTAATGATGAATTCTGGAAAGTTGTAAAACAGATTCTTTCGAGCCCCTTTATAAAAAAAGTATCGGGCAGAAAGAGGCTGCTTATTATCGGCGCCGGCGACTGCGCGGAAAAAATATTCAGAGAATTAAGGGATAATGCGCGGCTTAAGTATAATGTGGTCGGATTCCTTGATGATAATCCGGTAAAGATTGGGAAAAAGATCCACGATATTCCGGTGCTTGGTCGCATAAAAGATATCAAGGTGGTTACAAAGCGGGCAAGGGTTGATGAGATGCTTATAGCAATTTCGTCAGCCGGCTCAAAGCAAATGCGAACCATAGTGGCTCATTGCAAGGAAAGCGGCATTACATTTAAGACCGTGCCCGGCATGGGAGAGCTGATTGACGGCAGGGTGACAATAAATGCGATCCGAGAGGTGGCTTACAAAGATCTGCTGGGACGGGAAACAGTCATGCTGGACGAAGAACAGATAGGCTCACACATCAAGGGGCGGCGTGTCATGATAACCGGCGCGGGCGGTTCTATCGGTTCTGAACTCTGCAGGCAGATCTGCCGGTTTCGACCGGAACTGCTTATGCTTTATGAGATAGCTGAAAGCCCGTTGTATGAAATCGAACTGGAGCTTAAACAGAGTTTCAGCTATGTAACAGTTGTGCCTTTGCTGGCAGATATTCAGGATAAATATGAGGTTGAAAAAGCAATTGGAGATTACAAACCTCAGATAATTTTTCATGCCGCTGCATACAAACATGTGCCGATGCTTGAATTGCAACCCTGGAAGGCTGTGGAAAACAATATTGTGGGCAGCGCAAATCTGATCGATGCCGCAAAAAAGTTTAATGTTAAGCGCTTTGTTTTTGTGTCAACCGATAAAGCGGTAAGGCCGACAAATGTTATGGGAGCTTCCAAGCGGGCGGCTGAAATGCTGGTTCAGAATCATAACGGACTGAGCGCATCAGACACGCAATTTGTTATTGTTCGTTTTGGCAATGTTGCTGGAAGTGTCGGCAGTGTGGTGCCCCTTTTCAAAAAGCAGATAGCAAAAGGCGGCCCTGTTACAGTTACTCATCCTGATGTTACCCGCTACTTTATGACTATTCCGGAAGCAAGCCAGCTTATTTTACAGGCAGGCGCCATGGGCAAGGGAGGAGAAATATTGCTGCTGGACATGGGTATGCCGATTAAGATTGACGACATGGCTAAAGATCTGATCCGTCTTTCCGGATTTGAGCCTGATGAGGATATCGGGATTGATTATGTCGGTCTCAGGCCTGGAGAAAAACTTTATGAGGAATTGATTACCGAAGGAGAGGGCATTGTCCCGACAAAGCATGAAAAGATTATGGTGCTTAAGGGAGATGAGCACGATCAAATACTTTTAAATGGCAAAATAAATGATCTGATCCAGCTTGCCAAAGATCAGGATGAAAAAGGGATAAAGGCAAAATTACGAGAAATTGTGCCGGAGTATGAGCCGCAGTTTTAGGGCAGGGATTAAGGATAGAGGAAAGAGGATATAGGATAGAGGGAAGAGGAAATGGGATTGAGGGATTAGAGGATTATAGGATAATTTTGAGTTTTGAGTGTTGGGTTTTGGGTTAGAGAGTAGAAGGCATTGAAGTTATAAGCCATGATCACTGGTTGTTACCATGATCGTGGTTTTTTATTTTTCAAAGGTGTTAATTAGCACGCCGAAGGCGTACAATAACTTTAGGCACTTTTTGTGTGGTACGCCTGGCAGGATTCGAACCTGCGACCTACGGATTAGAAGTCCGTTGCTCTATCCATCTGAGCTACAGGCGCATATATTTAGGTGTTATCTGACTCCTGATGAATTCGGTTTTTTACAAATTTACTAACTTTTACCAAATATTATTTTTTGTGTCTATAAAAATATAGGCTGTATTTTTATAGACATATTATGATATTATATTCGAGTTGCTTTTCAATTAACTAATGGACATTATGGATAACAGGAACGAGAAAAATAAAAAAAAGAAAACTCCTGATAACTCTCTTGTCAAGTTTGATCCTTTTCAGCGATATCTCGCTGAAATAAGCAAATACAACCTGTTAACCAGGGATCAGGAAAGAGAGCTTGGACTAAGGATTCAGGAACATAATGACGAGGAGTCAGCCTATATTATGGTAACCTCAAACCTCAGGCTTGTCGTAAAGATAGCTCTGGAGTTTCAGCGTGTATGGATGCAGAATCTTTTAGATCTGATCCAGGAAGGAAATATAGGGCTTATGCAGGCTGTAAGAAAATTTGATCCTTACAAGAATGTCAAATTCTCATATTATGCCTCTTTCTGGATAAAGGCATATATTCTCAAATTTATCATGGATAACTGGCGTCTTGTGAAAATCGGCACCACGCAAGGGCAGCGAAAACTTTTTTTTAAGTTAAAAAAGGAAAAACAAAAACTGATTGAAGAGGGTTTTGACCCAAAACCAAAGCTGCTTTCAGAAAGATTGGGTGTATCTGAGCGGGAAATTGTGGATATGAGCCAGCGGCTTGATGGCTGGGATATATCTCTGGATGCCCCTTTAAAGGATGATACAGATACGGAAAGGATAGAGATTCTGAAAACGCCGTCCGACTCTATGGAAGAAGAGGTGGCAAAGAAGGAGATAGAATCCCTTCTTCATAATAAAATTGCCAAGTTCAGAAAAAAATTGACAAAAAGGGAGCTCGAAATATTCGATTTGCGCATTTTTTCAGATTCGCCTGTTACCCTGCAGAAAATCGGTGACCGTTACGACATATCAAGGGAACGCGTTCGTCAGGTTGAAAAGAATGTAATGAAGAAAATAAGGGAATATTTTAAACAGGAACTACCTGACTTTAAATCTTATCTTGATTAAGGGATTTAGGGATTGCTCACGCAAAGGCGCAAAGATATAAAAGAAAATTGTGGCTGAGAATGAGATTGCAAAAATAGTTGTTGATGCGGCTTATCATATTCATAAAAGGCTTGGGCCAGGTCTTCTGGAAAGCGTGTATGAAGTTATTCTTGCACATGAATTGAAGAAGAGAGGGT
>JACKQG010005556.1_pt1 | contig 13795 bp, 10 predicted proteins | sample 8237621 | NCBI WGS metagenome assembly JACKQG01 (sample SAMN15677084, study PRJNA649215) | marine metagenome | biome: marine; feature: Black Sea; material: saline water; isolation source: suspended particulate matter (SPM) from the Black Sea western gyre | collected 2013-06-09/2013-06-10 | depth...
GTGTAGGGCTGTTTTAGGGTTTGAGGTAGACTACGTTACTAATTTCGCCCTAATTTCCCCATAAAAAAGCCGTATAGCGTCGCGTGTTGCTGGCGTAGAGAGCGCCTGTGTATGGAAAGGCGTGTATTTTTAAGGCGTTCTAAGAGCTTTTCCATATAGCGTGGCTGATGAACGGCGTAAAGGCGTTACAGGCGTGAGAAGGCGTGTGTGTGTGCGTGGCTAAACGCTAATCCAGCTGGGATTGCTCTGGACGTATGACCGCACTTCTTCTATGGAACGTAGCTCATGCTCTAGGCGGTCTTCTTCTTCTTTGCGTCGAGCCATTGCGAGGTTAATCTTGAGCTCTTCCTTAAGGTGTTGTATCCCCATAGCTAGGCAATCCACATAGTCATCGTGCTTTATACTGCCCTTTACTGGCGTAAGGTTACAGAACTGGCTCATAATCTTGCCTGTCATAAAGCCTTTATCTACAATCAGCTTATGCTGGTTAAGAATAGGCTCAATAATGCTGATAATCCGCTTCTCTTTCTGTGTGTAGTTCTTTACAGGCACGATCGGCACGTTGATGTTCGGCTGCAATAGGTTGATAATCAAGTCATCGCCGAAGTTAGTCTCCACCAATATCTCATTAACGCTGTACTTCTCCGCCAACTGCTTAATGTCGTTTACTCGGCTACCTGTAAATCCGTTCCAATGCCCCTGTTCCAAGACGAATACAAAGCCGTTCTTGGTCGCTAAGACACAATAGGCGAAGTCGTCCGTTCCGCTGCCAGCTGGGTCTAGCGCGAGTATCTTCTTTAGGTACGGCACTCGGTATCCTATGGTCTTGCCAAACGTAGCCCTGTCTTTAGCCTTCGATTCCCTTACATGGTAGTCAAGCGGCTTCTTGGTAGGGCGGTATTCCTCATAGCAGAAGTTGGGGTCTAGCACATTCTGCATCACAACTAGATCAGAAATCTTTAATGGGAACTTATCTTGGTCAGCAAGACTGGTATCCAGCATATACTGCAACATGAACGCGCTATCGCCCATGCCTCGTCTACGCTTCTCTAGCACCTTGCGTGGGAAACGGTCTGGCTCTGTTGGCTCTCCGTCCTCGTCGTATGCTGGGTACTTGTGTAGCTTGTATCCCTTCGCTGGTAGAGCGTTGTAGATAGAGCTACTTGAGTGTGGCGTTCCTAGATAGATAATCTTAGGTTGAACAGCACCGTCTGGCAGAAGGATGGCCTCAAACTCTGTCGCTAGGTTCTGTAGCTTCTCTCTGGCTTCCGCGCTCATCGAGTTAATAGATATCTCTAGGTCGTCTGCAATAATGATGTCAGCGCGTGAACCTGTGATTTGACCCTCGATCCCTTTAGCTTCCAGCGATGGTGTCTGTGATGGTAGCGTGTTGGCAACGTCGAATGAGTAGCTAAGATTACGCTTGCCCTCCGCAGCCTCCATGTGGACTAGGTGTGGGCAGACATTGATTACCTCCTTACAGAACTTAACGAACTCTGACGCTCTCTTCTTTGCAGCAGACAGCACCAATATCTTCGCGTCTGGGTGGTGGTACAGAGTCCATAAGCAATACAGCGCAGACAAGTGAGACTTACCACAACCACGAAACGCCTGTATAGCCTCACGACTTGTAGACTCCTGTAGGTTGTCAGCCATTTGGAACTGCAACGGCGTAGGATTTTCCAGCCCAATAAACTTATGAGCCAAGAACACAAAGTTACGGAAGTCCTCTAAGTCCTCTCTGATGTCTGTCATTTAACTTGCTTGAACGGAAACTTTACTTGGTCGGCTATCTGACCCTCTAGTGTGGTCGATGGTTGGTCTGTATAGTAATGCTTCAAGAAGTCCAATGCTAGTTTTAATACTTGCGACTGGCACTCGTCATTCGCTAACCTGTCTTTGAGGCTCATTACGAAAAGCGAGTAAACATCTTCTGCGTCTTTCTGGCGTGTGGCTTTATTCATTCTTCTTTTTCCATTTCTTGAGTAGGTGTTGAGGAGAAGGCAGTAGCCACATAATTAGGCATACCAATGCAATACTCCAAAGGTTTTCAATGACGACCTCCAGCAAGCTAAAGGCATTTGACTCTGCACCGCTTACCTGTAGATGTTCGCCATCAACAATAATGTCTGGATCGTCGTCAAGATACATTGTAGCACCAGCGCCAACCAATGCGCCAGATAAACCTGCAGTTACGGGAGTTACGGCACAGGATAGACTCATTAAACCCCACAGTACAAAGGAGAATATGGCTACAAAATATATGCGTTCTTTCTTTTTCATTATGTGTTGTTCTCATATATAGCAAAGGACACTGATTCCGAATCATCAGACAAGGCGTTAGACGCATTGCGTATAGCGATACTGAATCCTGTCGTAGCGTGAGAACCAGATATAACTGTCATAATTGTACCAGTCGAATCCTCGAATGACAATAACACAGTATAGTTCGCTGTAGACATATCTGTATCAATCACAACCGCATACTGTCCAGCACCTGAACGAGATACAGAGGCTACATTGTAGCTTGTCGCATACAGCGCAGGAGAGGCTACTGTGGTGAATCTTCCGAATGCCTTAGGGATAAACTGCATCTTAGCTTCTAGCGCAGCGATACGAGCTTCGTACCCTGATAGACCTGCAGGTATTGCAGCAACAATAGAGGCATCAGCATCAGGGTAGGAGTTCTTAGCATCTAAAGCATCCTGTAGCCCTACAGTATCCGCTATGACTAAATCTCTAGCCTCTACTTGGTTACTGCTATCGCCGATGAATACATGACCGTCATCTAAGTTCGGTGTAGCGTTCGTGCGTCCAGCGCCACCGACTTTAATAGTTCCATTAGATGCGTGCAATCGCTCAACAGTTCCTATGTTCTGTATCAGAGAAGACTCCCCTGTAGGCGGTGTGTGGGTTAATGCTCCAGCTGTTGTGGACACATACAATGTAGTACCTAAAGCCCAAGATGTATAATCAGTTTTAAGCCCTCGAAGAGAACCGAAGGTTGTGATCTCCACAGTTTCGTTATCCGCTGAATCTGCTGCTGCTATACCAAACGCAGGCATGGCAGACGAATTATCAGCATCTGCTAGACCAACGGTAGGTGTATTGCCAGAGATGCCTGAGATATATAAAACCTGTCCTTCGGTAATAGTACCGCCCGACGTATTCTTAGCTGTGAACTGTATAGCGCCGTCTAATGAACCAACGAACTCAGATGCAGTTACTGTACCTGTAAACTCAGCATCTACTCCTGTGAATAGAATCTCATTAGCTTCAAGCATCTCATTGTTAGCATGGGCTAACGCGGAGGTGTGTTGGAAGCGTGGGTGGTTAGGGCTTAACATTACATATTTCTTAGGTTATCGAATCTTAGCGATCGAGCCTCTTGACGTATGGTTTCCCTCGCGTCTATTGACTGCGACAGCTTCTCGCCAGAGTCGCTAGTGAAGTTGTTTAACTGCTCACTCTTAAACTCAATAACAGCTCTATCGAGATACTCTTTTCTAATCTTTAGCACCTCTTTGCGAATAGCCTGTTGAGCTATAACGCCAGCCTCAATAATAGTTTGGTCTGGGCTACCTTTCTTTAGCTCATCCAAGCCCTTTAATACGGTGGCTTTGTCGCCCACATATTGCTTACCGAAGTAACGCTCCACGCGGCGAGTAATATCCATGTCAGCCCCAAGCCTTATCTCGGCAGCCCTAGATGTAATCCAATCGTATGCGGTCTGACCCTCGGCGTTCTTGTAAGCGTAGGTGTCTACATCCTTCAAGCCAGCTACAGAGGTTGGTCTAACTGGAGATATGTCTAAGTCCACAGAAGCCATCTCTGCCTCGAACGGATCTGCCACAGTTTTCTCGTCTGCCAACAGGGCTAAACGGCTTCCACGAGTTACTGGTCTGAACACAGCGTTTCTCTTTGTAGGTAGCGAGTCGTCGTCGCCCCACCAGTTTCTATCCAACACGCGCTCCCAGAAGGTTGCAGCATTCCAGTCTGGACTACGGCTATCTCGTGTATTCAACAAGATACCTAACGGCTCGCTTGGCGATTGCAGTAGACCCTTCCAAGGAGTTACGGAATCAGAAATCATAAACGGTATCATCGTCATTATATCTTCTGGATTATCCATCATGCGCATTAGGTCATCAACACCAGACGCAGCGTCAGCCAACCCATAAGCATCAGTAAATGTGGTTAGCCACGAGGCAAGCTTCTCGCCTAAGCCAATTTCGCCACCCTCGCCATCTATCTTGCCTTTAGGCAAATGGTTCGCTGTTCCTGTAACTAGGTCGTATGCCATAATGCCACCAGCAAATATAGACCACCCATGACCAAAACGCTTCATGCTGTAGGTAGTGTAACCCTTATGCTCTCCAACATATTGGTCAAGGTAAGCTTCTCTGTCTCCTTCAACCATTAAGTCGTAAGTCCTTGCCCCCTGCTTCTTGCCTTGATACGAGGTCGCCCAATCGTTGTGCGATGCTACCATGCTAGATAGCAAGTTCGGCTGTTGCTTAAACTGATTCTCTAGTTGCTCAAGCGTATCTTTCTTTGACGCTGGTATCTTAATATGCCAGTTGCCATACTTATCTTGGAGTAAATGGTCTGACGCATACTTCTTTGTTAGACCGCCAGCAGTAATTATTCCAGCACCGACAAGTTGTTTAGCTAACGCATCGCGCTTGCCCATCGGCGTAGTCGCTCTCATGTGTTTGAACATATAACCAAGAATCGGTGTGCGCTCCAAGCCCATGTTTATTGTGTTAGCGGTCGTCTTACCGAACATAAAGAAATGACCGCCAAGTGGGTGCTGAGAAACATCCTGTAACATCTTCATGCTACCAGCTACTTCTTGTTGCAAGGTTAGCTCACGCTGTTGTTCCCATGCTTGATCTCGTGCCTTGATAGCGAGGTCTACCTCATCAGAGAAGTCTCCGCCTAACCTTTCGCCTAGCCAAGTTCGCACTTCGTTATGCGCAACCTTGCCACCTCTAACTTCCTCTTCTAGCTGCCGCAATGCGTTTGTCATATCAGCCATGTAGTCTATGTCAGCCGTCTTTGCCCTCTTCGCTCGCCATACTGTATCAACCACAGACTCTCGCAACACTTGGTCAAAGGAAGCCAACTTGATACCGTCATCAATAAAGCCCATTGCTTCTCGTGGCATCACTTCCCATAAGCCTACAAGACTTGTCATAAATCCGCGTATATATTCGTTCTCGATGTTCTGTGCGCGAACACCCAACAAAGTCATAGAGTTAGCGTCCATACTTCGCCCTAAGTGTTCTAGCTCTGAACCTTCCATGCCGTAAGCCGCACCTTCCATCTCTTTGCCAGTAGAACCTGTAACATCAGCTCGACGGCGTGATGGTGTCATTACAGACTGGAAGAAGTTTCTTTGAGAAGGACGACCAGCTTTCACTATCGCATCTTGCTTGGCTTGGACTTCTTTAACTAAGCGATGATACTCTCTAGCCTCACGAGAAACTATAGACAGTAGCCCTCTCGATAGCCCCCTAAATCCTCTGCGAGACAATGTAGCTGCCACGCCGTATCCCAAAGCAAGAACTGATGTACCTGTGCCAGATACCGCAGAGCTTACACGCAACAAGCGTGAGCCTTGCAACCATACAGGCATGGAGTATTTACTAAAGGCTGGACGCATTACTGAACCATTGCGGAAATACTGATGCTTATCCATGAAGTCCGTAAAGGATTCTGCTGCCTTCTTTGAACCCCAGCCAGCGCCCTCGTCTTTGAACTCAGATAAAAGGCCACCTATATCTTCTGCTCTCCAGTTACCGTTATTGCGATTACCTCTATGCCAATCCTCAGACTTTAAAACATCTGTTGGATTGTCTGACCTAGCTGGAACAGGGTATTGGTCTGTTAGCTTATGGGCTTGCGATCGTTGCTCGTTTGCACCAGTATCCTCGATTCTCTTTCCGCGTAGCATATCCTCCTCTGCCACACGAGCTTTCTGAACATTATAGAACGCTCTCTCTAGCTCGATTTCTGCTGGTCTAGGTGCTTTGCCTTTAGGAAACGAAGCATACTCTTTATACGCTACACTAAGCTCGCCATACGCTGCCCTTAAATCATTCAGTTCACCTGTAGCCTCGTCTGTAGCTTCCGCCAACATACGCGCTTTATTGATTAACTCTTGCGCTCTGCCTAAAGCGACACCGCTAGACCTACCGCCTTCCTCTGCAAGCTCTCTCTGAACCTGTAACATCTTGTTTAGTTCGTCTTGAGCAGCGTCAATGTCTACTTGCTTTGCGCCCTTAGTAGCTACATCTAGTTCTTCTTGCAGTTCATCAAGCTTCTTCTGCTTGCGCTTCTGCTTCTGGTCTAGCTTTCTAAGTTTAGCTTGGTCAGTCTTTGAGTATGACTTTCTGGCTTTCTCTATCTCTTTCTCTATACGCTCGACTTCAATCTCGAAACTCGCTTTATTTGCCTTCTCGGTTTCTGACAATGTGTTGCCTTTAGCCACCTTAGCTTTCCAACGCCCAATGACAGCTACCTTTCGATTGTAGAGTGTTCTTAATCCGCGAAGCTTCTTTGTCTCAGTTGTCTTGAGTGCTTCCTCTGCTTCTTTAATGTCTAGCTCTGTCTTGTTAATGTCAGACTTGAGCTGTGCTTTCTCAGACTCTTCGGCAGCGGATAATCCACGAGACTGCTCTTCGCGCAACTGCGTTGTCTTTTTGCCAAGATCTGTTTCTGTTGCTTTTAGCTGACCAAGTAATTTGCGTAGCTTGCCACGCGCTGTCTTGCCAAGAGCATTCATTACAGTCTTTATCTCAGCCTGTGCTTCTGCCTTAGCTTCTTCGGCCATATCCTTTAGCTCTTGCTCGGACTTTGTAAGTGGCTTCTTGTCGTCAGCTAATCTAGCCTTAATCTTATCTAGTGATTTCTGTGCGCTCTTCTCTTTAGCCAAAGCTTCCTTCAGCTTGCCATGAGGAGTGTCTTTCAGCATAGCGCGAATCTTCAACGCATCTTCTGTAGCTACCTGTAATCCTTCTTCTGCTTTAGCTACTTGCTCTAGTTGCTTTGGAGTCAGATCGCCTTTGTTAGCCTCAAGCTTGTCGTTTAGCTTTTGCAACTTATCCGCTGCTTTCTGTACCTTAGCTTCCGCAGACTCGACACCCTTAGCGCCTTTAACGTCTAGCTCCTTTACTGCGTCCTTGATAGCTTCGTTAATATCCTCTCCCTCTTTCAAGACAGCTTCAACTTCCTCGCTATCCACGCCTAGCATACCGCGCTTGCGTAAGCCGTCGTATATCTTCTGAACGCCAGCGTCCTTCAAAGCGTCCTTCTCTACTTGACTCAATGGGCGACCACTAGCAACTGCATCCAAGATACCTTGCTTTAGCTCGCCTTCTTCTAGGTTATCTAACCACTTCTTAAACGACCTTGCTTGAGTAAACAGCTCTCGGTCTTTGTCCGTCATGTTGCCAGCTTTCAGCTCATCAACTTCGTCCTGTAGTTGCTTAACTGTCTTTTCGGTGTGTAAGCTAGTAGCCTCCACCAATGCCTCAGTCTCAGCCTCATCCATGTCCTCGCCTTTAAGTATCTTACTTCTGACGCTTGAGCGAATCTTCTTATCCTCGATGTTGGCTAAAACATCCTCAACACCACCACCAAACTTCTTGCCTTCATCGCGCAACTTACGGACATCAGCTATCTCATCTTCGGTTAATTCAACACGAACGCCCTTGCTCTCTAAGAATGACTTTAGACTCTCTGAGCCTTCTTGCTCTCCTTGCCTCCATTCGTTCATATTCACGCCATGCGAACCAGTCATCTTGTTGCGCTGGATTGCTTGCCGCCTCTTAGCGATTACCAAACTCTGCTTCTCTTCTGCTGTTATTGTGCCAGCTTTCTCTTTTCTGTTGAGATCACGAATCATCTTCTCTGAGTCGTTCCAACGGCGAGCGTCTTTGAACGCCCCTGTCTTAAACTCAAGCACAGATGAACGCTGGTCGCCTCTTAGCTTGCCCCACTCCTCCTCGCCAATCAAGTCCACGCCATACTTTTCATCGAGTGGCAATTCATCCGCAGAAACCTTGGTCTTTATGTCATCAATCTCCTCCGCCTTCATGCCCTTTGTCTTTTCAGCAAAGTTCTCTTCCAAGTTGCGAAGCGTCTTAGTGTCAGAAGCAGACATCTCTCCAAGCTCCTTAAACGATTGAATTGTTCTCCACATCCCACCGAGGTCAAGACCAGCGTGCATTTCAACTATGCGGTCTGCACCACTCTTGTAAAAGCCACCGTCCATCTTCTTTAGATGCGCCATCATGTCATCGGTTAGGCTTTCGGGGGAGAACTTACGCGCAACACCTACGGCCACCTTGCTGCCATACTTCAACGTCATCATCATCATCATTAACGCGCCACCAGCTAGTCCACCCTCGACAATGTTTTTATACGCTGCCTCTGGGTCGTCCTCAGTAATCTTCATCCAACTAAGGACTTGAGGTAGCTTGCCATGCTCATCTAATAGGTTAGCAAGATTGCCCTCGCCCTCTACAGTAAAGGCATAGTCGGCAGCAGCTCCAGCCAGTTCAGCTATCATAAACTGCGTGGCGTTAGAAGCACCCATAGCGTTGCCTACACGCAATGCCCCTAATACTCCAACCACAAACGGAGCGACAGCACCAACGACCTCGCCACCAACAGTTGTAAATCGTGGAGCAGTAGGCATTCCAAAAGTAGGGAAGCCCATTTTGCCTAAACGGTGTCCTGTGTATTGCAGAGTGTTTGGTATCCACATTAGGGTCTTGCCTAGAATACCCATCTCATCCCACTCCTCTTCGCTCATGCCAGAACGATATTCAGAAGGAGAACCGCTACCGTCAAACACGCCTCGTGATGCCATCTTTTCCCAACGGTCTTCTTTCGTTTCAACACCACCAGCCATAACCTTAAACTTACCGCGCTTGCCATCTCTCACTAGAGCTAGACCAGACTGCAATTCAAGGATAGCCTCAGATGTCCGAAGGAAGTCTCTGAAGTCTTGGCTCTCAATATCTAAACCAGATACGTCCATACCCAACTTGTGAGCTATGTCGATGTACAGCTTTCCAGCCATGTTGATATGTGCGCGATCGGCATCAAACTCTTGACCACGCTCAAAGGCAGCCGTATGGTTGTCCGATACGATTTCACGAATAATACCGTCCACGTTACGAGCATTGCCTAAGTCGTCGAAGATTCGCGTTGAATACTCTTTGTTATTCATTAGACGCTCAAGGTAACCGTTAGGGCTATCTGTAGGCGTGTAGTTAAGGCGAGCTTGAGGCTTGAACTTAGTCTCAGCCAAGTCCTCCTCGTGTGCTTCCCTTAGCGTTTGCTTGCCTTCTTCTCTAGCAACCATTTGTTGCTCCTCTGGCTTGTTCTCTTGCCACGAAGCATAACCCTCTGGGCTGATTTCTCCAGCCTCTAGTTGCCTTGCTGCTTCCACTTCTGATGCGCCAAAGATTGATGCACCTTCCGCCTCTGCTGCCGCTTGGTCTGCATCGACTTCCTCTTGCATCGTAGGCTCATCTCCGCCAACCAACCTCTGCACTTCGGTAACAGCGTCAATCTGCTCCTGTGTCATAGGAACTTCTGGCTCTTGAGTTGCGCCCTCTACAGGCTCTTGGATTTCTTCTTCTGGGTTTTGTGCCATTACTTATTGGTGGTGGTGGTGTCGTCGCTGCCTAGGAAAAACGATGTTTGTGTTTCTGCGCCTAATGCTTCGTTCTGTAGTTGGTCAGAAACTTGTCTAGCAGTTTGGACTTTCATAAATGCGCGTAAATACATCGCTGCTGCTTCGCTTCGTTGCTCTGCGGTCAAAGTAGCCATGTTGGGTATGCCTGTTGCTAAAAGCTGAATGTCGTTCGCTATGCTTACCTTTACCGCGTCGTCTAAACGAGCAAAACCCATTTTCTCCTTAATGTCATCCAACCTTGTTTGTGGGATGCCCTCAAAAGCTCCTCCGCGTATTACGGCATCTTGGAGTCGCTGCGCCATACGATTCGAGGTGCTTAAATTAACTGCGTCTGGTATCGTTATTAAACTGCCAGTATCCCAAGGAACGCCATGGAGTCTTGCTAACAGTTGCTCTATCTCTGTGTTGATAGTGTTCTCGTCAAAGCGACCAATGCCATCGTTTAGGATAGCCTCTGCTGTAGCCTTTTCCTTATCGTCATAGGAATCATATCGCGTCTTTAATTGACCAAGCTTCGCATCAAACTCTTCTTTAGTAATCTGATTCGTGGCAGCCAACTTGTTCAAATCAACCAATATTGATTCGTAGTTTGATGGAGACATAATACCTGTCCTTACTCGTTGGTAAGTAGCTCTAACAAAATTAGCGTCGATTCGCGTGTCTACTGTCTGCCCCTTCTCGAAGCTGGTTACCCTTGCTTCATACCCTTGAAATGGAACTCCATAGCCACCTTGGTCTGGAGGACTAATAGCAAGCTTTCTCATTCTCAATCTAAACGCATCGCTAGTCTCCTTCGTCCTATCCCAAGCCATCAACTCTCTCTCAAAGCGCATCTCAAAATCGTCCTCCGCTTTAGGAAGGTTTTTCTTATACGCAGCGTGTGCGGTGTCAAAAGAGGAAACCATGTTGTTGCGGATAGTCTCAACCTTGTTGTAGTTGCCTGTGCCTTCTTCGGCAAAGCGAACACCGTCGCGCAACATCAACTGCTCTTCAATCATGTCGAAGATAGCATTAGCCTCAACCATTGAGTCCTCGTCTGTAGGATCTGCCACCGCCAACATCTGATTACCAAATGAGGTCAATGACTGTAGAACGTGGTTGTTGATGTCAGTTACGCCAGCGCCATGTGCTGCCCCAATAATGCTTTGGATTTCCCCAAGATACATAGGCGCAAGCTCATCCCTTCTGTCCGAAGGCAGTTTAGCAATCCCCTCTAGGCTACGCATAACGTCAGCTTCCATCCGCAAAGTTGAAGCCTCAATAGATTGCTTATGTTTACGCTCTTCTACCGCTAGATTAGTAGCAGTCTCTAGTGCTGATTGACCCTGTGAAAAGGCGACTAACTCCATAGGAGACATACCTTCTGCATCCATGAACACTTCGTTGCCTTGACTATCTTTGCCAATAGCGACATCCGCTAACTCGCCAAAGGCCTTAGCTTGCTCTTGCCCAAAGGTAGACGCGCTATCTGGGTCTGGGTTAGACATACGCTCTAAACCGCCTTGGCTCTCCATGTGGCTAGTTAAAGCATCTACGCGCATCCTTGACCTCTCCTTGCTTACTGCCGTCATCGTAGACCAGTTCTCATGCGCTCGAATGATTCCTTCCCTCTGAGCCTTGCCATTTGCCTCGCGCTGTATCTTCATGTAGTCTGCTTGAGAAAGTTGCCCTGTCTTGGTCAAGCCATGTATCTGGTCTAACTGCTCTTTCCACGCATCTCGGCTCTCAGCTTCCCTATCTTCTAGGTCGTTGAAATTAACCATCGTCTGCGCGGCTGCCCCGATAGTCTTAGAAAGACTAGCAAAGGTGTTCTTAGGCGTTGCCCAAGGAGCAAAGCTGACCTGTGGTGCGCCACCTGTAGGGATGTTTGTTGCCTGTATGTTAGGCTCTGGTATTAAGTCGTTTGCCATTATATTTGCCCCGATCGCCCCGAGTTTCTAACAAAGTTAAAGTAGGTGTTCATGCCACCAATAGCCAAGTCTGGAGCGTCAGCCAATGCTGCAACCCAAGACGGCATACTTAACTGAGACTGGATATTAGCGTTTGCCATATCAAAGCCTAGCTCTTGTGCTACGCGCTCATCAGCTATTCCTTCTCGTTGGTACATTAAAGACCTTTGAGCCTTCTTCAGATTACTAAGCATTACTGTTTCCGCCATCAAGTTGCTTCTAGTTAAAGCCTCTCGTGTTTCGCCAGCCGATGTTCCTTCCATGCCGCGCTCTGCTTGCATTACTTTTAGGCTGCCCATTTTCTGCTTGTAGGCCGCTTCGCGTTGGTTGTGTTGTTGCATTGACTGCTCGTCTAAGTCCTTATGTGCTTGGAACAACGATGTCATCTTTCTATCGAATGCGCCTTTAGCGAATATCTTATTGATGCGCATCTCGCTCTGCTTTAACTTCAACGCTTGCTTCTGAGCTTTGTAGGCTTGGTGCTGAGCAAACACCCCAGCAACAGCTTGCGTAGCGCCCATTATTGCGCCCATAGTTTGATTACTCATTCCGTCGCTAGGCGCTTCTAAGCCCATCGTGGGGGTTGAGTAACCACCGCTTGTATCAATGCTTTGGTCGAGCAATGGGTCATAGTCTGGGGCGCTATAAGTACCGTCAGCATAAGAACCACTCGTTCCGTCCATGCCAAATATTTCTCCAAAGCCAGCCATTACTCGGACTCCTTCATGCGGTCGATTATTATTGTTATGTCTTTCTGCATAAGCTTAATGTTCGTGTTGTTCTCGACCATCATGTCGTCCATGCGTTCCATGCGCTCCTCAAGACGGTTAATCTCAGAAGAGTTAGCTATGATGCGCTCGGTGTTGTGTTCCGTCGCTGCCTTCAACGAGAAGAAGAAGCCTATCGCTGCGATGAACGGCACAGCAATGCTGACGGCTAACTTGGTGTTGGTGAGGACGAACGATGTCTGGTCGTTAGGATTGCTCATAATATAATTTGTTTAGCCCCTTAGCTGTTATCAGCTCGTAGGCTTTGTAAGTCAAAGGCGTGTGCGGTATAGGGATTTCTTGCCCTGTCGGTATCATGCCTAAAACAGTATGGAAACGCTGGTGTCTTGGATTGTCAGACAATGCGAATGAAATTAAACGCGAGTACAAGCCACCGTACTCTTCTATCAAGTCTTTTATGGCTCTCACGAAAGCAACAGGATACTCTGCCACGCGGTTAGTAGACATCGACCAAACAACCCCTGTGTCCTCCTCTTCGTCGTGTTCAACCAAACCGATAAGAGCGATTGGGTCGCCGTCGTCGGTGTTAATGGTAAACACATACTCAGAGTTTCTAATGCCCTCCATGCAGCTATCTGCTGGCGATAAACCAAGCTCCTCTAAAGGCTCGTATTCTTGATCTCTCAGTTCGCGTCCGACTTGGCTCGCCTCTTGGAATGAGGGGTTAGGATTGATGTGCAGCTTCACTAACTCGTTCTTGATGTTCGAGATGTGTGCATTAGCTCAAACGAAGCGCCTGTAACGGTTACCGTTTGGTGCGTGTCTGAACTGAGCGTGATGGTAGGTAGGTCGTTTCTCGCGGCAACCGATGTGCGTAACGATTGAGTTTCCGATGGTTGCTCCCCAGTCCGAACACCTGTAATAGTATTGTCTGGGTTGCCATTAAAGGTCTTGGTAGAGGTAGTCCTCTTTGCATAGCTCGGGAACGCGACTGTCGCTATCAAATGCTGGGTATCGTTAAAGTATATCTCCACCCACTTGTTCGTCGTTCTACCGTCTGTGATAGACACTTCTTTACCGTCAGCAGAGCCACGCTTAATGTATTGCTTGCTAAACTCGTAGGTGGCTGGGTATTTCATGCCTAGTACAATGTTGGCGTTAGATGCAATGTTTCCTGTAACTAGAACTTTGTTCTCACGACTTCCTGTACTCGCATGGTACGCAGTTACAGGGTAGGTAATGTTGGTGGTCGAGTCAAACACTACAAGTTTGTCAGCTACTCTATTAGTATGTTCCGAAATGTACCACTCAGCCGTAATGGTTGTTAGCCCTGTTCCAGCGTCGTAAACCATTGTTGGGCTTCCAGTAGGCACAGTCCACGCTCAATCTACAGCGTGTGTCAA